>JAEIGA010000682.1_pt1 | contig 50250 bp, 53 predicted proteins | sample 9270691 | NCBI WGS metagenome assembly JAEIGA01 (sample SAMN17057246, study PRJNA624740) | gut metagenome | biome: biome; isolation source: fecal sample | host: Bos grunniens | place: China: Xizang | collected 2019 | reverse complement strand
GCCACACTTGTAGGTCAGCGTTACCGCCACAAGGTCGGTAGTGTTCAGACGCTCAATCTCCCACGATTCGCCGTCTGCACTCTTTGTAACCTTAACCTTGCTTGGGTCGCTCGAAGTAAGAGTATATTCCGATGTAGGGATATAATACTCTTTGTAGTATTGAGGCATTGCATTTTCACTTCCATCAGAACGATAATATGCAATAAATGCCAACTTATTCGATCCTTTGTTTTCCCAATTCCACTTGTAATTAAAATCTTCACTAAATGGGTATAGACCATCGTAGTTTATAGCATCTTCAGAGTATTTAAGTAACCACGCAAAAGTTTGGAAATAGACATTTGCCCTCGCATATACCGTCATTCCATTGCCATAAAAGGCTCGAACATCAACGCCGCGGAGTTTCGATGTTTGGCTTGGCCAAGTGTAGGTCAATGTCGCCTTATCATCTGTTACATTATATTTCACGCCATCGGGGTTTGAAGAAGAATTTGGGTCAAGCCACTGCCAAGTAAGTGTTTTTAACGATGCTCCATCTGGGGTAACTTTTGCCTTCAAATCAACCTTCTTGCCCCACCAAGTATGAATATCTATATCCGTTTTGCCGTCAAAGGTGATAGATGTAGGAACGGTCACAACTTCAATCTCGATTGAGCCCTTTACTCCGCTACCATCTTTTGCTGTTGCAGTGATGGTTGCTTTACCGGCAGCAACACCTGTAACTTTGGCGCCGTGTTTGACTGCCGAATCCTCTACTGTGGCAATGCCGGGATTGCTACTACTCCACTCAATGCCATCTTCATCGGGGCGTTCGGGTTGGAGATTTGCATTGAGATAAGTTACTTCACCAATACCGATTTTGGTGGCTTGGGCGCCAATGGTGATAGATGAAACCTTAATAATAGGACGTACTGTAATAGTACATTCGCGTTCGAAGCCACCTTCGTCGCTTACCGCTTTAATCGTGCAAGTGCCAGGCTTCAAGCCTTTAATAGTATAATCGTCTGCCTGAGGTACATCTGTATTGGGTCCTTTGTATTTGATAGATAAGACTTCTGGGTCGCTTAAAGTGATAGTAACATTTCGGTTTGTCGCGTTGAGAGGCATAACCAATACGGAGATAAAGCCCTCTTCTCCTTCTAGGATTTGAGAAGGATAATCCATGAGAACATTCACTACCGGCACCTTCTCGGTTACAACCTTTACAGGAATAGTTGTAGTGTGTCCACCATCAGCAGTTGTTACAGTGAGTTCTGTTTCACCTGCGGCTACGCCGGTAACTACACCATTGGATACGGTGGCAATAGCGGTATTAGCAATACTCCACTTCACTTCTTTGTTGACTGCTGTTTCTGGAGTTACAGTTGCCTCAACAGTCACGCTCTCGCCAATCTCAAGTGCAACCATTGTCTTGTTCAACGACACACCTGTAACAGCGACCGGTTCTGACGGAGTAGGCGTTGGTTCGTCCGCTTCCTTATTACAAGCAACAAAGCAGAGTACGATAGCTGCTAATGCTGATAGAAGATGTTTTTTCATAATATAAATGTTTTTTAGTTAAACTTTCACACGAGACAATACGACAAAAGCCCGTTACCCCAGTAACGAGCCACTAAGCGTGTATTCTATTTCTAATGGATTATTCGACAGCGCAAGTGCTATTTCGCTGATAATCAACAAAATACCCCCCTGTTCAGATTTTGGGGTGAGGCCGTATTTCCACGAAGCATCATCCGTATATCACTTTGAACATCAAAGGTATACAAAAAATTCCATAACATCAAAGTAAATGGGGGAGGGTAACTGTCTCGGGTATCTCGCACTTATTTTCTATTTCGCAATTTTCTTTCCGGCGGCAACCCAGCCCTTGAATCCGCTGCCGAGTTCCACCACGTCATAGCCTTTCCCTGCGAGGATGCGGGCGGCTTTCTTGCTACGATTTCCGCTGCGGCAATATAGCGCCACAGGCTTGTCTTTGGGCAATTTCTTCAAGGCGATTTGGGTATAGTCGTCCTCCAAGACATTGATATTATAATGCGTGCCCGGAATATACCCCTCGGCATGCTCTGCCGGCGTGCGTACATCCAAAATTGTCACCTTGTCAACATCTTCAATGAAAGACGCGAACGCCTCTACGTCCACCGTCTTAAAACGATTGGCCTGCGCAAACAGACCGAAAAAAGAGAATCCCATCACGAGTGTAAAAATAAACCTTTTCATCACTTTATTCTTATCCTTAAGCCTTTGATTTTCAAACTCCCCACTAACGAAGAACGGTGGAGAGCCAAATGGCATCAATGCGCTGGAAGCCGGGAGCGGGGGTGAGAGAGGGATTCCGACTGATGATGCCCAATGCATCCTCATAGACATTGTTTCCCACGGCCAACTCATTCATCTGCTTGTTGAGCTGAATTGCAAACACAAGTTTGTCCTCTTCTTTTCTGTAAAAATGGATGGGAGTCGATATGATTTCCGCTTTCTCTTCTTCCGAAGCGGCCTTCTGCTGAAGCTCTTGAAGAATAATGAATTTACAAAGCTCAATCGCCACGTCATCCAGCCCCGCCTCCAAAACGTGAACTTTCTCCACCAATTCGCCCACCTCGGTACATTTACGCAAAGTGTAAGCCCCCAAAGCTTTGGCGTGCATGGCAATCGACGCCTGCTCTGCCTCTGAACTCATCTCAAGCGGGAGAAGCCAGACCATGAAGCGCTGGTCAGGATTGTGATAGAGACACTCATATTTCGCCAAACTCTTGGCGTGGCAATGAGGACACTCCCATAAAAATAAAGAGCCATCCATCACTTTCGCAACCAATCCGGGATCTGTTGCCGTGTTAATGCTTTTATAAATAGGTATTTCCTGCTGTTTTTTACACGTTGCACAGCAGACAACGGCAGATTTTAACAAAGACATGAAAAATCAGAATTAAGAGGGAGCTACACGTTAAACAAGAAATGCATGATATCGCCGTCCTGCACGACATACTCTTTGCCCTCTACGCCCAACTTTCCGGCAGCGCGGCAAGCCGATTCGGATTTGAGTTGCACAAAATCATCGTATTTAATCACCTCTGCGCGGATAAAACCTTTCTCAAAATCCGTATGAATCACACCGGCAGCACGAGGAGCCTTGTCGCCCACGTGAATAGTCCAGGCGCGACACTCATCTGCTCCTGCTGTAAAATATGTGCGCAAACCCAACAGCGCATAGGCACTTTGAATCAAACGCTCGACACCGGATTTCTCCAAACCGATATCCTCCAAGAACATCTGACGCTCTTCGTATGACTCCAGCTCGGCAATATCGGATTCAATTTTGGCCGCAATCACCAAAATCTGCGCATTTTCATCTTTGACAGCTTCTCTGACTGCCTCTACATAGGCATTTCCCTCTTTGGCTGACCCCTCATCCACATTGCAGACATACAGTACGGGTTTGTTGGTCAGCAAGAACAAGTCGTGCGCCATCTGCTCTTCCTCTGCATTCTCCAAAGATACGCTACGAGCATTCTGTCCTTCCAATAACGCCGCCTTATAGCGCTGCAACAAATCATATAGTTTCTTGGCTGCCTTGTCGCCGCCCTGCGCCTGTTTCTGCACCTTGGGCAAACGATTTTCCACCGTCTCCAAATCCTTGAGCTGAAGTTCCATATCTATGACTTCCTTGTCGCGAACCGGGTCCACACTGCCATCCACATGAACAATGTTCGGATCTTCAAAACAGCGAAGCACGTGCAAAATCGCATCGGTCTCACGAATGTTCGCCAAAAACTGATTGCCCAAACCTTCGCCTTTGCTCGCACCTTTCACCAAGCCGGCAATGTCCACAATTTCCACCGTCGCGGGAATTACGCGTTCGGGCTTGCAGATATCTGCCAGCACCTGCAGACGGTCATCCGGCACAATGGTCGAACCGATGTTGGGCTCAATGGTACAAAAGGGGAAGTTTGCACTTTGCGCCTTTCCTGAACTTACACAATTAAAGAGAGTGGATTTTCCGACATTCGGAAGTCCTACGATTCCGCATTTAAGAGACATAATTTTTTCTTTTAATTCCACAAAGATACGCAAAAATTCCCTTGCAGTAGAATTATTAGCTTGGGCAAAACAAACAAAATCACTATTTTCGCCTTTATGATGATTTGTTCGCCCCTGCTTTCCCTCGCCTCGGCATTCTGCAAGCGCCAAGCGACTTGCTTGTCCACGCGGATTGTCGCCTGTATTTTTCTGCTATTTCTCGGGCTTCCCGGCCCCATATACGCCCAGGATGACGAAGATTTAATGATTGTGTTCTGGAATATAGAAAATTGTTTTGACCACAAGGCGGAAAATGGCGGTAAAGAATGGTCGCCGGAAGGGGAAAAGCGTTGGAGCGCCAAACGCTTCTATAACAAATGCAACGCCATCGGCAAGACACTATTATGGATTGAGCAGGAACAGGGACAAAAACCTGACTTTGTCGCCTTGGCGGAGGTAGAAAACCGAGCCGTCGTAAAAGCCATTGTTCACTCTCCCGTACTGCGGAAACAGGGTTATTCTTTCGTTCATTTCGATTCTCCTGACGCCAGAGGCATAGACGTCGCCCTGCTCTACAACACCCGACGCTTCCCCCGACAGCCCCAAGTACGCTTGATAGGCATAGAAGAATTTAGAACGCGGGATATACTCTCCTGCCGCTTCTGTCTCCCAGACGGAGACTCTTTGACGCTGATTGTCAATCACCACCCGTCCAAACTCGGGGGCGAAAAGAAATCGCGTCACAAAAGAGAGTGCGTCATGACTTATCTGCGAAAGGAATGTTTGCGTACGGGAAATAATACAGTCGCCGTCGGGGACTTTAACGACACGGCAAACGGCGCCGCATTCCGCTTGCTGGAAGATATTATGCGCTGGGTGGCACCCCAAGGCGGACAAGAAACAGGGAGCATCAAATTTAGAGGAAAATGGGAACTGATTGATTTATTTTGGGTCAGCCCCGACCTATATCACCACTGCGAATCTGCTATCGTTTATGCCCCTTTTCTGCTATGCCCCGATAAAAAGTACGCAGGAGAAAAACCCCTGCGTACTTATTCCGGTCCTCGTTATCTGGGCGGAGTTAGCGATCATCTGCCCATCATATTAAAAATTTCAAGGGATTAGTCTTTCAAAAAGGGTGCAAGAAACTCCTCCAGACGCTCCATCCAGGTATAACTTCCGGTACCCGGAGCACCGCTTTTATGAAAACCATGTACACGGGTTGCGTAGGTGTGCAATTCGGATTGTACCCCCATTGCGCGCATCTTCTCCCAGACTTTCACCGAACCCATTGACGCATACGGATCTGCATCTCCATGCAGGAACAAAGTCGGCGCTGTCTTCAAATCGAAACTAAAATCATCCACAATCACATCCTCGTCCAGGTTACCTCCGTGATGATTGTGTCCATTATCTCCATCCTTCAACACATAAGCCGGATACACAGCCACTCCCCAAGCGACATGACAGGGCAATTTATCAATGGTTTTATCCACCCTGTAATAAGCAGGATGACAAGAAGAAGTTACCCCCATCAAAGTCAAATGCCCGCCGGCTGAAGAACCCATAATACCAATACGCTCCGAATCCAAGCCATACTCAGGCGCCAAAGAACGCACCAGACGGATCGCACGCTGCAAATCCTGCCAAGCATTGGTATGTTTAGCCAAGCCCTGCGGACGGGGAGTGCGATATTTCATAGTTACGACGGTTACACCCTTGCTATTCAAGAAACGACGCACAGAGGTCGGAGAAGCGCCATCCGGGTCATTGGTATCATATCCACCGCCAGAATACACAATTTGAATAGCCTTACTTTTCAACTCTTTCGGGAAATGCCACTCGATATAAGGCGTACATTGATGCGCTTGAAAATCGGGCGTCTTTTGAGCCGAGGGCCACACATCCATTTTAATATATTTTCCTCTGTCATCATCGTTGGGAAAACGATTCAAAATAGGCACTTCTTTTTCCAAAGTCCCCATGAAGCCCATTTGACGCATAAATTCAACCCCTCTTTCAAAACCGAAAGCTCCGTGTGCCTTGTTCGGATAAAGATGGAGTTCGGCCGGAATGCCCAATTTGCGTAACTCCCTATAAATCAAAGTAGAACCATTGGGAGAATAAGGGTCCGTACCGCCATGGTGGAGACTCATAGGGCAGGTCTTCTCATCAAAACGGAATACTTTGCTCAATGTCACATCCACGCCATAACCACCTCGGGTAGCAGCTGTACCTTTCTCTCCATCGGTGGTTACGTAAGCCGGCGCGTGCACGACCGCCCAATTGATATGACAAGGCGTGGCATCCAAGGCATCAATCGGATCATAAGCAGGAGTTTGGGAAGAGGTTCCCAACATCAGAGCCAAATGAGAGCCCGCAGACATAGAGAAAACACCGATTTTTTCAGGATCATAACCGCGACGAGCCGCCTCACTGCGAACCATACGCACGGCACGCTGCCCATCCTGCCAGGCAGTCAAGTAAATGGGGAGATTTTTCGGGCGAGGGGTGCGATAGACAAAATTCACACATTGAAAGCCCAGAGCGGTCAAGTCGCGGTGCCAGGACTCAATGAGTTTGACATCGCAGCAGTCCATATAACTACCCCCTGAAATCAAAATGATACAAGCGCCATTCTTCTTCTCGGGTGAAGGGGCTTCAAACCACTCCAAATAGGGCACGCGGAAGGCATCAGGGTTGAAATCCTTGAGCCTGGACACATTGGTCATTTCTGCAATCTGATGGTCTTGCTTATTAGGCATTTTCCCATCCGGCCACAAGGGGGTGCGCTCCCAGGCAGACAGAGTCAAAGACACAAAAAGGAAAGAAAGAAGAAGAATTCTTTTCATTGTAACAAACAATTATCGTTTATAATACTCTTTATACCATTTCACAAATTCAGCCACACCCTCCTGCAGAGAGACGCGGGGGCGAAATCCAAAGGCTTGTTCAAGTTGCGTTGTGTCAGCCCAAGTGCGGGTAACATCGCCGGGCTGCATAGGCAGGAGGCGTTTTTCGGCTTTTTTCCCCAGAGCCCGCTCTAACTCCTCCACAAAGGCACAAAGCCCCACCGGATGGCCGTTTCCTATATTCATCACACGATAGGGAACTGAATTCGTGACTTCTTCCGCGCTCGGGGGAGCATCCAAAACAGCAATGGTACCTTCCGCAATATCATCGATATAGGTAAAATCGCGCTCTTGCTTCCCTTCACCAAACAAAGAAATCGGTCGCCCTTCACAAATGGCATCAGCAAAAAGGATGGGAGCCATATCGGGGCGTCCCCAAGGACCATATACGGTAAAATAGCGGAGAGCGGTAATGGGCAGATGATACAGTTGCGCGTAACTATAAGCCAAAAGTTCACCGGATTTCTTGGTGGCGGCATAGAGACTGACCGGATGGTCTGTGTTCTGCTGCTCACAAAAAGGTGTGGACTCTGTCTCTCCGTACACCGAACTGGATGAGGCAAAAACCAGGTGTTTTACGGCGTATTTTCTGCACGCCTCCAAAATATTGAAAAACCCGCAGATATTGCTCTGCACGTAGGTTTGCGGGGTGACGGTAGAGTGACGGACGCCCGCCTGGGCGGCGAGGGCGACGACCGCGTCGAAGCCCTCGCGCGCAAACAACGCTTCGAGCGCCCCGGCATCGCAGATGTCAAGGCGCTCGAAGTGTGGGCCGCCGAAGGCGGTCAGGCGGGCTTTTTTCAGCGCTACGTCGTAGCTATCATTGAGGTTGTCAATTCCGACAACATCATCGCCCCTGTTACTAAGCAAAGAGGATACCTTGGAGCCTATAAAACCAGCCGCTCCTGTTACCAGTATCTTCAAAGCCGTTTATTAGAAGAATCTTGCTCGATTGTCCGTTACTTTTCCCTCGGACATCGTAGGAACAATCATCTGGGTATAATACTGTGTTTTCTGTGCCTCGAAAGCATTGGCATCATCCTCGTTGTAGAAAGAACCTACCTCGCGAGACAATACATTGAACACATACACAGCGTAAGAACTCTTTACAGGACCGCTGATGGTGTTCTCGGGAGCTGATGCTACCGCACCCAACAAAGCGAAATCCAAAGACTGTGAGCCGGCAGAAGCAAAAGCAACTCCCTCTTTGGTCGTTACCTCAGTACCCAACGCCTCTGCAACCGCAGACATCGTTGTCAAACCAGAAATAGAAGCGGCCACTTCGTCAGCTTTCTTCTGGGCCAATTTCTCCTGAAGAAGCATCATACGGATACCGGCAGAAACCTCTGAAAGCGGCGTGTAACCCTCTTTCTGAATATCCTTCAAAGCAACAACAAAGAATGCGTTGTTGTTAACCGTAATGATATTGGAAGCGGCACCTTTCTTGTTTTCAAAAGCCCAACGAGTCACCTCTGCTGCGCCATCAACCGTTCCGAAAGTACGGGTGCTTTCAAGCACATTGCTGTAGCTCTGAACGTAGAGACGAAGAGAATCAGCCGCCTCTTTGAACTTCTCATAGTTGCCTTCAGCGCGAACCGCCAAAGCGTTGGCTTGTGAGTAATATTTGTTGTAGGTCTCTTTGCTAGCAACATGGTTCTTCGCCAAAATTGCCACCTGCTTCTTCTCGTTCAATTCTGATTTGCTAACCACCTTGGCGAGCAATTTACCATATTGAGGGCTATCGATAAACTGTGTTTTTCCAATCTTGGCATCGAACAACAACTCACAACCGGGAATCATTTGAGTCTGGGTCATGGTCATCGTCTGGGCAGCCTCCAACTCTTTGCTCAATTCGTCATCGATCTGGGTCTTGTCACCTGCCATAATCACCTTCACCTCGATATTATCAGGCATTTTCTTCGCAGCCAATACCTTCACTGCATAGAAGGCGTCATCACCAGCGATTACGGGAGAAACAGCACCAACTTTGGCTTTGTCCACAAATTCTGCGATTTTACGATCTACAGAGTTCAACTCAGATTTGCCGTACCAGTAGTTTTCCAATTTTCTGTCAGAGTTACGAAGAAGGAAACTCTTCATGTTGTCGCTCGCAACAAACTCATCGTAGCAAGCCGCAATTTTATCGTTGGCAGCAGCAACATCATCCGCAGAAGGGGTTACCTCGAAAACCACGTAGTCAATGCTACGGCTGGCTTTGCAAGCATAATTCTTCTTGTGGTCCTCATAATACTTGGCAATCTCCTTGGTAGTCACCTCAATAGTGCTATCCACAGCATAACCCACAGGAACCATCACATACTCAATCTTGGCTGTCGTATTGTTTTCCTCAATCTGTCGCTGGGTCATCAAAGTATTGTCAATGTTGCTCTTGGTGAACAAGCTGGCATATTTGTCATAGTAAGCCGCTGTCACCACAGATTTCTGAAGATAATCCCAGTACATCGCCAAACGGCCACTCTCGTCAGAAGAAGCCTGCTGAACGAATTCAACCAATCTGTCCACACTGAACTGACCATTTTCTCCGGCAAAATTAGGATCATTGGCAATCACAGGAGAAATGTTGGTACCGGTCGTCAAATCGATTTTCTCGTCCTTGCCAACATACAAACCTGCAGCTTTGCAGTTTTTAACAAACAAATACTCATCTACCAAAGACTGCCAGGCAGCATCGCGAACAGCCTGCTGCTGCTCATCAGAAGAAGGGGTAGAACCGGTAATCATTTCATTCAGCGCGGTGTACTTATCCAAGTCCTGCTGAAATCTTTGATAATCGATTCGTTTTCCATCGATATTACCTACATCGTATTTGGAAGACAATGAATACATTACGGAGCTAAGAGTGCTAGGGTCTACAATAAAAGACAACAAAGCGATTGCGATAATCACAGTAATCGCAACTCCGAATTTTACGCGAATTTTTTCAAGAACCGCCATATCTATAAAAGTTTTAATTTCTTAATCTATACAAGCCGCGAATTTACGAAAAATCCTTGAATATTTGAGCTTTCCCTTAAATTATTTTCGAGACACAACCGGACCCACGAAATTTACAGAATCCACCTGTTTCTCACTCTCTTCCACAAAAGCGTAGCTGTTGAAAGGTTTTTTGATGACCGTGTTACGCGCTCTTTGGTCTGATTCCATGCCGTAGCCCTGCATAAAGCCATCCGGAGAATACATTTTCACATAACAATCCGTCCAAATAATCTCTTTCTCACGGTTCCAATACAAGGTATCGGACTCCATAACCTCCTGATTGAAAATATTGGTCACCACCACATTGCCCGTCGCCACCCAGACTTCATCGCTTCCTTTCGAGGCCTTGCTATGCTTGGCTCTATCAGCCTTTATCGTTGTCTCCAAGCGACCCTTCTCGTCGTAAGAATACACACAAAAGCCCTCGGGAAAAAGTTCATAAGAAAGTGTATCTGTCTCGTATCTTTCCATTAGTTTTGCCTCCATTCGCATCGTCAGAAGCCCGTTTTTTGTATCCACTACAAACATATCCCGCACCGTCTGAATGGGTATTTCCGCGAGATTTATCTGCTCGGCGCGACGGAGATTTTCACCACAAGAAAAAAGGGAAAAGAGACCAACCATCAAAATGATAGCCGGTCCCTTTGCAAAAATATCTTTGACTTTTTTTACCAAAACTATTTGCTTTGAGTACGAACAGTGGTAGTAGCTGACATTCCACCGCAACTTACTCGGTAGCTCTGTCCGTCAGTCAGGTTATACATGAACGCCTCTGATTTCTCAGGGAAATACTGACGATACTGAACAATCATTTTATTAGCCTCTTCTTCGAGGGTAGGATCTGCGTTTTTAGCTTTCACCATATAATCTACAGCCACCCAGAAAGGAGAACGAGCAGCAATTTCATCACCGCCTTTGCAGCTGGTTGAACCCCAGATACTTCCGCAAAGCATATAGAGTTTACCGGTAATATCTTTGTCTGCATCCAATTCAAGAGCCTTTACAGCGCTGGAATAAGCCTTGGACTTATTACCGCTCTTGTGGCTGAAGACTGCCAACTCATAGTAATACTGTGCATCTGCCTCTGCGTCAGACTCTTCAAAAGCAATGGCCTCCTCAAGATATTTGACAGCATCTGCATCGTTGCCACGGCTGGAGTGCATACGATAGATAGAGTAAGCAGATTTGTGTGAAGGGTCAGCTTTGTAAAGTCCCTCAACCACAGAGAAATACAAATCGTTATCCGTACAATCCTCGGCACTTCTAAGCAAACTTCCAATCTGATTCATAAGAGCCACATTGGTAGGATCTGCCTCATATTTAGGAGTGAAAATTGCCAATACATTGTCGCAACTTGCTACACGGCTGTTTACGAAAAGATTTTCAACAGCACCACGGATTGCCTCTGCATTCTTGTCAGCAGGATTCTTCTCCAACATTGCATCCAAATTGCTGATACAAGTCTCATAGTCGCCAAGAACGGTATCAATATCCAATGCTGAAATCTGATACAACTCCACGGAAGCATTCATATAGTTGACAAAGATACTGGCCTTGGTCTTATCACCATTGGCGGCAATCACCTCTTTGCAACTTTCATAAAGCACCTTGGTATCATTGTTACGATATTGAATCATATCCAACACCTTGTTATTCATGGCGGTAGAACGATACTTGGGATAGTGCTGCAAACGCAAATCGTGCAACATCATCAAGGTATCAATCAACGCCTCCTTCAAAACTGCATTTTTACGGCAAGCAGCAATCTCCTTACGCATCAAAGAAGTACCATCGACAAGCATGGTCTGGTTAGCGGTAGGAGGGCAGAACTTGAATGCTTTTCTCCAGTTAGGAAGTGCATCCTTGAAGTTTTTCACCTTGTAGTGGTCCTTGTAGAAGGACAAATACTTCAAGCAGTCTGCACTGTCTTTTCCGTATTTACCATAAGCGGACGCAACACCACCTGATAAACTAAAAAACAGAGTTACTAAACTGATAATAACTAATAATTTTTTCATGATACTATTATAATTGTTGATTATTCGTATTTAGGCTTCTGGAACCAAATGTCGTGTATGTTCATACTCGCATTGACTCTGAAGTATGTTTCTCTGATTAAATTGTTCTGCAATGTACCTCTCCTTCCAAAATCCAAGCCAATGGACAAGCCGTTGTACCAACGAAATACAGGGAAGGTTACACCCAAAGTAATACCGCTGGAGGTAATCGTGCTTCCTCCATAAGTAAAATTAGCGGTTTCATAATAGGCTCCCGCTCGATAAGCCATTCGTCTGTGATAATAGCGGATATCATTTCTGTTGGGTACATATTCAACACCCGCTCTGATGGCATGGGAGATGGTAGATTCAAATTTCTTTCCTTCTGAAGTGTTCACCGCAAAACCTCTTACCGCTGAAAAGCCGCTGGAACGCCAATCGCCGATTACATAATTGACTTCTACACTCAACTTATCTGTTTTCAAAGCCAAACCAACGCCCAATTCATCGCCCAAAGACACCTTGTCTGTACCCATTTCCTGCACGTAAATTGAATCCTGCACCTCGGACAACAAAGCGTGATAATACTCCTTATTCATACCCTTGATGGGGGTTTTCATCTGATAGGTGGCTCCCAGAACGAGAGAAGTATTGTTATTGAAGCGTTGTTCATATTGCAAACCGAATTTTCCGCCCACACCCCACAATCTCATATCATAACCGGCATAAGTGGTACGCAAATCACCCGCTGTGAATAATTTATTGGACACTTTGTCTATATTACCGAAATAATAATCGAATTCTGCTCCAATGGACAAACGCTTCCAGAATGTCACACCCCCGGAAATGAAAGCACGCGTCATAGCGCCCTCACCATAAGCCTGATACTCCACAAAACCGGTATTACCTACAATACCATGCTGTTTTTCGTAATTGGAAAAGTCATAAGAAACGCCGCTATAAGGTGTCACACCCACCGCCATCGCAAAACTTCTGTAAATAGGAACTGACAATACGAAATTGGTGATATTGAAGGTATTACCTGCGGATCTCAAATCTCCTTGACGAAGATATCTGTTATCGTTGCAAACACCCAAATCAAGCATAAAAGCCAAAGTGTCTCTGGCAGAAATCGCAGCCGGGTTGAGATAATTGATATAACGATTGTTGCGCGTTGCAATACCTACACCGCCCATGGAACGATTATAAGCAGAACCTTGAGGCACTATATCGCCGACACCAAAAACAGAATAAGGGGAGTAAACAGAACCCGCCCCACTCTGCGCATTCAACTCGACGAAAGTGAAAATCGCGCAAAACAGAGTTAGTACAAATATTCTCTTAAAAAACTTCATTCTAAACAATTAGCCGAAATAAGCCAATACAGCCCACAAAGTTGATAAAATTATATCTTTTTTCAAAATTTAAGCTGAAAATTAACTCCCTAATTCCTCTATAACAGACAATGCCTTTTGCAAACTATCTACATTTCTAACGACAATTTTCAATTTTTCATCCGTTCCTTGTTTTAATTCATAACGGTTTCCACTGCCGGAAATTTTATCCAATATTTTAGCAAAAATATCTGATTTATAATAACTTGACATAGGGTTAGAAATAAAGAATGAAATCAAAATTCCATTTTTCACGATGATTTTTTCCAAACCAAGTCGTTTGCCTACCATTCTAATTTGGACCACAAAGAAAAGATTTTCCACTTCCTGAGGGAGGCGCCCAAATCGATCACATAATCTGTCTTTCGATTTTTCCAGACTTCTTGCGTCAGTAATGGTATCCAATTCCTTATAAATCCTGATTTTCTCAACATTCAAATCTATGTAACTATCTGGAATATAAGCAGGTTTATCCGTTTCAACCGTACACTCCGAAATAAAATTCTCTTTCTGATGAGTGGGGGTATAATTTCCCTCCATTCCCAACTCCTCCATCGCTTCCTGCAAAATCTTATGGAAAGTTTCCAAGCCCATATCACTGATAAATCCGCTTTGCTCGGCACCCAACAAATTACCTGCACCTCGGATATCCAAATCCTGCATAGCAATACTGAACCCACTACCTAAATCACTGAAAGTTTCAATCGCTTTCAAACGTCTGCGCGAATCATCAGAAATAGAAGCCAAAGGAGGTACAATCAAATAACAAAACGCCTGTTTGTTAGATCTTCCCACCCTTCCTCTCAACTGATGCAAATCACTCAATCCTATATTTTGTGCCTGGTTGATGATAATGGTATTGGCATTGGAAATATCCAGACCATTTTCAATGATAGTCGTACACAGAAGCATATCGTAATCTCCGCGCATAAAATCCAAGACTTTGTTTTCCAAAGTTTTTGCTTCCATCTGTCCGTGTGCGACGCAGATTTTCATATCCGGCACGAGTTTTTGCAGAATATCTTGAATATTAGGAAGTTCTTCTACCTTATTATGTACGAAAAACAACTGTCCACCACGATTTAATTCATAATTGATAATGCTCTTTATCTCCTCTTTGTTGAAATTCATAATCTCTGTCTGAACAGGAATACGGTTGGGTGGAGGAGTATTGATAATGGATAAATCGCGGGCTCCCAGCAAAGAAAATTGTAAGGTACGGGGAATAGGCGTTGCCGTCAAAGTAAGGGTATCAACATTGGCTTTTAACTGACGTAATTTCTCTTTGGCACTGACTCCAAATTTTTGTTCTTCGTCGATGATTAAAAGTCCTAAATCCTTGAATATAAAATCCTTACTCAATAACTTATGGGTACCGATGATGATATCAATTTTACCTTCTTTCAATCTGCTTATGATATCATTTACCTGTTTTGTGGTCTTAAGACGCGATACATATTCTATATTACAAGGAAAATCTTTTAGGCGGGATAAGAAAGTATTATAATGTTGAAGACATAAGATCGTAGTGGGGACCAATACAGCCACCTGTTTGCTGTCACATACTGCCTTAAATGCCGCCCGAACAGCCACCTCGGTCTTACCAAATCCTACATCACCGCATACAAGTCTATCCATGGGACAATTCTCTTCCATATCCCTTTTGACAGCTTTTATCGCTTTTTCCTGATCCGGAGTATCCTCATACATAAAAGAAGACTCCAATTCTTCTTGAAGATAGGTATCTGCTGAAAAAGGAAAACCTTCTGTCGCCTTACGTTTTGCGTATAATTTTATAAGGTCTTTCGCTATATCCTTAACCTTGCTTTTTGCATGCGCCTTGGTGGTAGCCCAGGTCTTACTACCTAATTTATGAATACGGGGAGCCTCACCTTCCTTGGATTTATACCGAGAAATCTTATGAATGGAATGTATGGAAATAAAAATAACATCATTGTCTTTATATTCCAGTTTTATCACCTCATGGTATCTTCCTTTGTCATCCTTCAATTTAACGAGTCCGCCGAAAATACCGATACCATAATCAATATGCACCACATAATCGCCAAGAGAAAATTGAGTTAAATCATTGATAGTTAATTGCTCACTCTTTTCTACCGTTCTTCTTAAACGCACCCTGTGAAAACGGTCAAATATCTCATGATCCGTATAACAACATATTTTAGCATCGTGATCAATGAAACCGTTGTGTATATTTTTCTCGTAAACAAATTCAGGAAGAATACCATTGCTCTGACTTATGATAGAGGATAATCTGTCAAGTTGGGCCTTCTTTTCTCCAAAAACAAAAACCTTATATCCTTTTTCTCTTTTTGATCTGATATCCTCAATCATCAAATCAAAATTCTTATTGAAGACAGGTTGGGAAGATATGTTGAATCGGATGATATCTTCTACATTTCTTCTTTCCTGGGGAATGTCTATATATACCTTTTTATATTTATGTAAGTAGAGCGAAAATTCCTTTTCTTGATAAACATCCGAGGAATCCAGCCAAAGTAATGTATCCTCGGGTAGATTTTCCGTTATATATTCATATTCTTCACTCTCTTCCCCTTCAAAAAAAGAAGGATAGATTTCAGCACTTTTAACTCTTTCTACAGATAACTGAGTATTACAATCAAAAATATTGATTTTCTCTACCTCATCGCCGAAAAAAGAAAGACGATACGGCTGATTCATCGAATAAGAAAATATATCAATAATTCCACCTCGAATGGCATATTGGCCCGGCTGACTGACAAAATCCACTTTTTCAAATGAATTTTCATACAGAACCGATGCTATTTTCTCATGAGAATAATTTTCTCCCTCCTCAAATTTTATAAAAGCTTTGAATTTGTTTTTAAGAGAAGGTATTTTTTCTTCAAGCGCTTGCGGATAACTTATAATAAATAAACTATCACCTTCTTTATATTCGGAAAGTTTTCCAAGGGCCGCCGTTCTCTGAACACAAAGCGTCGACTTATAATTACTTCTTTCTATATTTTTACCAGAGTGAGGAAGAATAAAAACTTTATCTCCCTCTACCATATTATACAAGTCGGCAGCACAATATTCAGCACTGTCTTTATCCGGTAAAATTATAAAGTTAATTCCTTTATAATCAGTTTCTTTTACAACAAACCATCGCGCAGATAGAGACAAAGAAGAACAAAACAACTCTGTCTTTCCGGCCTCTATTTGAGTTTTTATTTGTTTAACTTTTTCTTCACTGACGAGCATTGTTGATAAGTCTGTTTATAAAGTGTTAATTATCCTGTTGAATACTTTTCAGAAAAAAATTTCTTTTTGAGAAAATTCTATATATATCGACGCTTAATTTTAGAAAGCAAATTTTTTATTCTCTTTTAAATAAAAAGTTATAAATATTTCCGACGCTTGTATTTATCTGATTTTTAACGAATTAAAAAGTTATCAACATATTAACAGCGGTAACAACAAATAAAAAGAATAAAAATAAATAGGTATATTTGTAATTATTATTTTGTTTATGCAAGAAAACTTCAATCCGCACACTGATGTAGCGTGCAAAGATAATGATTTTGACGGAATAACCCGTCCGAAGGATCTTGAACAGTTTACCGGCCAGGATAAAATAGTTGAAAATCTTAAAATTTTCATTCAGGCGGCAAAAATGAGAGATGAATCTTTGGATCATGTCTTGTTTCACGGCCCTCCGGGTCTTGGAAAAACCACCCTGGCTCATATCATAGCCAATGAAATGGAAGTGAATATGAAAATAAGTTCCGGACCTGTTCTCGAAAAACCGGGCGATTTGGCCGGACTCCTGATTTCACTTCAGGAAGGAGATGTATTGTTCATCGACGAAATTCATAGACTTTCTCCGGTCGTAGAGGAATATCTTTATTCTGCCATGGAGGATTATGTGATTGATATTATGGTAGATAAAGGCCCCGGCGCCCGTTCTGTCCGTATCAATCTGAATCCTTTTACTTTGGTTGGTGCGACTACCCGCAGCGGTCTGCTTACCTCTCCGCTTCGTGCTCGTTTCGGAATTAAATGTGCGTTGGAATATTACGAAATTGAAAAATTGATAAAAATCATCCAACGCAGTGCTAATATATTAAAGGTAGAAATTGACGAAGATGCCGCTTATGAAATTGCACTTCGCAGCCGCGGAACTCCCCGTATCGCCAATGCTCTTTTGCGTCGTGTGAGAGATTTTGCGCAAGTGAAAGGAAATGGCGTCATTGATATTGAGATTTCCCGATATGCCCTTGATGCACTAAATATAGATAAAAGAGGTTTGGATTCTATTGATAATAAGATACTTAAGACTATTATTACCAAATTCAAAGGGGGACCAGTCGGAATTAATACCATTGCTACGGCAGTGGGCGAGGAAGCCGGAACCATTGAAGAAGTATATGAACCTTTCTTAATAAAAGAAGGTTTTTTGGTTAGAACGCCCCGTGGAAGAGAGGTTACAGAACTCGCTTATAAACATTTATGTTTGGAAAAATACAGGGTTTCTGAAGAGGAACTCGGACTGTTTTAATAGACTTAAAATTGGTAGATTGAGGAAAAATTCGTATTATTGCAAGAATTTTAATAAATATTAAAAATATGGCCGAAAAGTTAAATTCAAAGATTCCCGAGGGTCCTTTGGCTGAAAAGTGGGCAATCCACAAAAGCAACATTCGTGTAGTTACCCCCGGAAACAAAAGAAAGCTTGATATTATTGTAGTGGGTACCGGCCTTGGTGGTGCATCTGCAGCTGCCTCTTTGGGTGAGTTGGGATACAACGTCAAGGTTTTCTGTATCAGTGATTCTCCCCGTCGTGCGCACTCTATCGCTGCACAGGGTGGTATCAATGCTGCAAAGAACTATCAAAATGACAATGACTCTGTCTATCGTCTTTTCTATGAGACAATCAAGGGTGGAGACTACCGCAGCCGCGAAGCAAATGTGTATCGTTTGGCTGAGGTGAGCAACAACATTATTGACCAATGTGTTGCACAAGGTGTTCCCTTCGCAAGGGAATACAGCGGTTTGCTTGACAACCGCTCTTTTGGTGGGGCTACCGTTAGCCGCACATTCTATGCCCGTGGTCAAACCGGACAGCAGTTGCTTTTGGGTGCTTACGCAGCTTTGAACCGTCAGGTTGCCGCCGGTACCGTAAAGAGCTATCCTCGTTATGAAATGTTGGATGTTGTTTTGATTAACGGTGAGGCAAAAGGTATCATTGCTCGTAACTTGGTAACAGGTGCGATCGAGCGTTTTGGTGCACACGCTGTTGTGATTGCTACCGGCGGTTATGGAAATGCTTATTTCCTTTCTACCAACGCTATGAACAGCAATGGTTCAGCTGCATGGCAGTGTTATAAGAAAGGTGCTTTCTTTGCGAATCCTTGTTTTGCACAGATTCACCCTACTTGTATCCCTGTACACGGCTCACAGCAGAGTAAATTGACTTTGATGAGTGAGTCTTTGCGTAACGATGGTCGTATTTGGGTTCCTAAGAAATTGGAGGATGTTGAGAAACTTCGCAAAGGCGAAATCAAACCTTCTCAAATTGCTGAGGAAGATAGAGATTACTACCTCGAAAGAAGATATCCTGCTTTCGGTAACCTTGTTCCCCGTGACGTAGCTTCCCGTGCTGCCAAAGAGCGTTGTGATGCCGGTTATGGTGTAAATGAGGCTGGTTTGGCTGTATTCCTTGATTTCAAGACCGCTATCGATCGTTTGGGTGAAGATAAAATCCGTGAGCGTTATGGTAACCTCTTCCAGATGTATGAGAAGATTACCGCAGTGAACCCTTACAAAGAGCCCATGATGATTTACCCGGCTATCCACTATACCATGGGTGGTATTTGGGTTGACTATAACCTCCAGACCACGATTCCTGGTTTGTATGCGATTGGTGAGGCTAACTTCTCTGATCACGGTGGTAACCGTTTGGGTGCTTCTGCATTGATGCAGGGTTTGGCGGATGGTTATTTCATCCTTCCTTACACCATCGGTGATTATCTTGCCGGTCACTTCAAAGATCCGAAAGTAGATACCAACGCTCCTGAATTTGAGGCAGCTGAAAAAGCTGTTCGTGAGAAAGTTGAAAAACTTTTCTCTATCAAAGGTAAGAAGACCGTTGATTCTCTCCACAAGGAATTGGGTCATATTATGTGGGAATATGTAGGTATGGCTCGTTGCAAAGAAGGTCTTGAGAAAGCCATTGAGTTGATCAAAGAGCTTAAAAAAGAATTCTGGTCCAACGTATATGTACCTGGCAGCAATTTCGAATTCAACCAGGAATTGGAGAAAGCACTTCGTTTGGCTGACTTTATCGAAATTGGTGAATTGATGGCCCGTGACGCACTCAATCGTGCTGAATCTTGTGGTGGTCATTTCCGTATTGAAAGCCAGACTGAGGAAGGCGAAACCAAGCGTGATGATGAGAACTTCATGTATGTTGCTGCTTGGGAGTACAGGGGTGAAGATGTTGACCCTGAGCTTTACAAAGAGCCTCTCAAATACGAGAATATCAAGATTGCAACCCGTAACTATAAAGACTAAGGAAAGATGGATTTAAAATTGAAAGTATGGCGTCAGAAAAACGCCAAATCAAAAGGTCATTTTGAGACCTATACAGTTAAGAATATCTCCGAGGGTTCTTCTTTCCTTGAGATGCTGGATATTCTCAACGAGCAGTTGGTTCGCGAAGGTATTGATCCGGTAGCTGTTGAAAAAGGTTGCCAGAGCAGTGGTCCTGTTTCTTTTGACCACGACTGTCGTGAAGGTATCTGCGGAGCTTGTTCTTTGTACATCAATGGCCGTGCACACGGTCCCGATGATGAGGTAACCACTTGCCAGCTTCATATGCGTAAATTCAAAGATGGTGATACCATTACGATTGAGCCTTGGAGAAGTGCCGGTTTCCCTGTTATCAAAGACTTGGTGGTTGATCGTACTGCCTTTGATAAAATTCTTCAAGCAGGCGGTTATGTATCAGTACGTACCGGTGGTGTTCCTGATGCGAATGCTATTCCTATCGCTAAAGAGAATTCTGACGAATCAATGGATGCTGCGGCTTGTATCGGTTGTGGCGCTTGTGTAGCAACTTGTAAGAATGGTTCTGCCATGCTTTTCGTTGCAGCGCGTGTTAGTTCATTGGCTTTGCTTCCTCAGGGTAAAATTGAGGGTGCGCGTCGTGCTAAGGCGATGGTTGCCAAGATGGACGAGTTGGGCTTCGGTAACTGTACCAACACCCGTGCTTGCGAAATGGAGTGTCCTAAACACATCACTGTAAGCCACATTGCCCGCTTGAACCGCGAATTCTTGTGTGCTAAAATCAAAGACTAATCGTCATTGAGTAGATAAAACAAAGGCTGGTTCCTGTGTGGGGCCAGCCTTTATTATTTATATGTAAAACAGTTTACCAGAGGAAATTGTTAAAAGGATAGCGTCCAGCATGGATTTCTGCTACCATTTTATACATATCTTCCTTTAATTTCTGAATACCGATTTTTTCTTTGGCGGAGATAAAGATACCCGGCGTACCTCTTTGTTCTTTCCATTCCTCTTTATACTCCTCTAATGTGCGGTTTTTCTTGCTTTTCGGCGTCAGAGAGAACTCATCGTAGGGTTCGTAAGTATATTGGTCAATTTTATTGAAAATCGTAAAAATCGGCTTGTTTTCGGCCCCAATATCCTTGAGTGTTCTTTCCACGACTTCCATCTGTTCCTCAAAGTCAGGGTGTGAGATATCGACAACATGTACCAGAATATCTGCCTCTCTTACCTCATCCAAGGTGCTTTTGAAGGCCTCTATGAGTTCTGTAGGGAGTTTTCTGATAAATCCTACCGTATCACTCAAAAGAAAGGGACAATTCTCAATAACGACCTTTCTAACGGTGGTATCAAGGGTGGCAAATAGTTTGTTTTCGGCGAATACATCGGATTTGGCCAGCAAGTTCATCAAAGTACTCTTTCCGACATTGGTATATCCCACCAAAGAAAGTCGCACCATCTGTCCGCGGTTGCTTCTTTGGGTGGCCATTTGCTTATCTACCTTTTTCAGTTGCTCTTTAAGCTTGCTGATTTTATCCTTTACGATGCGTCGGTCTATCTCAATCTGGGTCTCACCCATACCGCCACGCATACCCACGCCACCACGTTGTCTTTCCAAGTGTGTCCACATGCCGGCCAAGCGAGGAAGCATGTAGTTGTATTTAGCCAAATCTACCTGCATACGGGCATACGCAGTTCTAGCGCGCTGTGAAAATATTTCCAAAATGAGGCTTGTTCGGTCAATAACAGCCACATTTTTCATTATTTTTTCGATGTTTCGCTGCTGGATACCTGTTAGTTCATCATCAAAGATGACGTATTCAATACCGTTTTCTTCGCAATAACTGGCAATTTCCTGCACTTTTCCGCTACGAATGTAGGTCGCTTTGTCAGGTTTATCTACTTTCTGTACAAAATGTTTATCAGGAATCGCTCCGGCAGTTTCTGCAAGGAAACGGAGTTCGTCAAGGTATTCTTTTACCTTTGCCTCATCATCGTTTTGTTTGATAATGCCGACAAAAACAGCTTTGAATGCTTTCTTTTCTTCCATTTATGATGGGATTATTGGCTTCTGTATGCCTTTTTATGTTTCTAAAAAAGCTTGACCGAAGAAGTCCGGCCAAGCTTATATCTTTCTATCAATATACAAACAGCTTTATCGAAGCTGGAAGATTACGGGGAAGGTGTAAGTTACACGCACGGCACGGTCTCTTTGTTTACCGGGCTTCCAAGCGGGTGAACTAGATACCACTCTGACAGCCTCTTTATCCAAAGAAGGGTCAATACCACGAAGTACCTTCACGTTGGTAACTTTACCGTTGGTTTCTACCGTAAACTGAAGGGTTACACGACCTTGAACACCGTTTTCTTTTGCGATTTCAGGATATACAAGGTTCTTTCCTACCCATTTAGAGAACTTGTTAGCGTCACCGCCCTGGAATGAAGGTTTCTCCTCTACCAACTGGAAAGGAATTGCTTCTTCCTCAATCTGCTCTTCTTCAACGGCCTCTACATAGTCCATAATCTCCACACCGGTATTTGCGTCATCCTCAAGGTTCATGAACATATCGTCATCTACCTCGGCGTCATCGTCAACGATGTCAATCTGGTCAGACAATACAGGAACCTTAGGAATCTCGGGCGGGGGAGGAGGAGTTTCAACCATCGTATTGATGATTTCTTCTTCTTCAACAACTTGCGCGACTTCTTCAAACTGATCTACGGTTTGTTTTTCGCGGCTACCCCACTCGAAAGCGAGAAGGCAAATGGCCAATGAGCAAGCCAAACCAATCTCCAAGAAAAATATTTTCTTGTTCTCAAGATTGGCGTCTTTTGATTTTTTTATCTTCATTTTTGATGCGATTAAATCATATTAAGCCTTCAAAGTTATAAATATTTAATTTTATTTCAAATTTTTTATAGGAATAGTTGTAGATTTGCATCAAATTTTGGTAAAATGATTTCGTATTACAGTGAAGAGACCCCTTTTGTGCTGAAAGGAAAGGTAAGAAACAGTAAATGGCTGCGTCTTGTGGCAGAAAGTGAAATTCGGAGAATAGGTGATGTGAACATTATTTTCTGTTCGGATCACTATATCTTGGATATCAATCGTCGTTATCTCGAACACGACTACTTTACGGATATCATTACCTTTGATTATTGTGAAGGAGAAAAATTGTCCGGTGATCTTTTTATAAGTGTAGATACGGTCAGGGAGAATGCGCTCGAATATGGTGCCGAGAGTTTTGACCAGGAACTTGCCCGCGTGATGGTACATGGGCTTTTGCATCTGATTGGTTATGATGACCATAGTGAGGCAGATAAGAAAATTATGAGTGAGAAGGAAAATTACTATCTCTCGCTTCGGGAACTGGTTTAGGGATTTGCTTTTGTTTTGAGAACTTATTGTGAGTTATGAGACAATCTTATGATATTATAGTCGTTGGTGGCGGACATGCTGGTTGTGAGGCGGCAATGGCTGCATCTTCTATGGGTTCTTCTGTTCTGTTGATATCCATGGATATGAATAAATTTGGCCAAATGTCCTGCAACCCGGCTATCGGTGGAATAGCTAAAGGCCAGATAGTCAGGGAAATAGATGCTCTTGGCGGCTATATGGGCCTGGTGACGGATGCCTCCACTTTGCAATTTCGCATGTTGAATAAGTCGAAGGGGCCGGCTATGTGGAGTCCGCGTGCTCAATGCGATAAAAACTTCTTTTCTGCATCGTGGAGAAAAATCCTCGAAAGTGCCTGTAAATTAGATATTTACGAGGATACAGTAAGCTCTTTTCTTTTCGATGGAGACAAAATTGTGGGCTGCTGTACGAAAACCGGTGCAAAATTTAATTCTCGCTGCGTTGTTTTAACAGCCGGTACTTTTCTTTCCGGTCGCCTTTTCATCGGTCATCAAGATTTTGAGGGCGGCCGAATAGGAGAACTTTCTTCTTATGGTTTGACGGAACAGTTGAAAGAGAGAGGAATTTCCACTGCCCGTATGAAAACGGGTACTCCACCTCGCATTGATATTTCTTCCGTTGATTGTGCTGCTTTGTTGGAACAGCAAGGAGATGCGCAGCCGGAGAAGTTCTCATTTTTGCCTTATCTTTCTCCTATACAAAACGGTACGGCGCAAATGCCTTGTTTTGTTGTGCATACCAATGAAGAGGTTCACAATGTTCTACGATCCGGCTTTCATGACTCCCCTCTTTTTTCAGGAAAAATATCCGGCATAGGCCCTCGTTATTGTCCAAGTATTGAGGATAAGTTGCGAACCTTTGCGGATAAGGATTCTCACCAGTTGTTCTTGGAGCCCCAGGGTAGAAAGACCAATGAGTATTATCTTCAAGGTTTTTCTTCATCTCTGCCTCTTGAGGTTCAGATGGAAGCGCTGCATAAAATTAAAGGTTTGGAGAATGCGATTGTTTATCGTCCTGCTTATGCAGTCGAATATGATTTCTTTGATCCCACTCTTCTTAAACCGACGCTTGAATCTAAAAAGGTTGATGGCTTGTTCTTGGCAGGTCAGGTAAATGGAACGACGGGATATGAGGAAGCGGCCGCTCAGGGATTGATGGCGGGAATTAACGCACATTTGAAATGTGTGGAACAATCAGAGTTTATTCTGCGTCGTGATGAAGCCTATATTGGCGTTTTGATTGATGACTTGATTACGAAAGGTGTGGATGAACCCTACCGTATGTTTACCTCTCGCGCGGAGTATCGTATTCTTTTGAGGCAGGATAATGCTGATTTGCGTTTGACTCCGAAAGCTTATCAAATTGGCTTGGCGGATGAATATCGATATGCTTATACCATGCGTAAGTATGAATCGGTTTCCACCTTGAAAGATTTTATTGCTTCTGAATCTGTCCCCCCTGCGGTTGCAAATCCTTATTTGGATTCTGTAGGTTCTGCGTCCATTCCCAATAGAAAAAAGATTGCCGATTTGGTTGTGCGTCCCCAGGTAGAGATACATTCTTTCTATAAAAATGTTCTACGTGGAACACTAAAGAGGAAAGATAGAGATGAGGAATCCCTGTTTGAATTGGCATTGCCTTTTTCTTCTTATAAGTCCGCTTTGGATGAACATTTGCTAACCACCCATGCATTTAAGATTGATGTCGGTTGTGTTTCTGATGGCGGTTTGATAGGCGCACCTGCTTTTGAGAGGGCGCTCATGGTTTTGTCAGAAAATACAGGCTGTGGGCTGGAGAATTTACCGACAGATAGGTGGGTTGATATGATTCAGCAGCAGTATCGATCTTCGGTTTTGGAGTCTGTCGAGGTGCAGGTGAAATATGAGGGGTATATTGATAGAGAGAGGAAGTTGGCGGAAAAGATTTCGCGCCTTGAAAATCTGTCTATTCCCGAGGGGTTTGATTTTGATAGAATTTCCAGTTTGTCTATTGAGTGTCGCCAGAAGTTAAAACGCTATTCGCCCAGAACGATTGCTCAGGCTTCTCGTATTTCAGGTGTTTCCCCTGCTGATATTTCTGTTCTTTTGGTTTATTTTGGCCGTTAGCGCTTCGGGGTGGCCCGTATGGCTTTCGCTATGGATTTTGGTTCCACGTGGAACACTAAAGTCTTTGTAGGGCAAGTTTTATGAGTTGCTCTACACTGTATGTAGGGTTTTCTTTTAAGAGATTTGATAAGACTTTGTTGATGGCGGGTTTCGCAAATCCGAGCATCATAAGCGCCGCAGCGGCTTCTGAAGATGCTCCATTGTCTTTGCTTAAAGTTGTGGGAGTCGAACAGTTCCCCTCTCCTTTTTCAACCTTGTCTTTTAATTCAAGGATGATTCTTTGTGCCGTCTTCAGTCCTATGCCTTTGATGGATTTGATGATGTTGACGTTTTCAGATAGAATGGCTTCTCCGATTTCGTCAGCGCTTAAAGAGGAAAGCATCATGCGTGCCGTATTCGCGCCCACGCCGCTGACTCCAATCAGCAAGCGGAAAAATTGCCTTTCTTCTTTGTTGGCAAATCCGTAGAACATTTCTTCGTCTTCACGAAGTATATGGTGTATGTAAAGGGTGATGTTTTCTCTGCCTTCTAATGCGGTGTAGGTCTGCAAAGAGATGAAGGCGTGGTAGCCGATTCCGTAACATTCAACAACAACATCGGTCGGAGAAAGCTCTACGATATTACCTTTTATATAGTCAATCATACTTTTTTTGATTATTCTGTTTTGCGAAGATAGCGTTTTTTGATAAAATCTCCCCTCTTTTCTATATTTTCTTTATCTTTGTATGGATTGTCTGCATGACGGCGCGTTGTTTGTAGAAGACCCTGATTAACATTTGTAAAAACACAACTAATTAAAACTCAAGATTTTATGAATACAATCGGCAATGTTTTATGGATTGTTCTGGGTGGATGGCTGCTCTTTTTGACCTATTGTTTTATGGGTTTATTCTTCTGTTTGTCTATTATAGGAATACCCTTTGGATTACAGCTTTTTAAGTTGGGAATGTATGCCCTGGCTCCATTTGGAAAAGAGGTCGTTTATCAAGGTGAAAGTGGTTGCCTGCCGCTGACATTTAATATACTTTGGATTGTGCTCGGCTGGTGGGAAATTGCTTTGGTTCATTTGACTCTTGCCATTCTATGCGCGATTACCATTGTCGGACTCCCCTTTGCAAAGCAACATATTAAATTGATTCAAATCTCGCTGTTTCCTTTCGGCGCCAAGTTTGTGTAGTCTATGAAAATCCTTTTTATTTGTCACGGAAATATCTGCCGTTCTCCTATGGCGGAGTTTATATGTAAGCACATGGTTGCCGAGCGTGGCTTGGAGAACGAGTATTATATCGAGTCGGCTGCTGTGAGTAGCGAAGAGATTGGAAATGGTATTTATCCTCCGGCGCGCAGCTGTCTCAGTCGTCACGGTGTTCCGTTTAACAAATGTAAAACTGCCCGAAAAGTAACCCTGGCGGATTATGAAAATTTTGACCGTTTGATTTGTATGGATAGCAGCAACTTGCGTTTGCTTCGTCGCATCATTGGTGAGGACACACAGGGAAAGGTTTCTTTGATGATGTCATATGCGGGCATGGATGACGATGTGGCTGATCCGTGGTATACCGGAGATTTTGAGCGAACTTATCAAAATATCCATACGGCCTGTGCGGCCATGCTTTTGAAAGATCAAGAGTTTTCTCGTTGAAATGCCGCTTATTCTAACGGGAGATAGTGGACATTGTAACAACCTATAATATAAGGGTTGAAATCTTTGCCGTCTTCGTGGTGTTGTTCCAATACTTTGATGGCGCGTTTACGAATGGTCTTGTTGAGCCCCTTCTCTGTTTTTACTCTTTCGATGAATTTGGGGATGTCGCTGTGCTTGATGCGTGTCAGGCTCGGTTTCATGATGAAGCTGACCGGCATGTAGATGCCATTGCCGATGTCGCGCGCCTGACATAGAACCGCTTCCTCTCCCCTGCCCACCTGGACTTTTAGGATGCCCCAATTTTCTTCAACGATATGTAATGTGGCCGTGGCGTCGCTGTTGGGGTCTTCCCAATGAAGAACGTCCACGATTTTGTCGTCGTAGAGATAACTGCCGATTAGTTCAAAGTCGCTCCGTCTCGAAAATTTCCTTCCCCAGGCGTTGTCATTTCCGTACAACATACCGTATAGGTTGATTTTCTTGAATCCGGTCATGATGTTGGTCTTTACGCTTTTGGGAAGTCCGTCAGAGCATTTGACCATTTGTATATTATTGTCTTTGGCACGTCCGTTGGTGACGGTCCGCTCCAAAGTGACTTGGGCGAACAGGTCTTGCGTCTTCAAACTGTAATCGACGAAAGGTCCAAAGCCCATAAAGGCGGCTCCCATTTTAACGATGCCCAATGTGAAACCAGGAATGATTTGTGCGATAATGGGAAGATTGTGTGTGGTGACGTCAAACTGTACCTCGGCTTTATAGTTGGCGACTTTCTTTTTATTCTTGTCGGCGGTTTTCCAGACTTGAGACAAAATATATTTGGCTGGATCCATTCCGTCGGGTGTTACGTATGAGGCTGCCAGCATAATGGGTTCGAAGCCGAGGGTGACGGTGTCAAGTTTCATGGTCGGATCCTCGCCTGTTGTCCCGTTTGCTGCCTCGGCCCATCTCACGTCTTGCCACTTTGTCTCGTATCCAATCATCGAGAATTCCATTCGGAATCCTTTTTCTTTGGCGCCCGCCGGAAGTTGAATTCTGTAATTCCCCTGCTCGTCGGCTATGGCTCCTACTTTATATTCCGGGAGGTAAATCATCGCGTAGTCGGCGGCGGACACAACGCTGTCTTTCTTGCTGATGTTTCCGGTGACGTATTCGACGGAATGTGCGGGAAATGCCAGCAAGGCGAACAGCAGGGATATAAAAAGTCTCTTTCGTTTCATTGTCTACAAAGTTACCAAGTCTCGGGAATTTTGCAAAAATGATGCTGTGCGAGAAAAAATAAAAAAGTGTGATTTTATTTTGTTCAAAATACAGAATTAAAAAATTTATCACATATTGTAATGTGTTGATTTTTCGCAAATTAAATATCAAAAAATTTGGTCGCTAAACTTTGAAAAAAAATGAAGAAAGTGTTTGTAATTGAGAAAAAATTACTAACTTTGCAGTCCCAAAAAGTGGGGTGATTAAAGCTAAATAGCTGAAAATCAATGCTTTATCGAAATTTTTGTATTAAAGTAATAAGGAAATGTTACAACCAAAGAAAACCAAATTCAGAAGGCAGCAGAAAGGCCGTATGAAAGGTCTTGCGCAGAGAGGTAATCAGCTCGCGTTCGGTTCTTTTGGAATCAAGACGCTTGAAAATTGCTGGTTGACCGGTCGTCAGATTGAGGCTGCCCGTCAGGCTGTGTCACGTTACATGAAGCGTGAAGGTAAGATTTGGATCAGGATTTTCCCTGACAAACCTTACACCAAGAAACCTGCAGAAGTACGTATGGGTAAAGGTAAAGGTAATCCGGAAGGATTCGTTGCTCCCGTTACGCCGGGACGTATCCTCATCGAGGTCGAGGGTGTTTCTCTCGAAATCGCAAAAGAGGCACTTCGTTTGGGCGCTCAGAAGCTTCCTATCACCACGAAGTTTGTTGTCCGCAGGGATTATGTTGAATAATTAATAAAGGAGAAGAGAAATGAAAGCTGCTCAAGCAAGAGAAATGTCAGTCGCTGATTTGCGCGACCGCATCGAAGTCGAGAAAGCGAATCTCGATAATATGAAGCTTAACCACGCTGTCTCTCCTTTGGAGAACACTTCTAGCATTGCTAAGACCAGAAAAGACATCGCTTTGATGAAAACTGTTCTTGCTCAGAAGGAGAAACAAAACTAAATTGAATTCTCATGGAAAGAAATCTTCGTAAAGAAAGAATCGGTATCGTGGTCAGCGACAAAATGGATAAGACCATCGTTGTTGCCGTCGAGGTTAAGAAAAAACACCCTATTTACGGTAAATTCGTAAAAATGACCACAAAGTTCTATGCTCAGGATGAGAAGAACGAGTGCCAGGTTGGCGACACTGTTCGCATCATGGAGACCCGCCCTCTCAGCAAGACTAAGAACTGGAGATTAGTAGAAATCGTTGAAAAAGTTAAATAGCAATGATACAGCAGGAATCACGTTTATTGGTGGCGGACAACAGCGGTGCAAAGGAAGTTCTTTGTATTCGTGTGTTGGGTGGTACCCGTCATCGTTATGCTAAAATCGGCGATCAGATCGTCGTAGCAATCAAGAGCGCTATCCCTGGCGGCGATGCCAAGAAAGGCTCTGTCAGCAAGGCTGTGGTAGTGCGTACCAAGAAAGAAATTCGCCGTCCCGACGGATCTTACATCCGTTTCGACGACAACGCTTGCGTACTCTTGAACAATGCGGGAGAACTTCGTGGAACACGTATCTGTGGCCCCGTAGCAAGAGAGCTTCGCGAGAATTATATGAAAATTGTTTCACTGGCACCGGAGGTCCTTTAATTTATTGAAGTTATGAACAAATTGCATATCAAAAAAGGCGACACCGTGTATGTAAATGCCGGTAACGACAAAGGAAAAACGGGTAGAGTGTTGGAAGTAATTCCCGCAAAGAACCGCGCCATCGTTGAGGGCGTAAATATGGTTAGCAAAAGCACTAAACCCAACGCAAAGCATCCCCAGGGTGGAATTATCAAACAGGAAGCCTCTATTCATGTTTCCAACCTTCAGCTTATTGACCCTAAGAGTGGCAAACCTACTCGCGTGGCAATGAAAATCGAAGGCGACAAGAAAGTGAGAGTGGCCAAAAAATCTGGAGAGGAGATTAAGTAATGGCAAAGAAAACTAAAACTGACGGACAGCAGGCAGTTGTTCCTGCCGGATACGTTCCTTCCCTTCAAAAGGCTTACAAGGACGAAATCGTTCCGAAGCTCGTTAAAGAGTTCGGATATACTACTGTAATGCAGTGCCCTAAACTTGTTAAAATTACTATCAACCAGGGTGTTGGTGACGCTGTAGGTGACAAGAAGCTCGTAGAGGTTGCTCAGAACGAACTTTCTGCAATCACTGGTCAGAAAGCCATCATTACGAATTCAAAGAAGGATATTTCTACCTTCAAACTTCGTAAAGGTATGCCCATCGGTGTGAAAGTAACTCTTAGAGCGACTAAAATGTACGAGTTCTTGGAGAGATTGATTCGTATCTCCCTCCCTCGTATCCGCGACTTCAACGGTATTTCATCTAAGATGGACGGACAGGGTAACTATACGCTTGGTATCAAGGAGCAGATCGTGTTCCCCGAAATCGATATCGACAAGATTACCAAAATCTTGGGTCTTGAGATCACTTTCGTGACGACTGCCAAGACTGACCAGGAGGCTTATGCTCTCTTGCGCGAGTTCGGCTTGCCTTTCAAGAAAAATAACAACTAATAAAGATAAAGTACAATGGCAAAAGAATCAATGAAAGCTCGCGAAGTTAAACGCGCGAAATTGGTTGCTAAGTACGCTGCTAAGAGAAAGGCTCTCAAAGAAGCCGGCGATTGGGCTGCACTTGATTTGCTTCCCAAAAACTCCGCTCCTTGCCGCCTTCACAATCGTTGCTCCCTCACCGGACGTCCCAAAGGATATATGCGTGCCTTCGGTATCAGCCGTATCCAGTTCCGTGAGATGGCCGCAAACGGTCTTATCCCCGGCGTAAAGAAAGCAAGTTGGTAAAAACAAACACATTATTATATTATTAACCATTGGATATCGGGTGTCCTTCGGGGCACCGGTTTTCAAACAAAAAAAACGAAAAAATGACTGATCCAATTGCAGACTACCTGACAAGAATCCGCAATGCGTATCTTGCAGGCAAGAAAATCGTTGAGATTCCTTCTTCCAAGATGAAGGTGGCTATCACCAAGATTCTTTGCGAGAAAGGTTACATTCTCAGCTACAAAGTGGTTGAGGGCGAGGTTTCAAACACCATCAAAATCGCTCTTAAATACCATCCTCAGACCAAGACTCCTGCTGTTAAATCTATCCAGCGTGTGTCTAAACCCGGTTTGAGAAAATACACCGATGTTGAAAACATGCCCCGCGTTCTCAATGGACTCGGTATCGCTATCTTGTCAACATCAAAAGGTATCATCACTGACAAAGAGGCTAAAGACCTGAATGTTGGCGGTGAGGTAATTTGTTATGTATATTAATCTTAAAAGAAACACGAAATGTCAAGAATTGGTAAATTGCCTGTAAACCTTCCTGCCAAGGTGACCTGCGAGGTTCTCCCTGGTAATGTGGTTAAGGTTAAAGGACCTCTTGGTGAGATGTCTCAGAAGATTGATTCTGATATCACTGTCACCGTTGAGGAAAATGTTGTCAAATTGACCCGTCCTACCGATCTTCCTCGTCATCGTTCTCTTCATGGACTCTATCGCGCCCTTATCAACAACATGGTAGTTGGCGTATCTGAGGGTTTTGAGATCAGACAGGAGCTTGTGGGTGTGGGTTATCGTGTAGAGGTTAAAGGACAGATTCTCGTCTTGTCTTTGGGCTTCTCTCACGAAGTACAGATTAAACTTCCTGCAGAAATCAAAGCCGAGGCCGCAGAGGTTAAGAAAGGTCAGAACCCTGTTTTGATTCTTAAGAGCTGCGACAAACAACTTGTAGGTGAGGTTGCTGCAAAGGTTCGTTCACTGCGTAAGCCTGAACCGTACAAGGGTAAAGGTATCAAGTTTGTCGGCGAGCAACTTCGTCGTAAAGCTGGTAAGTCAGCAGGTGCTAAATAATAGGAGGACTAAGTTATGGCATTGAATAAAATTGAAAGAAGAAAAAGAATTCACTACCGTATCCGTAAAGTCGTCAATGGTACTGCACAAAGACCTCGTATGGTTGTTTTCAGAAGCAACAAACAGATTTATGTTCAGCTTGTTGACGATCTCAAAGGTGTAACGCTTGCTGCTGCCGCTTCCAACGACAAGGAGTTGGCTGCTGCATGCAAAGGTAAAGCAGGACAAGAGGCTGCCGCTATCGTAGGTAAGAAAATTGCTGAGCGCGCTCTTGCTGCTGGTATTGACACTGTATCATTCGACCGTGGAGGTTACCTCTATCACGGTAGAGTTAAAAGTTTGGCTGAAGCTGCCCGTGAAGGTGGCTTGAAATTCTAATTGAAAGGCTATGGCAAATGCAAATGTTAAAAGAGTAAAAACCTCTGACCTTGATCTCAAGGAAAGATTGGTAGCCATCCAGAGAGTAACCAAAGTTACTAAGGGTGGTCGTCACTTCAGTTTTGCTGCAATTGTAGTAGTGGGTGACGAAAACGGCGTTGTAGGCTATGGTCTTGGAAAAGCCAATGAGGTTACAACCGCTATTTCCAAAGGTGTTGAGGATGCAAAGAAAAACCTCGTAAAAATCCCTGTTCTCAACGGAACGATTCCTCACGAGCAGGAGTTCAAATTCGGTGGCGCTCGCGTGTTCATGAAACCCGCTGCTCCTGGTACCGGAGTTAAGGCCGGTGGTGCTATGCGTGCTGTATTTGAGTCTGTAGGTATTCATAACATTCTCGCTAAATCAAAAGGTTCATCCAACCCTCACAACTTGGTGAAAGCTACCATCGGTGCTCTCAATGAGCTTCGTGATGCTTACACGGTTGCCGGTCTTCGTGGTGTTCCTATGACTAATGTTTTTAACGGATAAGGAGAAGACAGTTATGGCACAGATTAAAATTACTTTGGTAAAAAGCAAGAACAGTGCTGACAAAAGGCAGATTGCCAATCTTGATGCACTTGGCTTGCGTAAACTCCATCACAGTGTTGTGAAAGAGGATACTCCCGTCATCAAAGGTATGGTGCAGAAGGTGCTTCACCTTGTAACCGTAGAAGAAGTTAAATAAGGAGGACACACAAGATGAAACTCAATAACTTGACCCCTGCAAAAGGATCTACCTCTAACAAGAAAAGAGTAGGTCGTGGAGAAGGTTCTACTCGCGGTGGACAGTCCACTCGCGGTATGAACGGTGCAAAATCCCGTTCTGGTTATTCACAGAAGAGAGGTTTCGAGGGTGGACAGATGCCTATCCAGCGAATCCTTCCCAAATTCGGCTTTACCAACCCTACCCGTGTAGAGTACAAGGCTATCAATCTTTCTGTTCTTGAGACGATTGCTAAAGCTAACAACCTTACTGCAATCAATGTAGAGGACATCAAAGCTGCCGGATATGCTGGAAAGAACACTCTTATCAAGATTCTCGGCAAAGGTGAACTTACTGTAAAAGTAGAAGTAAGCGCCAACGCTTTTTCTGCATCTGCAAAAGAGAAGATTGAGGCTTTGGGTGGAACTGTAACCGTAGTTGAATAATTACAATGAAGAAACTGATTCAAACCATTCAGAATATCTTCAAGATAGAAGAGCTCCGCAATAGGATTGGTTATACCTTCCTATTGCTGCTCGTGTATCGTCTCGGTAGCTTCATCGTGTTGCCGGGTATCGATCCTTTGCAGCTCGAAAACCTCCAGGCAAGTTCATCTGAAGGTCTTGTTGGCCTTTTGAACATGTTCTCCGGTGGTGCTTTCGGTAATGCTTCTATCTTTGCGCTGGGTGTGATGCCTTATATCTCGGCATCCATCGTCATCCAGCTTCTGGGTGTTTTCGTTCCCTATTTCAGAAAACTGCAAATGGAGGGCGAGAGCGGCAGAAGAAAGATGAACCAGCTTACAAGATATCTGACCATTATTATTTTGCTCATTCAGGGACCTGCCTACATGGCGAATCTGCACAATCAGATTCCCACGTCCGCTTTCATCGCGACGAATGTAATGGGCTGGAGCAACTTTATGTTCAATCTCGTTTCTACCCTTATTTTGGTGGGTGGTACGATGTTCGTAATGTGGCTCGGCGAGCGTATTACTGATCGCGGTATCGGTAACGGTATTTCCCTTATCATCATGGTGGGTATCATTGCCCGCCTCCCCTATGCAATCGTTGCAGAGGCTGGTTCCAAACTTAGTGCAACTATGGGTGGTGCCTTGCTTCTTATCATCGAGTTTGTAATACTCTTCTTTGTGTTCATCGCTGCTATTGCGTTGGTACAGGGTGTTCGCCGTGTGCCTGTGCAGTATGCAAAGAGAGTCGTTGGTAACAAGCAATATGGTGGCGTTCGCCAGTATATTCCGCTTAAAATCAATGCTGCCGGTGTGATGCCTATCATCTTCGCCCAGGCTTTGATGTTGTTCCCTTTGATTTTCTCTCAGTTTGACGCAACGAGAGGTCTTGCTGCGACTTTCAGCGATTATACCGGTTTCTGGTATAACTTCACTTTCGCTGTCCTCGTGATTATCTTCACTTATTTCTATACAGCTGTTACGGTAAATCCTACCATGATGGCAGAAGAAATGAAGAAGAACGGCGGATTTATTCCGGGTGTTAAACCTGGTAAGAAGACTGCAGAGTATATGGATGCCATCATGTCAAGAGTAACCCTTCCCGGTTCTATCTTCTTGGCTTTGATTGCCATTCTTCCTGCATTCGCTATGATGTTGGGTGTAAACAACCAGTTTGCCAGCTTCTTTGGAGGTACTTCCCTCTTGATTTTGGTGGGTGTGGTTCTTGATACCCTTCAGCAGATTGAAAGTCATCTCCTGATGCGTCACTATGACGGTTTGATGAAGACAGGTCGTCTTACGGGTCGTTCAGGATTGTAATTATTAGAATAAGTTCATTGATAGATGGTATCACCGAAAACCGAGGAAGAGGTTGCGTTGATGTTGGAAAACGGCATGCTCGTTTCCAGAACATTGGCTGAGGTCGGTAAGTGCATTGCCCCTGGTGTGACAACGAATGAGTTGAATAGGGTTGCAGAGGCCTTCATCCGCGATCACGGAGCAGTACCCAGCTTCCTTGGATATAACGGTTTTCCGGCGGCACTTTGTATGTCTGTAAATGATGTTGTTGTCCATGGTTTTCCTTCGGACAAACCTCTTGAGGAGGGCGACATTGTTTCTGTGGACTGCGGAACGTTTTACAAAGGCTTCAATGGCGACTCCGCCTATACTTTTCCGGTTGGAGAGATAGATGAAGAAACCAAATTGCTTTTGAAGGCTACCAAAGAGTCCTTGTATAAAGGCATTGAAAAAGCTGTCGCAGGTGCTAGAGTGGGAGATATTTCACACGCGGTGCAATCGCATGCTGAAAGTTTCGGATTCGGCGTAGTCAGAGAGCTCGAAGGACATGGTATCGGACGAAAATTGCACGAAGGCCCCGGCGTTCCTAATTATGGACGCCAAGGACATGGTCCTCGTCTGTTCGAAGGCATGACCCTTTGTATAGAGCCTATGATTACAGCAGGAAGCAGGCAGGTCTATTTGGCCAGAAATGGCTGGGCGGTCCATACCTGTGACCACAAGAATGCGGCGCATTTCGAATTGACGGTTGTTGTGAGAAAAGGCCAGCCTCAGCTGCTATCTACCTTTGATTTTATTGAAAACCAAAACGCATAGATTATTTAGGAGACATTATGCCCAAACAAGCGTCCATTGAACAAGAAGGAGTGATTGTTGAGACTCTTCCCAACGCAATGTTTAAAGTGGAGTTGGAAAACGGTCACGTCATCATCGCCCATATTTCCGGCAAGATGAGACAGAATTATATCAAAATACTTACCGGAGACAGGGTAAAGGTGGAGATGTCCCCTTATGATCTGTCAAAAGGCAGAATATTTTTCAGATACAAATAAAACGATTGAAAAATGAAAGTCAAAGCATCCATTAAAAAGCGCAGCGAAGACTGCAAGATTGTAAAGCGCAAAGGTCGTCTTTATGTTATTTGCAAGAAGAACCCCAAGTTCAAAATGCGCCAAGGATAATTTCCAAGTGTAATTATAATAATTAAAGTCAAATAGTTTATTATGGCAAGAATAGCCGGTGTTGATTTACCTAACAACAAAAGAGGAGAGATAGGTTTGACCTATATCTTCGGTATCGGCCGCAGTAGCGCAAGACGCATTCTCGACACTTGCGGAATCGATTACGATCCCAAATGTGGAGAATGGAACGACGACCAGATCGCTGCAATCCGTAGCGAAATCGCCAGCGAGTACAAAATCGAGGGTGAGCTTCGTTCAACCATTCAGATGAACATCAAACGTCTTATGGATATCGGTTGCTATCGTGGCATCCGTCACCGTATCGGTCTTCCTGTACGTGGTCAGAGCACCAAAAACAACGCTCGTACTCGTAAAGGTAAGAAGAAGACCGTTGCAAACAAGAAGAAAGCAACTAAATAATTTTGATGAATTATGGCAAAGAAAACAACAACAGCAAAGAAAAGAGTTGTCAAGGTTGACGCTTATGGCGAGGCTCATATTTCATCAACCTTCAACAACGTTATCGTTACTATTACCAACAGCATTGGTCAGGTTATCAGCTGGTCTTCTGCAGGTAAGAGCGGTTTCAGAGGTTCCAAGAAGAACACTCCTTACGCTGCTCAGGTATCTGCGCAGGAAGCTGCAAAGACTGCTTATGACCTTGGTCTTCGCAAAATCAAAGCCTATGTCAAGGGTCCTGGTTCAGGTCGTGAGTCCGCTATCCGCGCTATCGCTGGTGTGGGCATCGAGGTAACCGAAATCATTGATGTGACTCCTATGCCGCATAACGGTTGTAGACCCAAAGGCCGTCGTAAAGTTTAATGTTTAAGAGGATTAATTGCTATGGCAAGATATACTGGACCTTCTACTAAAATCGCCCGTAAATTCGGCGAACCTATTTTCGGCCCCGACAAAGGACTTGAAAAGAGAAATTATCCTTCTGGACAGCACGGACTCGCTCACAAACGCAAAAAGTGTCTGAGTACGGTATTCAGTTGAAGGAAAAACAGAAAGTAAAATACACCTACGGTGTGTTGGAAAGACAATTCCGCAACACCTATGAGAAGGCTTCTCGTATGAAAGGTCAGAAAGGTGAGAACCTTATCATCCTTCTTGAGAGCCGTTTGGACAACCTCGTATACCGCTTGGGTATTGCACAGACTCGTGCTGCTGCCCGTCAGTTGGTATCACACTGCCACATCACTTTGAACGGTAAGGTTTGCAACATTCCTTCCGCAATGGTTAAACCTGGTGATGTTGTCGCTGTTCGCGAGCGTTCCAAGAGCTTGGAGGTTATTACAGAAAGCGTTGCTTCCGCAAAGAAATACTCTTGGTTGGAGTTTGACGCTAAAGCTCTCAGTGGAAAGTATTTGACCACTCCTGTCCGTGAGGAAATTCCTGAGAATATCAACGAACAGCTTATCGTTGAGCTTTACTCTAAGTAAAATTTAATACCTAATTAAGATAAATTATGGCAATCTTAGCATTTCAAAAACCCGAAAAGGTAATTATGCTCGAAGGAACGGATACCGTCGGTAAGTTCGAGTTCAGACCGCTTGAGCCTGGATACGCAACCACCATCGGTAACGCCATCCGTCGTGTATTGTTGTCTTCTTTGGAGGGTTTTGCTATCAGTTCTGTTCGCGTTGCCGGTGTACAGCAGGAATTTGCTACTATTCCGGGCGTGATCGAAGGTATGCAGGACATTATTCTCAACCTCAAACAGGTTCGCTTCAAGAGAACTGTTGAAACTGTCGATAGCGAGGAAGTTACCATCGTTATCAGCGGCAAACATGAGTTTACTGCCAGAGATATTTCCAAAGGTTTGTCTTCTTTTACGGTGTTGAATCCTGATCTTCACATCTGCACACTTGAACCTTCAGTTAAGCTTGAAATCAATTTGGTTATTACCAAAGGTCGCGGTTTCGTTGCTGCTGAAGATAGCCGTGATGTCAATGCTCCTATTGGCACCATTGCTGTAGATGCTATCTATACTCCTATCCGCAATGTGAACTTCACTCGCGATGACTGGCGTGTAGAGCAGAAGACAGACTACGAGAAGCTTACTTTGGATATCGAGACAGACGGTTCTATCTCTCCTATGAATGCTCTTCAAGAGGCTGCTGATATTCTCATCCGTCACTTCTCTTTGTTTACGGATGGTAACAACATCACCTCTGAGAAGAACTTGGAGCCCACTCCTGTTGATTTGACCGAAGAGGAAAGACATATTCGTAGACTTCTTCTGACCAAACTCTCAGAAATGGGACTTTCCGTAAGAGCCTACAACTGTCTGAAAGCGGCTGATATCGATACTTTTGCTGACCTCGTCTCTTACTCTCGTGCAGAGTTGCTCAAGTTGCGTAACTTCGGTAGAAAATCAGTTACCGAGATTGACGCTATGCTTGACAAGATGAAGTTGAGTTTCGGTATGGATGTAAGCAAGTACAATATTGACCCCAAGATTAAGAACAATTAAGTATGAGACACAATAAATCATTCAACCACCTTGGTCGCAAGAGTGGTCATAGAAAAGCCTTGATGGCGTCTATGGCAACTTCCTTGATTCTTCGCAAGAGAATCACCACAACTGTTGCCAAAGCAAAGGCTCTCAAATCTTATGTTGAGCCCCTCGTCACCAAGAGCAAGGTAGATACGACTCCTTCTCGTCGTACCGTGTTCAGCTATTTGAAGAACAAAGAGGCTGTTTCAGAGTTGTTCCGCGTAATCGCTCCCAAGATTGCAGACCGTCCGGGTGGATATACCCGCGTTCTCAAAGTGGGATTCCGTCAGGGTGACGGTGCGGAGATGGCTTTGATCGAGTTCGTAGATTTCAACGAGGCAGCATTGGCTTCAACTCCCAAGAAAGCCGCTAAGAAAACTACCCGTCGTTCTTCCAAGAAGGCAGAGGCCAAAGCAGAAGCAACTGTTGAGGCTCCCGCAGCTGAAGAGGCCAAAGCTGAGTAGTTTTAATACACTCACTATAAAAGGACATCAAGATTTTTCTTGGTGTCTTTTTTTTGCTCCTTTTGTGTGCCCGCAAAGAAAAATTTTTCCGTTTTTATCCCTTTTTGTAACTTGCAGAGAAATGAAAGAAAGTTTGTTATGAGAATGTTTCCTCTGTTTTTTAAGCGCTCGTTGAGTGCTTGGATGCCCCTTATGGCCTGTGTTTCTGTTTTGTTTGCATCTTGCTGTCATCAGAGTGCTTGCAATAAGCCGGCAGAGGCTTTGCAGCCGGTTTCTTTTGAAAAAGTCCGCTTGGAAGATAACTTCTGGCTTCCTCGCTTGAAGACGCAAAAGGAGACTTTGGTGCCGTTCTCGTTGGAAAAGACAGAGCCGGCGGTGGAGAATATGCGAATGGTGGCCCAATATCTCAAGACGGGTAAACAGTCAAAAATGCATCCGCTTGCCCGATATGTAGCCTCGGACTTGTTTAAGGTCATGGAGGGAGCCGCCTATCTGCTTACGTTGGAAGACGATCCCGAGCTTGAGAAACAGATGGATGAAATCATCAATGTGATTGCCCAGGCACAATGCAAGGATGGCTATTTCTATGAGCCGCTCAGCGTCCCGGAGACTATGTATAAAAGAACGCCCAACGGAACGGGTTTGAAGCCTTATTCCTATGTATTGCATAGCCATGAATTGTATGATATGGGGCATATGTATGAGGCGGCCATTGCTTATTATAAGGCAACGGGAAAACGCAAGTGGCTGGACGTGGCAGAGAAGAATGCCAGACATATCAATAAGGTGTTCTTTGAGGGCGATCCTGCGTACAATGGCGGCAAACCCGTCTATGAGGCTCCCGGACATCAGGAAATCGAGCTTGCGCTCGTGAAACTGTATGAGACGACAGGGGAGAGGCTCTATCTTGATATGGCGAAGAAATTTATCGATATCCGCGGCGTAGAAAGAAAGCCGGAGTTGTATTATTCGCAGCAACATGTCCCTGTGCGTGAGCAACGGACGGCAGTGGGGCACTCCGTGAGGGCATTGTATCTCTATACCGGTATGGCGGACATCGTGGCACATTTCAACGATACGACTTTGAATCCGGCACTGGATGCGATTTGGCACGATATTGCGGATACGAAGATTCATATCAACGGAGGTCTGGGCTCCGTACCCGGTATTGAGGGCTTTGGTCCTGCATATATGTTGCCCAACAAAGATACCTACGATGAGACTTGCGCCGCTGTTGGCAATGTGTTCTTCAACTATCGCATGTTCTTGGCAACCGGCGATGCGAAGTATGTTGATATGGCCGAGATTTCTCTGTATAACAATGTGTTGGCGGGTACCAACTTGGCCGGCAATCGTTTCTTTTATGTCAATGTCCTTGAGGCAGACGGGAGGAAGGCTTTTAATCATGGGCGCCCTGGTCGCTCTCCTTGGTTTGGTACGGCATGTTGTCCGTCTAACCTTGCACGTTTGATTCCGCAGGTGTCCGGCATGATGTATTCTCATACGGGTTCTGATGTGTTCTGTTCGTTCTATGCGGGTAACTCTGTCAATCTAGCCTTGCCCTCCGGTGTCGTGACTCTCAAACAGCAGACGGCCTATCCGTACGATGGAAAAATCAGGATAGAGGTGACTCCCGAGGCAGATCAAAGTGCTTTCACGCTATGGCTTCGTATTCCGACTTGGTTGGGCGAGCGTTTTATCCCGGGAAAACTCTATCAATATGCGGATAGAGCGTCGGCGGATTATTCTGTAAAGGTCAATGGAAAACGCGTTTGTGCCTCTGTGAACGAAGGATTTCTTCCCCTTTGTCGCCAATGGAAGAAGGGGGATGTTGTCGAACTCGAACTTGATATGCCTGTTCGCTATTCTGTGGCGGATGAACGCGTGGAGGCCGATAGAAATCGCGTCTGTGTGACACGCGGACCTCTTTTGTTCTGTGCCGAGCAGCCTGATAATCAGCATGCGGCATATTTGTATATCTTATCCAAAATCGGTCAGAAGGGCAAGGTGGAGACTTTCCAAGAGGGGATTATGAATGGTGTGATGAAGATTACCTTGGACGCCTCTGCGGTTGTGGATGATGAGAAGGTGGCTTCCTCTCCGGTTGTATTGATTCCTTATTTTGCTTGGAACAACCGCGGCGATGGTGTCAATATGAATGTGTGGTTCGGTCGTGATGCCCAGACCGTGCGCGCGAGTATGCCTCGATATGCTCCGAATGTCAAGGAACTTAAGGCTAGTTATACTTATGGTCGTGATGATGTATATGCGATCGTGGATGGTAAAATCCCTTCAAGTTCTTCCGATGATAGTATTCCGTGCTGGTCAACCAGACGAAGAGAGGGGGAGCCCCAGCAAGTGACACTTTATTTGAATGAGACGCAAGATATAGAATGTGTTTCTGTCTATTGGCTGGATGGATTGCGTGACTCAGCTGTTCCGGCCTCCTGGAGCATGGAATATCGGGTGGGGGATGAATGGAAAACATTCGAGCCTTATACGACCGATAGCTTTGGCATTTTGAAAGATCAGTTTAATATGGTCCATCCGTTTTCTCCCATTTCTGCGGATGCCATACGTCTCAATGTCGTTCCGCAACCCTCTCATTCCGTTGGAATTTTAGAAATTGTAGTCGAGTAAAGAAAAGTTTTTCCGTTTTTATCCCTTTTTTCTTTTTTCGTTCCTCTTTTTCCGTTTGCTTGCCGCAACTTTGCACAAAAACCTTCGCGTATGATTACGGTTTATAGTGCAAAGTGTATTGGAATTCAGGCGGTGCCCGTTTGTGTGGAAGTGGATGTTACCGGTGGTATCGGCATCCATTTGGTGGGCTTGGCCGATGTGGCGGTAAAAGAGAGTCTGTTGCGGACAGTGACCGCCTTGCAAGCCTGTGGTTTTCGAATCCCGGGGAAGAAAATTATCATCAATCTCGCGCCGGCGGATTTGCATAAGAATGGAAGCGGGTATGACTTGCCCATTGCTTTGGGTATTTTGGCGGCTACAGGGCAAATTGAACTGCCTGATGTGGGTTTGTATCTCTTCATGGGCGAACTAAGCTTAGATGGGCAAATACGGGGTGTGCAGGGGGCGTTGCCGGTAGTCGATCTGGCCCGCAGTATGGGAGAGAGTCGCGAGGGCGCTCTTTCTGCGGTCGAGCTTGCGCACACTCTTTCTGCGCACGGCGAAGATGGTGGAACGCACGCTCTTTCTGCGCGCGAACCGCGTATCCGTGGTGTGGTGCTTCCTTTGGAGTCGGCGGTGGAGGCTGTCGATTTTACGGGCGAGACGATTTATGCCATATCGAATCTGGCAGAAGCGATTCGCATAGCGAAAGGGGAGGGGGATTTGTCCGATCTGTTGGTGCATGCGCGTGTGTCAAATCAAGAGGAGGCGTCATCCTGGGAAGGGGATTATCCTGATTTTTCCGAAATTTTGGGGCAAGATGTTGCCAAGCGTGGTATGGAAATAGCTGCGGCCGGCTGCCACAACGTTATTTTGATCGGCCCGCCGGGCGCGGGGAAGAGTTCTTTGGCGAAGGCTTTGGCCGGTATTATGCCGCCGATGTCCCATGAGGAGTCATTACAAACCAGTAAAATTTATTCAGTCTCGGGCCGTAAGCAATTTGTCGGTCTGATGCGTGGGCGTCCATTTCGGCAACCGCATTATACCTCTTCTTTGGCTGCGTTGCTGGGAGGAGGTTCTGAGCAAATTCTTCCGGGCGAGGTGTCTCTGGCACATAATGGCGTCCTGTTTTTGGATGAGTTTTGTGAGGCCCCCAAGCGTGTGACCGAGGCCTTGCGTGCGCCCTTGGAGGATAGGAAGGTTGTGATTTCACGCCTTCGTCGAAAAGTGGAATTCCCGGCCTCTTTTATGCTGGTGGCCGCGACCAATCCTTGCCCTTGTGGTTACTATGGCGATGGTGACCGTTGTTCCTGCTCCGAAGGCCGCCGTTTGGCGTATTTGGCCCGCTTATCCGGCCCGATGATGGATCGAATCGATATACAACTCTGGACCCCCAAGGTCGATGCGCGCAAACTCATTCACAAAGAAGCAGGGGAGAGTAGTGCTGTTGTGGCCGCTCGTGTGTTGCGGGCGCGTGAAATACAGCGCACACGTTTTGCCCAAGAGGGGATTTTCTGCAATTCGGAAATGAATAATCGACAGATGGAGAAGTATTGCCCCCTCGATAAGCCCTGCCGCGAATTGCTTGAAAAAATCATCGTGAATATGGGGCTGTCCGCCCGCGCCTATTCCCGCATAGTGAAACTTTCACGCACCATTGCAGACCTGGCCGGCTTCCCCGATATCCTCCCCGAACACATCTCCGAAGCCGCCTCCTACCGCTTTCTGGACAAACAGATATGAGGTGGGCGTGTGGGATGAATTAAAACAGGAGTTATGGATATCAAGAAACTAATAGGAGAGGCGACCGAATACGATAAGAAGGAAATGCTTGAAAGCAAAAGACCTAAGAGTTGGCTAAAGAGCGTTTCTGCCTTTGCCAATGGCATGGGTGGTAAGTTGTTGTTTGGTATAAACGATGACGGAGAGGTTGTTGGACTGGCTGATTGTGAGCAGGATTGTGAGATTATCAGTGAGACTATCAAGACAAAGATTGATCCTATTCCAGAGATTCATATTGTGCCGGAGAATGTTGATGGAAAGAAGATCGTTATCCTCACGGTATTATCTGGGAAGGAAACCCCGTATTATTATATTGGTGACGGCAATCGACAGGCGTTCGTACGAATCGGTAATGAGAGTGTGATTGCAGATAGATCTGCGATCCGTCGTCTTGTTCTCAAAGGAACTGGTACAACATATGATAGTCTCAAATCTCCTTACGAGTACAAGAATATGGCATTTACCAAACTCCGTTCTGTGTGCAAGCAGCGAACTCATAATGAATTCCTGGATACAGACTTCGAATCGTGGGGTATCATAAATGAAAACGGAGAACTTACCAATGCCGGAGCGCTTATTGCAGATGAGAGTCCTGTTCGTCATTCTCGTGTATTCTGTACAAGATGGAATGGTCTCACAAAAGCACCAGGACTGTTAGATGCGGTAGACGATGCTGAATATTCAGGCAGTATTATTTCACTGCTTCAGGACGCGTCAGCGTTTGTGGTTCGTAATTCCAAGAAAGCCTGGATGAAACTGCCGGACGATAGACAAGAAATGCCGGAGTATCCGGAAAGAGCCGTTCTTGAAAGTGTTGTTAATGCTTTGATTCATAGAGATTACCTTGACTCCGGCAGTGAAGTCCATATAGATATGTTTGATGATCGCCTTGAGATTTATTCTCCGGGAGGAATGGTGGATGGCACTATGGTTCAGAACCTGGACGTCTTGAATGTTCCGTCACACCGACGTAATCCGGTCATTGCCGACATCTTCAATCGTCTTCGTTACATGGATCGTCGCGGTAGTGGCTTCAAGAAGATAGTCGAAGATTATCAGATGTATGCAAATGTCAGCAATGGGGCCAAGCCTGTGTTCAAGTCTGAACTTAGTTCATTCTTCATCACTCTGCCGAATCTGCAGTATGTCACCAAAGATGTCACTAAAGATGTCACTAAAGATGTCACTAAAGATGTCACTAAAGCCAAGGAGATTATTGTAGGGCAGATGTTAACAAATGAACGTGTTACTATTAATGATTTGGCAGTTGTATTAGGAGTTACCAGAAGGCAGGTTGTACGATATGTAAAAGAGCTTACAGAAGATGAGATTATTCGTCGCGACGGAGGTCGTAAACTTGGCAAGTGGGTTATATTGAAAGGTCTTGATTAGAGGGCAAAATTTGAATAAGATTATTTTGTTCGCTTTTGCAATACCACAGTCGTTTCCAAAATGAAACCTAATACAGAACAGTCATGAACGACCTCATAAAAGATATCACTCCCAGTGAGCTGCAGCAGATAAGCACCCGCATCACCGATAGTCGCGACAGTGTCGCGACAATTGACGTGGAGCCACTTCATCGAACTGGCAGAAGTCTCCGATCCCGCCAAACCGGAAGATGAGCAAGAGAAAGTGCTCTCCATTGGCATTTCCGAAAAAGCCAAGACCGACGCTATGGACGCCATGGAGAAGGCGCTGAATGGATAAAAGAGGGGTATAAAAAGACTAAACCCGCGCGTTTGATTGCTCAGGGACGCACGGGGATTCCATTGCAAAGGTACGAATATTTCTTAAAGTTGCAAAAATCATTGAAAAAAAGGAACGATGAAGTATTCCGACTACGAAAAAGCCTTTTCTCCTGCAAGGCTCAATAAATACCTTACAGCCTGCGGAGGCGATACGATGGCTGCTCTTACTCTCTATCGGCATAACATCAAATTGTGTCAAAAGTGTTACGGTATCCTCAACATCTTCGAGGTGGTCTTGCGCAATGCCATTAACGAGCACTATAAAGCCTATTTTGCAGATCCTGACTGGATTAGGCATCAGCTTCAACCCGGCGGAATGCTATATTCATATCCTCGGCGAACCTCAGTCTTAAATACTATCGCTGAACTTGATAATGGAGGATGCTATACGAATGACCGCGTAGTTTCCTCGGTGACATTCGGATTCTGGACATATCTCTTCACTCGAGTTCCATTTAGGAGTGGCGGTAGTACGCTCCTTCAAGTATTTCCAGCTAAAACTGTTGGCCTTGGACAAAGAGCTATATTCAATGAGTTGCAGACCATAAAGGATTTCCGCAATAGAATAGCTCATCACGAAGCAATATGTTTTGATAGTACTGGAACCAAAAGTACAGCTGCCGTCAGGGCTAATTATGCTCTTGTTGTCAAGTATATTCAGTTCTTGGGTTATCAAGAATCTCACATATACTTTGGGCTGGATATCCTTCCGGATAAAATCATGCAAAAGATAGACACCCTTTAAAGTGATCTTGGCATAGAAAGTTGTGGGTGATACCAAGATTGCTATTCAAAGCAAAATTGCTACACAAAAATTCCCATCGGCCTCGACAATCGACAAGGACGAGAATGAAATCGTCGAATCCATGTCCTGGCACTTCGAAGAATGGATGGAAGACCGTGGCTACGACTTCCTGGCTAAAGCATCATATTGACAATCAGCTAAGTATAAGAAAACAGAACATCGGAATGTTTCGCCAAACTTTGATTTTTTGAGCGATTTTGGCGGAACGGTTTGGTAAAGGCTATAACAGGGCTGGGATCTTTCGTATGGTTAATGTTGCGCGGGCATTTCCAGATGCTGAGATAGTCGCGACACTGTCGCGACAAAAGAAGATTCCAGTAGATTCCATTGCCAGAGAGTTGCAGGACAGAAAAGAAACCGAGTAACTGCCCTTATAGCGTATTCAGCAGCATGATGATCGGTACGGGAGTATCGAGGGTGAGCAGAATGTCATAAAAGATGTCATAAAGGATGTCATAAAGGAACAGGCTGATATTCTTGATGTTATGAGGGATAATCCTAATGTGACGACAGAAGAAATGTCACAAAGGATAGGTTTGACTCAGCGACATATTTTACGCTTGATTAAGGAACTTACCGAGAAAGAAGTAATTTATCGAGATGGTGGTAGACGCTATGGCAAGTGGGTTATATTGAAAGCATATAGAACCAAAGATTCAGAGTAGCTTTACACAAAAACCAGACATGACCATTATTATGTGAAACACGTTGAAATTTATGATGCTGGGAAGAAATGAATATGGAAGCAGAGCAGTGGTTGTCGTTTACCCCCCCAAAAAAACTGCCCTTATAGCGTATTCAGCAGCATGATGATGACCGGTACAGGAGCGTCAAGGGTGAGCAGAATGTCAGAAGAATTCGTGTATCTGCCGCGGTAAATGTGTTTACCGTCAAACGTATAGACGACATCGCTGGAATTCGTATATCGGCCTTTATAGATATGCTTTCCGTCCCAGGTATACAAAATGTCCGAAGAGTTCGTATAGCGTCCGCGGTAAATGTGTTTACCATCCCAGGTGTATAAGATGTCGGATGAGTTAGTATATCTTCCGCGATATAGGTGTCTGCCGTCCCAGGTATACAAAATATCCGAAGAATTGGTATATCGACCACTATACAGATGTTTTCCATCCCAAGTTGTCAAAATGTCCGAGGAGTTGGTGTAACGTCCTCTATAGATATGAGTCTCAGCCATAGCATTATAAATAAATCCCGATGCTGCAAATAAGAACAGCACCAAGAGCAAAGATAGGTATTTATTCTTAGACCTCATGCCAAAGGTTAGTTTATCGTGTATGTTGTTCTATAATACTCGGTTCTTGGTACCACAGCAACAACTTCCACCCAAAGATAATTTGTGTAGCGCATACGGACATTCTCAAAGCCGAGATAAAGCCTAGACCCTCCATTTGTCGGTATTCGCCCGTTGCAAGATTGAGTTCCGACGATGGAATAATCAACATCGTATTTTAACGTGGAGGCTTTCACAATGCCATCCTGAAACTTCTTGGCTTCTGACTGTTTTCTAAACACATACAAATCACAATATGCGTCAGCCTCAGTTATAGGGTGATTGTCATCCAACAGCGTCTTCAATAAACCAGATCCCTGATTTCGCTCGTACAAAGGCATTCCCAAAAACTTTATCTGATTATATCTTACGCTCAAATTTCTATGGAAGTCACCATCTGCATAACTATCTTGTTCACTTGTCGCAATACGCATTGAATAGAGAATATCTGTTGCTCCTGCCGGTATATTCACAGGCACAAGCGCGATAGATGAGCCCGAGAATGCCGACTTTAACTGACTGCGCAAGGTGAACTTACGGGGCTCTTCAAACAGATTTTGCATCTTGATGCCCTTTATTCCGTATGCCCTGAAATCACCTTTAGAACAACTCACCGTCTCCGTTCTGACAGATTTAGGCCTATAAATCCTATCCATATTGTCGGTGTGGTAGGCAATTCGGACTGAAGCATATTGTGAGGCTTGAGGCTTGATTTCCAACAGATATATTCCTGGATAAGCAACAACCAAAGAATCCTTAATTAAACTTTTGTTATAGCTCTTAACGGTGCTACGGGCATCCATATTGTAGAGCTTCACGGGAGCCGCAGTCTGAAGCTTCACATCATAATATAGCACATCTCCCTTCTCAAGATAAACAGGATACTCGGTCATCTTTTCTAATAGAAGATCTTCTCTATCATACACCAACACCTTCGACTGCAGGATAATGCTTTCAGCCTTCGCCACCGCCGCTTCCTGCACTTCAATAATCTTCGCTTGGAGAGTCTTACACTTCTCAATTGCCGCTCGGTTCATCCCTGTGGAATCGAACTTATATTCCAGCTTTTTTGCATCAGCCAGAATGTTAATAATCTGCTGCGCATCAGCTCCTTTCTGTAATTGTTCCACGCGACTCTCCACGTCTGAGATTTTCTTTTCAGCCTTCTCATATAAGATTTTAGATTTCTCAGACATCTTAGGCTCAGAACTCTGGCTCGCATTATTGCCACACGCGCATACTATTAATGCATAGAATATGACAACTATTCTTTTCATAGTAAATCTTAATAGGTATTAATTATTCTCTGAAGCTTTCTCCTTACGACATCACACATGAACTGCGGTTTCTCTGTTGAATAGTATGAGCTATTATCTATCATTTTATCAAACCAGAACACATAGTGATTAAGAAACCTATTCGCTTCCGCCTTATTTCCTGTTGAACAAAGATATAGAATGACATCACTCATAAACTTGTAATAAGCCTCTGCATCAGATCCGTCATCACCATGTGAATCCCAAATAGAGTATTTCCAGACCTTGTCATAGTCTCCGATATCCGTGAATATTTTGCGGAAAAGCGCGGTAACGGTAAGTTCATAGTCGGCACCATGACAATATAAAGAAGGGTATCTCATATCGCGGTTGCTACAATGCTCAGGGGTACACTTTTCATACACATACACCGCTCGCTCATAATTTTCGAGTTCAATATATTCACTAATCAGAGCTTCAGCACAATTGTACCTCTCCATATCTTTCATCTTCTTGATGCACTCCTCGGCCTCCCTATATTTTCCTTCTGCAAGAAGTTGGTCGAAATTAACAGAACACGAAGCAAGAGTCAACGATGCGATGACTCCTGCACAAAAGTAAAAAAATCTTCTCATAGCACTTATTTCTTCTTACCTCTTATGGCCTTTATTATACTTCCACCAATCTTTCTTTCAAGACCTTGTTTGGTCATAGGAATACCAGTGGCCTTACTGACCTTCTGCTTTAGTGCGCTTATTCCCACCGCTCTCTTGAGTGAGAATGTTAATCCTGGAATTTTCATACCCATTTCATGTTCTATTGCACATCTATATTGGTGTTATTTACTCTTCGACATCAACTTCATTACCTGTAGTCATTGTGCGAAGTGCAATAATCTTATTGATAATCGGGCAACACTCGTCATCCCAATTCCATCCCCAAATTTCTGCTATACCATCAAGAATTTGCAACTCTGATTGAGAAAGCTTACCATCAGCAATAGCAAGCATTACTAATGAGCTAAAAATGATTTGGCGTTCATTTTCTTTAATACTTCTAACAATAGAAGAATGAGACTCGTACTCCTGAACTCCACGATTCTCTTTGTTGAACGCCTTTCTTACTGTTTCAAGATCAAATTTTGCCTCACTTATTGCCTTTAAGAATTGTATTTCATCATCTGAAATATTACCATCCATTCCAGCCATAGTTGCTGCAAGTATTCCGAACTTCTCGCTTAAAGACATTGGCGTCTCTTCTATAATCTTGCCGTCATTGGTAATCTTACGCATTCCAGCTATCATGTATGGAGCATCTTCCGCTGATTCGCTCTCCGCAAACGCGAGTGTTCTATCTCCACCATGAGGTTCTGGATCAAGAGCTTTACCATAATGACAACACACCCATGTATTTCCGATTCCGAACTTATCAAATTCCCTGCACACGTCACGGATAATGCATCCGCCTCCAATCTGTACTTCTCCTGATTTGACAGCAGGTTTAGTTTTAAGCATCTTCCTCATCTGGGCAACTGTTTTAGAAGAGTCAACAAGCTCCACCATTACGCCCGGTTCAGACAAGAAACGCAGGTGGAGATGTGGATACTTAAG
>JAEIGA010000681.1_pt1 | contig 50305 bp, 44 predicted proteins | sample 9270691 | NCBI WGS metagenome assembly JAEIGA01 (sample SAMN17057246, study PRJNA624740) | gut metagenome | biome: biome; isolation source: fecal sample | host: Bos grunniens | place: China: Xizang | collected 2019 | reverse complement strand
TATGTAATAGGTCGTGGTGGTTATATGGATGGTTATAATATTTGGCTTTATAATGAGTCACAAAATAGTTTGTGTAGTGGTACATATGATTTAACATTTAAGGAAATGTTAGGTGTTTTGGCAGAAAAAGTAAATGAAATATAAATGTGATTAAGGAGTGATATATATGGGAAGAAAACCTGTACATCTTGTATTTGTAGAAGAAAAAGATAAAGGTGATGGTGTTGACCATAATAAGTTTTATGATATGTTTGAAAGAAATGGTGAATGTCATTGTATGTGGGGTAGAAGGCAAGATGGTTATGAATTTGGCAAATCAGGTAAATTAACTGTTAAGCCTTTATATGAATGGGAAAAGATTTATGAAAGTAAAGTTGCAAAAGGTTATGAAGATAAATCTTATTTGTATGAGGATTTAGTAACAACACAAGTAGTAGGTAAAGCATCAGATACAAATTTATATGCCCCTATTAGTAATCCAAAGATAGCAGATATAGTTGATAGACTTCAGAGATATGCTAATGAAGTAATTAAAGCAAACTATTCTGTAAAGTCAGGACAAGTAACACAAATTATGGTTGATGAAGTTCAGAAGTATTTGAACTATATGACAACTGCAGGAACTATTGATGAATTTAATAGTTATTTGCTTGAAATTTTTAAGATAATTCCTCGTTCAATGAGCAGAGTTGATGCTTTCTTAGCAAATTCACAGAATGATATTAAGAATATTATTTCTCGTGAGCAGGATTTGCTTGATATTATGAGAGGTCAGATTATTACTCCTGTAAGAGGTCAGAAAGTTAAGACAGTTAAAGGTGATAAAAAGACTATTCTTGAACTTAATGGTATTACATTTGAAGAGGCTACAGCAGAAGATATTGAACTTGTTAAAAATAAATTAGGTTCAAATGCAAGTAGGCTTAAAAATGTTTGGAAAGTTTCAAATGAGAAACAGAGTAAAGCGTATATTTCTTATTGTGAAACAGAGGGTATTCGTAAGAGAGATTGTAAGTTACTTTGGCATGGTACACGTTCAGAAAATGTATGGAATATTTTGAAAACAGGTTTGGTGTTAAGACCTACAAATGCTGTAATTACTGGAAAGATGTTTGGTTATGGTCTTTACTTTGCTCCAAGTGCTCAGAAATCGCTTGGCTATACTTCATTAAGTGGAAGTTATTGGGCTCGTGGTAATTCTAATTCAGGTTTTATGATTTTACATGCAGTAGCTTATGGAAAACCTTATATTGTAGATAATTTTAATTCTAAATATTATGATTTTAATTATGCTCGTTTAAGAAAAGAATGTCCAGGTGCTAATTGTTTACATGCAGATTCTTCAAAAGGTATGTTAAGAAATGATGAAATTGTTGTTTATAAAGAAGAACAAGTTATGCCTTTATATCTTGTAGAAATAGGTTAAGTTATAAAGCCTGTGTAGAACACAGGCTTTACTATTATATTGAGGTGATAAAATGAAAAAATTAGCGAGAGATATAACAGATTGTAGTGAATGTCCTTTGAATGGTAATGATTGTGTTCCTACTTGTTGGGATGGCAGAGAGGCACCATGTAATAGTTGGAATGGTGATGAGGTAATAGAACCATATATGTATTCTGTTGCAGCAGAATTGTATGAAACAAAAAAGGATTTAGCAATTAGAAAGCAGGCTAAAAGAACTCGTGAGAATTATAGTGGTTTTGATTTTCATATGAATGTTTTGAAAAAGTTTGTAGCAGAGGATTCTTTGTATAGTAATAATTTGCAAGTCTTGAAGAGAGATAGGTATATTGCTTATATAGGTTATGGTGGTCTTAAACCCGCTTTTAAGTTTAATTTGAAAACTTGTAAGTTTGAACACCCTTATAAATTTGTAAAACATTATTATTATGGTGCATATATGTTAAGTTATGATTTTTTTGAGGGTGAAGAATTATCAAAGAAGTGGTCTATTCAAGATACTCTGATGAAAAGAAGACCAGAGGATGAAAATTTTTATAGAGGTTTTGAGAAATTTGAAAATAATTTTAAGAAGTTTTTCTATAAAAAATATGAGGAACAATTAAAATTAGAGATGGAAAAAAATGGTGCTTCACAAAATGATTATAAATTAATAAGTAATGAAATGATTTTGAATGCTATAAAAAATGGTAGAAAACCAAAAGATTTGGCGTGGGCAATAATACAATAATAAGTAAAGTTATGTAGTAGCAGGATATATTAGATATCCTGCTTTTTATTTTTATATTAAATTATGTAAGTTTTTGGGGGTTTTATAAAAAGTATAAAAAGTTTTATAAAAAAATATGTTCGTGCTTATTGACTTTTATTTTATTTTTTAGTATAATATAGTCAAGGTATTTTTTATATATTTAGTAAATAAGTTTGGAGGCTTGAGTATGTTAAGAAGACTTCCTATAAGTCTGAGATTTGATGATGATGATTCAGAATTTTATGAGGGTTTTATAGAAGAAAAGAAAAATAATCGTGAATTATCTACTCTTATTTTAGATTTATTAAGAGTGTATTATGAAAATGAAGTTGTTAGGGATATTGTTGAAAATTATAGAATTGAGAATAGCCCTTTTTTGAAAATTCATGCAGAGATTAATAGAATTGCTATGGAACATAGTAAAAATACTATTTCAACAAGTATGATGGGTGATTATACAAGAAATGAGGTTAAGAAAACAGAACCCTCATCTGAAAATAATTCACAACAAGAATCACCAAAATTAATTCCTGCAAGTCCAGAAGAAATGCAGTCTCAAATAGATGAGGGTGTACAAAAGGCATTGGCATCTATTTTGTCAGGTGATGGTGGTCATATTTTATCAGAAATTCAGAAAAAATTAAATAATGGTAACTCTCAAACAGAAGTTAAAGAAAGTCTTGTAGAAGAAAAGGTTGAAAAAGTTATTCCAACTGTCGTAGCACCTCCAACTTTTGAAAAAACAGAGGAAAATGATTTTGTTAAAGAAGAAGTAAAGGTAGAGAATAAAAAAGAAGAAGTTATAAGTGAAACAGTTGAAAATAAACCTAAAAAGCCATCTTCTTTTAGTAAATTGATGGGTTCATTAAATTAAGTTTTGGATTGGAGATAATTTAGTTATGAGATATGTATTAGTAGATTTTACACATTTGGCGTATAAAACATTTGTTGCAGAGCCATTAAGTGCAATGGTAAATATTAATGGTGAACTTCAAAAAGTAGATACAACGGTACCTAATTATACAATAAAAGGTATTTTTAATTATAGTGGTAGGGGTATGTTTCATACTGCTGTATTTTTTGAGGGTGGTAGCCAGTATCGAAAAGATTATTTTGCGGAAAAAGGTGCTATAGCTGAGGGTGGTTATAAAGGTGGTAGAAATAAAGAAAGTGGTGCTTTTTATACAGGTATTAATTTAACAGGTACTCTATTACAACAGGGTAAGGTGTCTGTTTATAAGGCTATGGGATATGAAGCAGATGATTTGATTTATAATATGATTCAAAGAATTAAGGAAGAAGATACAACAACTCCAATTGATGTTATCACAAATGATGCTGACTTGTTACCATTAGTAGATGACCAAGTTAGTGTATTTATTCGAGGAACAAGACAGTTTGCAGAACAAGGTTGCCCTGAAAGAAGATTATATTATCAGGTAACTCCTACTTCTTGGGATGATTATTTGAGTTATAGTTCTGCATATAAGAGTTATAAAATACCTTATAATAGTATGTTGTTATTTAAGATGATTCGTGGTGATAAATCAGATAATATTGCACCTGCATGTAAAGGTTATGGTGGTAAGAAATATACAACTTTGATGGAAAAAATGATTGAGGATGGTGTTGATTTTCCAAATATATTTAGATATGGTAATGATTTTGATGAAGTTATGAGACCTGTATTATCTAAATATTTTACGGAAGAAGAAGTTGAAAATATGAAGTTTATTTATGGTGGTATTTGTTTAAGAAAATTACCAAATGATAAGAGATTATCAATGCCAAAACAGATAGATAAAGGATTTTTGCAACAAGCATTAGAGGTTGTAAAAATAAATTTAAGATAATTTTATTGAAAAGAGGGAGTGTATGTTTTTAAAACATTGATATTTCGTGGGTTTGTGGAAGTAAAAAAATGTTTTAAAATAACACTCTTTTTATTTTTTATGGACAGAAAAATATATATTATCATGAGTATAAAAGGTAAGGAGTGATTTAAATGGCTACATTTGAGAATGTTTTATCAAGGGAATTTACAGATATGATGAATATGCGTAAGAGTGAAAATACAAATTTCTCAATTTTTAGTGTGCCATATCCTGAATTAAATTTGATTACAGATGAAGATTTTGTAAACAATGGTAAGTGGGCTTATGTTAAAGGAATAAATGAAAAATATTTTTCTGCATTAAATAATACAGAGGTAGAAGTGGTAAAAGGTAGAACTTTTGAAAAGAAATTGTCTGTATTAGATAAGGAAACAGGAAAGGTTGTATTAGCACAAAAGTCAGATGGAAGTTATTTAACTACTGAAATAACTTTGAAAAAAGATTTTGTTGCTGTTTATAGTTCTGTTAATATACATCTAGAAAATAGAGTAGTTGAAAAAGGTGTAAAGAAAGTTTATAAACCAACAGATGGTTATTCTTATATTGATTTTGTGGATACACCAAAAGGTAGAAAATATTTATATTCTATACCTTTAGAAGTAGTTTTTCCTGTGAACTTGTGTGCTTTGGTTATATCATTAAATCAAAGAAAAGTTAGGTATAAAGGTTGTAAAGTAGCCTTAACTAATGGTCATTATGTTTTTATACAATCTATACCATATAAGTATAGAGAAAATCCAGGTTATGTTGTTATAGGTGCAAAAACAAGTCCTAATTTTGATAAGGAAATGAAACATATTTTAGATTATTGGATGAAAATGGGTATATTATTTGATTTACATTTAACAGCTTTGGATAGTCAAGTAAAAGGAACAAGTAATATAGGGATTATAGATATACCTAGTAATATGTATGAAGAAGAATATATAAAATATGGTGAGGCTTTAAAGAATTATAAGAGCCTTGAAGAAGATGTAACAGATGATTTTGTTGAGGAAGTGAAGTAATGAGTAATGTTGTATATTTATTAAATGGAGTAGATGGTAATTCTCTTGTTTCAGGTGTATATGATGGAAATACCAAAAAAATGTTGACATTTGGTGTGGGTGGTAAGTATATAAATGAAACAGTTCTATCTTATAGGTACTCAAGATTAAGAGAAATAGATTTAGTAAGTTTAATAAATGTTAATAATAATATGGAAGTAGCGTATGTACATAAACAAGAGTTTAAAAAATTTCCTGTTTATGCTGATATGTTTAAGGTTATAAAGTGGTTTAATACTAACCCTAAAATTATATTTTTTGGTAGGCGTGATTGTGTTTTGAGGGATGCAACAGGTGAAGTACCTTATTTACAATATTTATTTGGGTTTAATAAAGGTACAATAAATGAAACAGAATTGCAGGGGGTTTTGGAAGTAAATGGCTAAAAAAGGTTTACAGGATAGTAGAGTAGAGTTTATAGAGGCTGTTTCTCGTACAGAAAATTTTAAGGTGTTGAGAAGTTTGGTAGCGTCTATATCTGGAAAATTAATTAATTTTAATATGAAAAAAAGTGAATTAGATGAATTGGAAAATGAGGCAGTATGTAGAATAAAAGAATTACTTGGGGAATTATCTAATGATTTTTACCCTTTACAAGAGATAGAAAAGACTAGTGTTTCTACTTATTTTGAAAAAATTTCAAAAGGTTTTACTAATTTGAGTAATGAAGAAACATATAGATTAAATTTGGAGAGTAAGAAAAGTAAAATATCAGAGACCATAGGTAAAAAAAGAAGAGCAGGTGATTTAAGTAAAGTAAAAGAACTTGAAATTAAACTTGATATTCTTGAAAAACCTGAAGAATGGAAAGAAAAAATAGAGACAAATATTTTACAATTGAATGATAGATATAGAAATAATTTAATAGATACTGATTCATATAGTAAGTATTATGATATGTATGAAAAATATTTAAAAGAGTGTAAAAAACTTATAAAAGATAAGAAGAAAGAAAGAGAAAAAGAAGAAAATGTAGGATATTATAATACTTGTCAAATGAAAATTAGGCAGTTTATAGGTACTAAATTCTTAGGGGATATAAATACAGATTCAAATGATTTATTTGGTTTACTTTCTAATTATGATGGCTCTATGCAAGTAGATTTTGAACATTTCCTTGCTTTATATTATTATTTAAAAGAAAAGAAATATAAAAATTTAAGATATATAGAAGGGTTGTTGTGTTATTTTGCAATAGAGAGATTTGTAATAGATATTTCACCTTTTTTTAGTTATCAAAATAAATTGATATTAAAGGATAATTCTACTGAATTAATATCTGAAAAACATCAAGGTTATGAAAGAGGGTATATTGCATATTATTTATTACCAAAAGGATATAGAGGTTATATATTTGAACCTAAAAATTTAGCAATACAATCTTTTATGGCTGCTATTGATACAAAAGTATTAAGTTTGGATTCAATGGTGGAGGATTATAAAAAAGTAAGAAAAGAAATAGAAAAAAGAGAAAAAGGTATATTATTTAATTTCTTAAATATAGAAATGGAAAATAGGTTATTGCCTAAATTATTAAATGGTGATTTTAATATAGAGTATATGAATGGGGAGTATAAACGAATCTTTTTAGAAGAATATCGTGATAGACGTCAGACATTTGGTGGTATGGATAGTTTTAAGACAATGACTGATATGTATAATAGAGTTGTTAAACCTTATTCAGTAGAAGTACTTGGTTCATATATAAGAAATTATTGTAATAAATTAGCATATTTGACAGATAAAGAAGCAATTAAAATTTATTATATTTCAGCACAAAGAGTTGGTATTGCAGTTAGAGATGATATATCTAAGGAGATGTTAAAAGAGGTTTTTGATAGTAAATTTATAGATATATTGAAAGAAGTTAGACCAATTTTATTAGAAGATATTATTTTTGCTAAATATTTTTAGAAGAATGGAGGGATTACTATGGCTGGAAAGAAAATAGAATATCGCACAGATGGTAATGGAACTGTAGTTATAAAAGAAGTCATAAAGAGGGGTTCTTCTGTTCGAGGACCTAAACATACTATAAGCGTTTGCTTAAATAGAGATTTTCAATTATCGAACAGATATGCTATGATTGATAATATTGCTACACCTATTGAATCACTTGGAAAGATAAAAAGTGGTAAGCGTGAGAAACCTGTGTATTATGCAATATCTGAAATTTTATATGTTGCCAGCATTACCTATCAATGTAACAGACAGGGTAAAGTTGTAGATTCTACACTTGCTTTGTATATTATAGAGGCTATATGTAATGAAAAAGATTTATATTGTCATAGAGTGACAGCAGGGTTAAATACACTTGCTAAAAAGGAGTTAGCAGAAACATTAACACCTTATTGTATGCAGAGATTAGGACTAAAAAAATAATTATTGTTCATGGTACTTGACAAATTTTTAAAATATGATATAATTAAATTAGCACTCTAAGAGGAAGAGTGCTAATAAAAAAATTATATTATATTGGGAGGCGTTTAGTATGCGTAATTTGGATAATTTTAGATTTGGAGTACCTGGCTTATTTAGAGATTTAATGTTACCTGAAGAGTTTGGTATTTCACATTTAACAAGAGCCTTTAGATGTGATATTCAGAGACTTGAAGATAAGGTAGTAGTTGAATGTGAGTTACCTGGATTTAAAAAGGAAGAAATTGAAGTTTCTTATGAGGATAAGGTACTTACTGTATCTGCAAAGAAGGATGAAAAAACAGAGGAAAATAAGAATGAGAACTCTTATATTATTAAAGAAAGACACACTCAATCTGTTAGTCGTTCTTTTGTAGTAGAGAATATAGATGAAGAAAATATTAAGGCAAAGTATGAGGATGGTATTCTTGTAGTTACATTAAATAAAAAATTGCCTGAAAAAGTGGATAAAAAAATTATTATAGATTAAATTATCATAAAATAAAAATAAGATTAAAAAAAATTAAAAATTTAAGTTTTTAGTTGTGGTTTCTTGTTGAAATCACAACTTTTTTATTAAATATTTTTAATAAATGTTAAAAGTGTTGATATTACACTAAAAAATTGTATTTTATTAAAAGTTATTATAAATTTTTATTTTTTAAGTATTGACTAAATAATAAATTTGTGGTAAAATACATATATAGAAAATTCTTTGTTAGGAGGACATTGGTTTTGAATAGAGAAAACAGAGATGATTATATTGTAATAAGTAAGGAAAAAATGGTGAATTATTTCTTTACAAGCATTCTAGCATTGGCATTTGTTGTATTTATAGTTTTAATGGGCAAGGCAATTATAGTAGGGTTTAACAGTAGTAGTGATGATTTAGTTGAAAATATCGATATGGATTTAGTATCTTATTATAAAGATGATTTTCTGAATATAACTTATGGTATTCCAGGTGGTAATTGGGGTATGGCAGAAATAGAGGATACTAGTGGTATTGAAAATGTTTGTATTGCATCTGCTGGTGAAGATGGTGTGTTTGATATAAAAGAAGATATATTGGCAGAGGAAGTTATTTCTTCTGTATGTCTGTTATCAGGAACAGAGGGTGAACAGAATTTTCATCAGTTTATGTCTTTTACGTTTAGACCTACAACAGAATTAAAAGGTAAAGATTTTGTAGATTATTGCATTAAATCATTTGAGAGAGATATGACGGAAGCAGAGGGTGGAAGTTCAACAGGTGAATTTAAGATAACTGACACAATAGAAGTAGATGATAATAGTGTTATGTTAAAAATGATTTCTTATGAGTTAATAGAAAAAGAAGTTGATGGTAAAAAGGTATCTGAAAAATATCCTACATATTATACTCAATATATAAGAAAAATAGGTAAGAATATTGCTATTGCAACATTTGGTAGTATAAATGAAGATAATACTGTTGATGATTATATGATATTCTTTTTAAAGAGTATATTTACAGATGAAGATTTATTAGGTGTTAAAGATTCACATATTATTCAAGAAAAGACTATTTCTCAAGAAACATTTGATGAAGTAAATGAAGTAAATGAGGTAGATGAAGTGCATAATCATGTACATAATGAAGAAGTACTAGAAAGTGAAGAATTAGAGCAAGAAGAAATAGAGACAACTTCCCCAGAAGTTGAGTAAATTTTAGGAGGGTTTTAATATGAAATTAAATAGTAATAAGCAGAATAATAATAATCCATTTATGGAAGTTAATGATAATGATTTTTTGAGTAATGAAAATTCTCAGTTTGTAAACAATGAAAATTCTCAGTTTGTAAACAATGAAAATTCTCAGTTTGTAAATAATGAATTTGATAATTTACAGTTTTCACAGAATTTGAATAATAATAATAATGTGTCTAAAAAGAAAAAGAGTTCTTTAATTTTTATAATTATAGGAGTAGCTGTTGTATTATTAGTGGCTGTAATCTGTGTTTTATTTGGTGGTAAAGGGGAGGAAAAACCCGTAGTTGATACACCTGTGGAAGTAAGTAATTCTGAAAAAGAAGAAAAAGAAAATAACAATGTTCAAAATGAAAATAAGGAAGAAGAAAATAATCAGGATGAAAATAAAGAGGATAAAGAGACTGAAAATGAAGAAGAACCTAATATGGCAGAATCAAATATTCTTGCATTTGAGGATGATATGATAGGTATAAAGTTTAATTTTGATTCTGAACTATATATACAGAAGAATACACAGGATATATTTAATACTTTGAAAACAGTTATTCCAGAGGGTAGAACTAATTTTAATATATTTACAGATAAACTAAATAGTACATTAAATATTTGTAAATTAACAACAGGTAAATCAGATGGTATTTACATAAATGTTAGTGTTATACCTTTTGAATTAGAAAAGGCAACAACAACATTGAAGATAGATGGTACAACAATTATAGAGAATGAAACAATAGGTAGTGTAGATTTTAATAATGAAGAACTTATTAAAAATTATGATACTCAAATAAAAGAAACAGTACAACAGATGGGTTGTACTATTGTAGAGTATGGTGATTCTGAGGTAAGAGAAATAGGTAATATAGAGAAAGAAAATAAGAAATTACAGGGTATATTTACTTCTCGTATATACACAGGACCAATAGAAGTAACAACAAGTACAGGTACAGTTGATGTGTCTCAATGTACTATACCTGTTGGAAAAAATGCTATTTTAATAACAGCAGTTACAGATGGTAGACCAGTAGAAATAGATAAGACTATGTTATTAAATGAAATAGCAGAAAGTTTTATAGTTACTGCTGAAATACCTAAAGAAGAAGTAGAAGAAGAGACTGAAAAAGCAGAGTAAAATATAAAAACTCACAGTCAATTTTGACTGTGAGTATTTGTGCTAAAAGGAGTGTAATAATGAATATAAGAGATTTGTTGTTAGAATATAATAATGGTAAGAAATTTGAGTATATCTTTTTTTGGGGTGAAAAATATAATAATGGATATTTAAGTAATTGGTTGCCTTGTTCTTTTGAAGTGGAAGGTGTTAAGTATTGGTGTACTGAACAATATATGATGGCGAAGAAAGCTGAATTATTCAATGATAAAGAAGTACAATCAGAAATAATGGTAAGTACAAATCAAAAAGAAATAAAAGATTTAGGTAGAAAAGTACGTAACTTTGATGGTCAAATTTGGGATAATAATAAAGAAAGAATAGTATATGAGGGTAATTTGGCAAAATTTAGTCAGGATAAAGGCTTAAAATCTTTACTTATTGCAACGGGTGATAAGATTTTGGTAGAGGCCTCTCCTTATGATAAAATATGGGGAATAGGGTTAAAATCTGATACATTTAATGTAGAGAATCCTAATACTTGGTTAGGTCAAAATTTATTAGGTTTTATTTTAATGAGGGTAAGAGAAGAATTAAAAACATTATAAAAAAGGTGATATATATATGCAAAATTTGATAGAAAATTTAAGATATAAGTTTATGCAAAATAGTAAACTTAAGTATTATGTTATAATAGGTGTAGTAATATTTATTTTGATTATTGCTATAGTCTTGTATATGTGCTTGTCTAAAGTGGATAAAACTGAACCAGAAATAGAAGATATTCCTATTGATGATTTTATAGAGGAAGAGGTTGTAGTAGAGGAAAAAGAAGTAAAGCAAGAAGAAACTGTTAATTTATTAAAGGCATTTATAACAGATAAGAGAAATTTGAGTTATAAGTATATATATGAGATATTAATAGGTTCAGGCGAAAGTCAGTCAAAATCATTAGTTACAGCGGATAAGAATACTGTTTTCCTTGACTTAAATACTAAAACAACAATAAATCCATCGAATATTGGAATAGGTGAAACTATTATATTGTATGCAACAGGAAAATATACTGCTAGTAATTTAATGGCTTCTGTCATTTGTAAAGGTAGTGACACGTCATATAGATATGCAATTATAGATAAGTGGAATGGTGAGTCATTAAAAGATTGTGAATTTATATTGACGAACTCAAAAGATAAACTAATAGTAAATTCTGATACAAATATAATAAATGGTTTATCAGGTGGTAGTGTTGTAGGACTTGCTGAAATATCTTATAATACAAAAATATTGTATAAATATAATCCTAATTTTGAGATAACAAATGAAGGAAATATTTATACTTGTAGTGAAATAATATTATTAGGTGGTGTGGGTTGATTATATGAAAAAGACTTGTAGTGTGATTTTTAAGATTTTAATTATATTAATTTCTATTTTTATTGTTTTATATTCTTTGGCAACTTTTACTGAGTGTCCTATATTGAGTGATATGAGAAATATTTGGATTGAAACTGCGATGTCGACTGCTGACCATCAATGGTTGGCAACTAAATTTTTTCCTAAATCTGTTGTAGATGAAGTGATATCAAAGCGTGTGGATAGATATGAGGAAATAGGTGTTACAGAGTTTAACAATGAAGTTATAGAGGAAATGAGTGAAGGCGAGGTAATATTAAAGACTGTTAGTTTTTCAGATAGTGATACATTTGGAAATAAGATACTTGTAAATGATAAAGAACAGGGTATAAAAATAGTTGAAGTAAAATCTGCTACATATACAGGTAAATTAGTGTTTATAGATGACCCATCACGTGTTTATGTTGGGCATACTGAAAAAAAGGGTGTTAGAGGTAAACTAATTTTAGATTATTTGAAAGATGAAGAATGTATAGTTGGTATAAATGCTAATGGTTTTTCAGACCCAGACGGGCATGGTACTGGTGGAGATATAATAGGCTATTCCATAAGTAAAGGTGAAGTATGGGGGTCAGGTGATTTTTCATACTATACAACTATTGGTTTTGATGAAAATGATAGACTTATAGTAGGTCAGATTAAAGACTATAAAAAATATAATTTTAGAGATGCAGTTCAATATATGCCTTCTTTAATAGTGGATGGTAAAATATTAACTAAATGTACTGCTGGATGGGGTATGCAACCAAGAACAATAGTAGCACAAAGGTCAGATGGTGTTGTTATGTTTTTGGTGGTAGATGGTAGAAAGCCAGGGTATTCAATAGGTATAACTATGCAAGAAGCAGCTGAATTATTATTAAGTTATGGTGCAGTAACAGCAGGTGCTTGTGATGGTGGTAGTTCAAGTGTATTGGCTTATAATGGCGAAATTATAAATAAACCATCTACACCAATGACAACAGGGCGTTATTTACCAAATGCTTTTTTAGTAAAGAAAAAATAAATATACATATTAGTTATTATATTGGACAGTTATTGAGAGACTTTATATAAAGAAGATAAAATATAATTTAAAGGGAGTTCTGTGGTAAATGGATATATATACTTTAACAAGTGGTAATTTTATTTCACAATTAAATAGTGTTGATAATGAATTCGTAAGAAGATTATATATGTTAGCCGTAAATAGTGCAAAAGAAAAGAAAATGTTGAGTATTCTTTTGAACTTAAATAAAGGTGACGCTGTTTCAAAGGCATTAAATGAAGTAGATAGTAATTCAGTATTAAATATGTGTAATTTACCTGCTTTAATAGATAAAGAGCATTGTAAAAATATTGTAGAGGATATTGCAAAATATCGTTGGGGTAAATTAGATTTTAATTATGATGAGGATTATTGGAAAGAAAGAAGTTCTTTATTGTTTATAGATTATATTCTTTCTAGTGCTTTATGTTATGTAGAGGTTTTTGAGACAACTAATAAAGGTACAAGTAAAGTAGATAAGTTTTATGCTACAAGAAATAGATTTATAGCAGCCAATACTGCTCAAATTGACGCAGGTGAAACAGGTAGATATGTTAATTATTTAACTCCTGTATTGGCAGATTATAAAATGGAAAATTTAAGAGTATTAAAATTGAGTAGACAAAAGAAAGGTTTTAAGATAACACAGCCTCGTTCTGCTATAAATTTTTCAAAATCTGTTAAAATTGTACCTATTTTCTTTATAAATGCGTTTTTACAGGGTATTGTACCTTTATTGAAATCCAAAATTTTGAAATTTGATTATGTAAAGGATAATGGGCAAATTAGAGAGTTGATTACAACATTATCAAGTGATATTTTGTCTAAATATTATGATATTAATTATGCTCAAACGGTATTAAAAGGTGCAGAAATGAAAATAGATAGGGGTTATTTGAAAGTACCAGAATTAGGTTGTTCAAAGTATGATGATACAGGTTTAAGAGCGTTAAATATAAGTAGAATAGTGGGTATAAATGAAGTAGACACAATAGATACATCTTATATAGATGTAGATTTTAAGAGTATTATTCCAACTTTTAAAGGTACTTTGGAATCCATTAGTCAAGTAGATATAATGAAAGTATTGTATCAGGCAATTTTGAATGATAATCCTGGTGAAAAAACATTAGCTGAAATGCGTTCAGATATATTTATGTTTGTAGACGGTAGATTTGCTATAGGTACAACTACATATCAAAAGGAATTACATAAGTTTATGCTAAATTATAGTATGATATTTAAGGGGTATAATGGTAAACCTAATGCTTATACTTTGGAAGCTAACTTAAATGGTAGTTTTGATTTAGGATTTGAATAAAAATAGAGTAAGGAGGGGTTATTGTTATGGATTTTAGTAATTTAAATATGTTTGATTATGTTGGTTTGGGAATAATAGGTTTGTTTTTGTTAATAGGATTAAAAAAAGGATTTCTTAAAGAATTGGCTAAAGTTTTAAGTTTAGTTTTAAGTGTTGTAGGAGCAAAAATATTAGGTTCAACAGTAGAAACTTATCTATATGATTTATTGAAAATTAAAGATAAATTGCTTGAAAGTGTTACAAATATTGTTAGTCAACTTGATTTTAGTTCCATAGATTCAGCGAGAGAGGGTATAAATCAAGGTATTTCAAATATAGTTGGAATAGGACCATTTTTATCAAAATTTGCGAATGAAAATTGGGCAATTACAGATATACTACAAACATCTTCATCAGATATGCAGACACAATTGATTAATGCTTTAATGAATGGTGTAGAACCTATGGCGCATAAGATAGTTGGTATTGTAGCTTTTATTTTAGTATTTATAGTTTTGTCAATTATATTAGGTATTATTTTTACAGGTTTACAAAAGGCATTTTCTTCTATTAAAATATTAGGTTTAGCAAATACCTTATTAGGTGGAGTATTAGGTGCAGTAAAAGGTATTATTATTACATTAGTTGTATTTTTTGTATTATTTGTTGTGTTTACAATTACAAAATCAGATATGCTTACAGAGTTTATAAATTCTGAATTATATAATATTATAATAGGTATAAAAGATACTGTTGTTAAGTGATAGGAGGTATAATATGAATTATTATGATTTAAGAAAAGACCCTTTATATAAAAAGGTTGAAAATTGGTGTTTATTTGGTTATTCAGTTTTTTGTTTTGTATTTTTTGGTTTGTTGTATTTAATAAAATAGTTTTATTTTTTATAAAAGAATTCTATTCTTCAGAATAGAACTCTTTTTTTTTATTTTAAACTGTCTTATTAAAAATACTACAGTTGAGGTGTAATATAGGACAGTTTAGGAAAATTTGAAAGTATATTTTTTATTATTTAATATATTAAGAGGAAAGGTTGTGAGAAGATGGATGGTTTATTGTTGTATAAACAATATTTAGAGACTGTGCGTAAAGATATTTTGAATTATGAATTAACTGTTTTAGATAGTAAAAAGTTTTTAGATATTCTTAATAGAGTACATGAAATAGAGGACCTTTCTTATATTGATACTATTTTGAAAAGTGCGGGTTTGGATTTATCTTTTTGGAATAGTAAAGATTTTTTGGAAAAATTAGTTGAAGTGAAATCAAATTTAGGTAAATTATATGTAGATGATTTTCTTTTGGAAGAAGATGCAGAAGTATTAGATGAATATATTTCAGCATTTGCTGATAAAGAAGATGAAATAAATGAAACATTAGATTATATATATGGTGAAGATGGTTTTGGAGAAGAAGAAATTTATGCTGATAACTTTATAGGTTCAGAAGATGAGTTTCCTACAATAGAGAATATGCTTGAAAATAATAAAGATACTTTAGGTGCTTTATTTGGGTTTATGAAAAAAGTTGAGAAAAAAGAAGAAGAATATAAAGAAGAAAATGAAGTGGATAAGGGAGAAAAGAAAGAAGAAAAAGTTTTTGACACAAATATAGGTGTAGAGGAAGTATCAAATAATTATAGTGAGGAATATATTGAAGACACTTTTGAGGATATAGACTTTACGAACTCTGATTTTGTTTCGTTTGAAGATATTGAATTTGATGAAGAGGATAATGTTATTATTATAGATGAAACTGAAATAGAAGAGGAGCCTGAGGATGAGGATTTAAGAAATGATAATATTAAATTAGAGGAAGCAGTAAAGGAAAAAGAAAATGAAGATAGTTTTGATATGTCATTTTTAGATGAGGTCTCTGAAGATGTTGTTATAGAAGAGTTAGATAATAAAAATATTATAATAATGGATAGTGAAGAAAATGATTATAATGAAACTTTTGATACTTCATTTTTAGATGAAACTGATGATGTTATAGATTCAGAAAATGATGATATAGATACAGAAAGTTTAAAAGAAAAAGATTTTTCAATCTTTTTAGACGATAAAGATATTTCATTAGAAGAGGATAATGATGACGATAATTGTTTTGATGATACTACGGATGAAGAATTGAACGCAGATTTATATGAGGGTGAGTCACCTAATATATTTGATAGAGACCCTGAATCTACAAATAGATTTAAGGAGGCAACTGAATTTTTCTTAAATAGTAGGAAATTAAAAAGGAATGAAAAACCTGAAATTGAAAAGTTAAGAGAACAAGCAAGACAAAAAGAGAGGCTAGTTGACCATCCTGACGTAACAGATGGTGAGGACGCTCTTGCAAAAGTATTGTTATCTTTTGGATTAGGTATGATGTCCATTCCTAAATCAACAACAGGTATAGTTAATAAAATAAAAGAGGGTAGTAAAAAATTGACAGAAAATATGATAGTAGGTGATGATGAGGATGATGAAAATGATTGAATACAATAATTTTAATAGTATAAATATGGAAATAGATAAGATTATTAATAAGTATGAAAATATTTCTTTAGATAATGTAAAAGAAGAAAATGAAATAAAAGATATATTGAGACATATTCAATTAGATTTTGAGGTTATACCTTATATTCCAGAATTTATTTTAACAACAACATTGTTATATAATTCAGAGAAAAATAATAATATGTTTGCTAGAGGAGAATTTATAATTAGACCTAGTGTTAATTATACTTTATCTATAAAAAAATTAAATAAATCTTTTACCATTATTAATGATGAGGATTTTATAAAAGTGTTTGTAAATGAGGTTGCAGATTGGTTGAAATCTTATAGTTGCTATATTATTTTAGAAAAGAATATAATAGAATTGAATAGTGAAATAAATAAATTACTTAAAGAGATAGAATATCCTTATGATATTTCTTTTACATTAGGTGAGGGTATAATGGATATAGATGATAATAGTATAGTTTTAGGCTTGAATTTAGAAACGATATTGAATATTCATAAATTAGGGTTGTTTTCAGAAGATGATTATTGGAGAGAAAAATATATTGAAAAATTATTATTAGTATTAAAGGAATGTAACAGACCTTATGATATTGTAAAAGTTAAATCAGACATAACTAATGAATTATGTATCTATCAAAGAAAAAGTATTCATAAATTATTAAGAAAGATAGTTAAGAGAAATATAGACTTTGTTCGAGTAGGCATAGGTTATGTTGAAACAGATGATTTGTTTGCAATTATTGAAAAGATACCTATAACAAAAGAAGAGAGTAAAAAGTATAGGGGTAAAGATTGTATAATTATAGATAATGATGAACCAATAAAGATAGAAGTAAAGAAAAATCAGACAAAGATTGTAATAAAGTATAAATTAATGCCTTTTGAAAAAAAGACAAATGTATTAATAGATGTACCAATAAAAGAATTTTTAGTGAAATGGGAGTGATATAAATGAGAAAAGCAGGTATAATTTTAGGTATTGTTTTTATAATTGTAGCTATAGTTGTTTTAATCATAGGTAATAAAGTAACTATGGATAAAGGTAATGTTTCAGAGAATCCAGTAGTAGAACAAGAGGAAATAAAAAATGAGGATAAAAAAGGTAATATTACAGATGATAATGAAAAGAAAGAAGAAAAAGAGGAAGAAAATAAACCTGTTTTAGAACAAAATCTTCAGCCAGTAGTGAAAGAAGTTGTAACACAAGTAATAGATAAGGATAATACAAGTGTTAAAACAATAAACTCTACAGCATTAGGTGATTCTTCAGAGATAAAAGAAGTTATATCAGTTATATCTAATAAGAGAATACTTTTGATAGATGAACAGATAGACGCTAAGGATAGAAAAATGTTAACATATGTATTTGATGTAATGACACCTGATAATAGTAAAATGGTAGTGTTTGTAACAAAATCTGTGTATGATACGTTTAATGTAAATGACAGATTAAAGGTGAATTATGTGACATATAAAAATGATATAGGTGTTGAATTTCCATTAGTAAACTTTGTTTCAGCAGTAGAATAATACACATAATAAAAAAAAGTATGACATAAAAGATATAAAAAGATTAATAAAAAAAATTATCTGTAGGTGTTGACAATAAATGTCCCTTGTGTTATAATATATGTAAAGATTATTCATGTATAAAAAATAACTGTTATGTTATGGTTTATATGTGTTTAAAAATTATTTAGTTATTATAATAAAATCAAGTATTGAGAGGGGAATAAGTGGTCTATGAATATGGATACAAGAGGTCGTAGCTCAGACGGCTTGAAAAAAATTATTGAGCAGTCAAAAGGTTTGAATATTCATAATGAGGGTAAGAAAATTATCTCAAATATGAGTAAAGAAGAAAGGTCAGTTCTTAGAAGTAAGTGTCATACACTTCATTTTGTAAAGTTATTGAAACTTGCTAGTAAGAGAGCAGACAGAATGGTAGCAGGTCAGGAAACTCGTGTTAGTTATAAGGCAGTTGGTGTAGTGCTTTATTCTGATGAGGATATTGTTGTACCTGATATTCCAGGACATTATGATAAAGATACAGGTATTCCACCTGAAGAAATTAAAGGTCGTAAGGTTAAGGCAGGAGAACAGTTCTATCTTACATATTATGAATTTATGTTCTTAATGTTTAGAAGAGAATATGCAGGTTATTGTACTCGTGATGATGACCCATATGGTGTATATTTTTCACCTAAAATGCCTAAGTTCCTATCAAATGATGCAAAATTACCTACACCTACTATTAATTTTGCGAAATCTGGTTCACCAAAAGAAGTAATGGATGAGGTTGATGAATATATTCCAGAATTAAAACGTTGGGTAATTAAAGATGAATTTAAAGAAAAATTTGGTTCTCTTCTTCCTAATGTTGTACCTCAGCGTAAGCAGGGTGATATGGATGTTATGCCTACTTCTACTAATGCAACAATTGGTCTTGCAGATGTATTAAAGAAGAAGTATAATTATGATTATGATTATACTAACAATATGGGTTAATATTTGATTTTAGTGTGGAGAGAAAATATACATTTTCTCTCCTTTTTGTTTATTATTTCTTGACAAAGTAAATTATTTGTGTTATAATTTAGTTATATAAAAAATTAGTTAGGGGAATATAAAATGATAAGATATATTGCAGATTTGCACATAGGTCACGATAATATCAGAAGATTATGTAATAGACCATTTGATAGTGTAGGTGAAATGGATAGAGTTTTAATTGAAAATTGGAATTCTGTTGTAAATGAAGAGGACACAGTTTATATTTTAGGTGATTTTAGTTTTAAGTCAGTTAGTGACCCTGTTAAAATTCTAAAGTCATTAAAAGGTAAGAAAAGATTATTAGTAGGTAATCATGATAGACAGAATTTAAGAAATCCTGCTTTTAGGTCTTGTTTTGAGAAGATTTCAGATATGGAAACAATATTTGACGGTGAGAATAGAATAGTTCTTTCTCATTTTCCTATTGCAGAATGGGACGGGTATTTTAGAGGTGTTTATCATATTTTTGGACATATTCATAATAATGTAACGAATAGAGTTTATAAATTTATGGCAGAAGAAGAAAAGGCTTTGAATGCAGGTGTAGATATAAATAATTTTATGCCTGTAACATTAAGTGAATTGATTGTAAATAATAGAGTTTTTAGAGATAAAAATAGATAATGTAGGGAGTTTTGTATATGGAAGAATTAGGTTTTCATAGAAAATATAGACCTAAAACTCTTAAGGAGTATGTAGGTAATAAAGATTTGAAGAAAAGTGTAACAAATGCTCTTAATTCTGAAAGAAAACCACAGATTATTTTGTTGAGTGGTCCAGCAGGTACAGGAAAAACAACAATGGCAAGACTACTTGCAAAAGAATATTTATGTGAAGATAGAGATAGTAAATTAGGTGCTTGTGATAGATGTGAGAATTGTAAGGAAGTAAATCTGTTTATAGAAACAGGTAGAAGTGATATTCTTACAAATATAAGAGAAGTCGATGTTACAGATAGTAATAAAAAGGAAGATATTGAAGAATTATTGGATGATGCAAGTATGCCTTCTTTTGATGGTAATTGGAAAATATATATCCTTGATGAATGTCATATGATGACAAGTAGTGCGCAGAATAGATTATTAAAGACATTAGAAGAACCACCAGAAAAGGTTTTAATTATTTTGTGTACTACAAATCCTGAAAAATTATTGGATACTATCTTGTCCCGTTGTCAGTATAAATTTGCAGTAAAAAAGCCTTCAAAAGATGATATGTTAAAATTATTAGGTGATGTTGCAAGTAAAGAGGGTGCAAATAAAACAGCAGGTGGGTTAAATTTGATTTCTATTCATTCAGATTTTGTACCTCGTAAAGCTCTTATTACTTTAGAGAATGTTTTGAGAGAAACAAAAATAGTAAATGCTGAAAATGTTAGAAGTATTTTAAATATTATTTCAGATAAATATTATTTTGAATTTTTTAGGTTATTAGCAACAGAGCCTATTGATACACAGGCATATATTATTTTCTTATCTAAGTTAAAAATGGATATGGATTTACATTCTTTTGTAGATAGTATAATACCATTTATAGTAAGGGGTATATACATTTCTAATGCAGTAGCGGTGGATGCTGTTGATGAATCAGAATTAAATAATTATAAAAAATTATTTATGAAGTTTAGTGTAACTGATATTGCTTATATTCTTACTACTTTAATAGATATAAAAAATAGTGGTGGTGATTTGGAAGCTAAATTAATGCTATTAGGGTATACAGGTTTGAAAAAGCAGAAAGAAAAAGAAATTGAGTATATTGATAATACTCAATATAGTGCTGCAGAAGAAAAGAAAACAGGTGAGGTAGAACTTGAAAAATCAAAGGTTATGACAGAAGAAGAAAAAGAAAAGATAATTTCTGACTTTGATAGAAAAATGACAGCAGAAGAAATGGCTGCAAAATTTGGATTAATTATAGTTGAATAATTTATTGAAATTATAAGGAGTTTTGATTAAGTTCAAAACTCTTTTTTTATTACAATTTAAATGGATATTTATGGACAGTTCATAAAAAAGTATCACATCACAGCGTACTTTAATGCTTGAAAAAATACAAAAATAGAAAAATTAATGGACATAGACAAAAATCCTCTACAGTTTTTTATAATTTGTTACAAGAACATCATAGAAGTTTATGATGGAATTTGTTAAAATTTATAAGGGGGTTTTATTATGATTTCTAAGTATTGTAAAGGTATAAGTAGATTTTATTTACTTACATTGGTTATGTGTATAATATTTAGTATTAGTGCTCCTATGGTTTTTGCAGACCCAACTAATGGTGATTTGAATGGTGTTGGTGCAGGTACAACTGCTACAGAAACAACAACTGTAACTACTCCTGTGGTAGAACAGACACCTTCAACTCAGACAACAGTTCCAGCACAGACACAAACAACTGTGCCTGCTCAAACACAGACACAAAATACTACAACTACTAATACAATGGGTGATATGCCTGGTAGTAGTTTAAATCAAAAAGAAGTAGAGGATACAGCAGCAGCAGTTGGTAATATGTTTAATAATGTAGGACCAAAAGAAGAGGACATTGAACAAGCAAATGCTTTCATAGCTCCTATTGCTGATATAATGAATAAGGTAATGGCTGTAATCTTAGGTATTACTTCATTATTAATGATGCTTATAACAATTTTAGATTTGTTATATATGGCATTTCCACCCGTTAGAGACATACTTGACGGTGGTCGTCAGGGTATGGGTAATATGATGGCTGGTGGTCGTGGTTCTCGTGGCATGGGCGGCGGTATGCGCGGTATGGGCATGGGTCGTGGCATGGGCATGGGTGGCATGGGCATGGGCGGTATGGGTGGTATGGGTATGGCTGGTGGCATGGGTGGTATGGGTGGTATGGGTATGGCTGGTGGCATGGGTGGTCCAGGTATGGGTATGGGTGGTGGAATGCAACAACCACAACAAATGGGTGGTGGATTGAGTGCAGTAGGTCGTTGGGTATCTGATGAAGCAATTGCTGCTTGTTTAGAATCTCAAGGTGGTGTAATGCAAGGTCAAATGGGTATGGGTGGTACAAAAAATATTGTACTTTCTTATATGAAGAAAAGGGCATTGTTCTTAATTTTATTTGGCGTATGTGTAGTATTATTTACATCAACAGTATTTACAGATTTAGGTGTAAGATTAGGTACTTGGTTATTAAAAATGATTATGGGCTTTGGTGCATAATTTAGTTATGTAGAGTAGGTGATTTTATGAGTTTAACTCTTGATTTACTGAAACAAAGACAGTTAGAAAAACAGAATAAAAATATATATTCTACTAAAAAGATAGAAAGTGAAATACTCATAGAATTAAAAGAAAAATTAGAAGAACATCTTTTGGAAAATGATAGAGTTATGCTTGAAATAAATCCAAGAGTAGTTAGTGCATTTATGAATATATTAACAGATTCCATCTTAGCCATATATGAGTATGAACAGGTTGATTCTAATAAGTTTATTTTCAGTAATAAGGAAATTACTTTTTAAGTGGTGAGAAAGGGTTTGATGAAAAGTGAAAAGTATTAAGATAAAACGTAAATTAGGTGAAAGAATTTTAAATATTTCAGAAGACTTGAATATACCAAGAATAACAGTTGAAAGAGTTATCAGAGCATATTTAGATAGTCTTGTAGATTCAGCATATGACGGTGAAACTATTGTAATAGATAATATTATGTCTATTAAGATAGTAAAAAATCCTAATAATGGTGAGGTAAGACTTCGTGGTAGGGTATCACCCTCATTAAAGAATAAGTTATATGTAAAAGCAAAAGATTTGGAAGATTTTGGTGAATTAGATGATTTTATGGAAGATGATTTTGTAGAAGATACAGTAGAATAGGTGGTGAGTGGGTATGTTAGGTAAAACTCATCATGCAGGTGGTACTGTTGCAGCTTTAGTTGCTTTTGAAGTAATGAGAGCAAAAGGTTGGTTATTACCTGATTGTAGTGAATTTGTGCAGTTACTAATGATGTACCCATTTGCTTCATTTGGTAGTATAGTATCTGATTTGGACCATGGTCCTGACAGTATTCCATCGAAAGACCCAGTTGCTATTGGGATAAATAAATTATTAAGATTAACAGGTGCTAAACATAGAAGTTGGCAAACACATAGTATATTAGTTACAGGTGGTTTTTGTTTATTGTTATTTTCGCTTGTATTCTTAGGTAGTTCATTTATAAATCTTACAAATTCATTAGATTGGATTTGTTTGAGGTTAGCCGTAATAGGTTTCATTTGTGGAGTTGTAAGTCATTTAGTTTTAGATATAATAACCACAGCAGGAATACATATTTGGCCTGGAAAAAAGATACGTTTTGTACCAAGAAGTTCTGCATTTGCAACAGGTGGAACTTGGGAAAAGATTATTTTTTATATACTTATAGCAATTATAGTTATAATTATAGGAAAAATATTATATATTGAACTATCTCCATTAGTACAAAATTTATTGGTTAAGTTGACAGAAATGATAAAATAAATAATTTTGATATTGAGGAGGAATTCTTATGTTAAAGAAATCAAATGTTAGTAAGATTTTTAGTCTTATGACAGTAATATTAATTATGGTAAGTATGATGTTACCTATGACAGTATTTGCAGATACTATTACTCCTGTTTCTGCAAATACAACAGGTGCAAGAAAAGTAGGTTTTTCAGATGCTAATATTACTGCTTCAAATTTGTTAGATAAAATGCAAGGTGGTCATTCTGAAGATTATGTTAATGGTAATATAACATTTACAATAGGTGGAACCCTATCTGTAAAAACAAAAGGGCAAACTTATTCATTATTAACATTAGTGGACCAATCCACAGTTTTTATTGACCCTAGTGCTTTTAAAAATGCTAAAAATACAGATGTAACAAAGGCAATGAGGATATTTACAGATGCTATAAAAGATGTAGGTGCTGATGATGATACAGTACAGCAACTTATGACAGATATACAAGATGTAGATAGTACAGTTTCTACTATAATGTTTCCTATAATTTTTCAGGAGACTCGTGGAGATATTTATGCTGCTTATAAGATAGCAGAGCCTTTTCTTAATATATTAAGTGTTGTTTTAGGTGTAGGTGCAGTATTGTTAATATTGTTGTTGTTGTTCTCAACAGTTATGGATATGGCTTATATAGGATTACCTGTATGGAGAGAAGCACAGGCGAATAAAGAGGGTGGTAGTCATAAGCAACCTTTTGGTGTTTCTTATGAAGCATTATTAACAGTTCAAGAAATTGAAAAAGGCATAGGTGGAGGAGACGGTGGTTATAAGAATGCGTATTTGTTGTATTTTAAGCGTAGAGCATTAACATATATCATACTTGCAATTTGTATAATGTATTTAATTTGTGGTGGTTTAAGTGGTATTATAGGCTTTGTATTACAATTAGTAAGTGGTATAACAGGTTAAGTTGTTTAATGGGTAAAGGTAAAGATTTTCTTTACTCTTTACCCATTTTATTATTATATAAGGAGGGAACTATATGAGTAATAGTAAAGCGTTAAAAGTTTTCCTTTTTTTCTTGATAATTATATCTTTATTTACTGTAACTTGTTATGCGGATGATTCAGGTTATCCATCAGAGAGTGATATTACTGCTGATAAATTAGGGTATCTTTATAAAAAATTTGAAAGTGGTAAATCAACAGGTGGTACAACTGTTCAATTAGACACAAAAGTAAGAGATTTAAGAAATGATTATGCTGAAAAAATGCAAAAGGCTTGTAAAAATGATTTTGAGGGTCTTGATTTTATTACTAATGTTACTGTAAAAGGTCACTATTTTGTATTTAATGAAGATGGGTCTGTAACTAATACTGCATATGAAAAGACTTCTCCTATAACTGAAATAGATACTAGTTTTTTGGATTTATATACAGGTACAGCAGGCTTTACAGTAGAATTTAAGGTAAAAGATACAAAATATACTATTAATACATATACAACAAAATATTATGATGAAGCTAATCAAGTGAAATATGATAGATTATCTTGTGAAGATGCAAATGAAAAAGCAAAAGGTAAAATAGGTGAAAATACTAGGTTAATTTTAAATACATTAAGTGATGCTGCTTACACAGGTGTAATAGCAGGTAGTGTAGGAGCAGGTTATAATGTAGGTACAGTTTATAGTAATAGGCAAGTGGCATTAAGTGAAGTAGTAGAAAAAACATCAGGTTTTGCTGAAACAACTGATGAGTCGGGAAATAAGAAAACAGAATCAATTGGTAAATATAATGAGTTTAAGGAAGCTTCATATTTAAGATATTCTTTTTCTTATTATATGAGTCCTATATTTGGTAAAATGGATGCCGTTACTTATGCGGATATATTTGGTGAAAGTCAAGATACTAAATGGCTTGAAATGGCAAGGGCTTTAAATCCATCTCCAATAGCAGGTGGTACTATTAATATAAATGCTGATTATAAAGCTTTTGCAGGTAATATTTCAGAAGATGAAATAACAGAAGATGGTTATAAAATTACAACAGGAGTAAAGTTTGGTAATGGTGCTCAAAAGTTTAAAGGTGTTAATGCTTCTGATACACCACAAACTGTAGTTAGTTATAATTTAAGAATAGCTTATCCATATTTATTTGCTAAATCAGGTTCTTTATATAGTATGTCAACAAATTCATTAAGAATAGATAACGATTATACATTTAATGTATATAATGAGAAGTTTTATGATTCAGGTATGAAAGAGGTTGTTAGTAGACCAGAAATACCTTATTTAGGTATGGAGGATATGTTTTTATATAGACAGATAGTAGATGGTAATAGTGTTGGTGTAATTATAATAGGTTCTTTTCAAGAGGCAGTAGTAGATACTTCATCTTCTGAAAAAACATTTTATGCTACAGGTAGACAAGTAGGTTTTAATAATGGTTATTCTAGTCAGTTGGATTTGAATCATGCTAATAAAGAACTTATGTATTGTGTAGGGGATTCAGGACAAGAGGGGTATTTACCTAAAAATGCTGCTTTTACTTTGACTGATGAGGAAAAGAATGCATTGGAAAATAATTTGAATGCAATGGGGGAAGCAGAGTCACAGGGTAAATCTCAAGTTGTAACTCTGAAACCAAGAAGTTTTGATGAAATCTTTGAAGAATTAAGTAAGATAAATAATCATCCTTATATAGCAGATGCGCCGACTGCTTTTAAATTTAATATTGTTTTTGTTCAGTTAGAAAATAAGAAGGCATTAAAAGAATTAGAAAAAGAGCAGTCAAATGAACAGAACCAAAATAATCAAAATAATGAGAATAATGAGAATCAAGAAGTAAATGTAACTCCAGCAGATAATTTTAAGCAGTGGGCTTTTTGTATTGTTAGAAATAATAGATATGTAAATGATAAGTCATTAACTTCTTGGTTAAGAACAAATAAAGCAAAATCTATACCATATGTAGATGCTCAAACTTTATTAAATAAAATACAAGGTAACTTTGCAGAAAATTTGGCACCTTTGACTTATACTGATTGGAAAAAAATGCAAAGTATAAAGGCAGAATTGGAAACTAATAAAAGTATGTGGCTGGTAAGAATATTAAATACTATGTCAATATTAATGGGTGTATTTTTAATTATTTTTGCTATTTTAATTTGTTTGGCATATTGGATAGATATTTTTAATACATTTACAGATTTTTCTATTTTACAATTTATTTCGTCAGGTAGGCTTTATCCGATAGAGAGTGAGCATTTAGGTGATTTTATAAATAAGAAAAGTGAAACTACAAAATATGTAACATTTAAAGATGTTTTAATTATGGCAGGTATAATGGTAGCAGTTGGTGTTTTATTTATGAATGTTAGTTATGTAGTATATTTAATATCTTGTTTATATAATTATATTTTAGACGTGTTTGGAGGTGTCTGATATGAAAATATTTAAGAGAATAAGTAGTCTTATCTTATGTTTAATAATTCTTTTTTCTTCAATTAATATAAATAGTGTTGAAGTGTTTGCAGACGCTTCTAAAAGACAGGCTACTTTCTTGAATTTTTATCAAAATTCCTCAGGTTCATTATTAGATTCAAAAAAATTAACTGTTGAAGATTATTATACACTTGCAGTTTTTATGTCTAATTATTATGAACCAGGTGTAACAAAATTATCAGAAATGACAAGTGGCGCGGATGAGGGTTTTTTGAAGAACTTTGTTTCTGCATTAGGTCATGATATGTCAGATAGTTTTGGTATTAAAATGAAAGAGATTAGTATGCTAATTTCAAAAGATATAGAGGAAGCAATTGAAAGTGGTGTGTGTACTTTAATAGATAATAATAATAGTATAATAACAGGGCGTCAATTTATGGAAAAAATGATTGATACTGTAAAAGATGAAAATAGATTTGAATCTGGTGATTCAAACAGAGTTTATTATAAGGATAATACAGGAAAGCATATTGCATTCGATTTTTCTTCACCTGCAACACGTGCAGCACTTCAAACAATGACAGCATTTAATCCTGATTTATTCTTAAATAGTTCAGGTCTTGAATCATTAGATGGTTTATTTATAGACCATTTAGGTAATTTATGGGGTGTAGAAGCAGGTGATAGAGCAAGTTCAATAAAAAATTCTCAAAATTTGAAAGGTATGGTTTCAAGTTTAGGTGCTGATAAGATATTCTTGATTATGCCAGCATGTTTGAATCCATCCACTTTTTCGAAAGATGTAACAGATGCAAAAAATTTGAAAATGCCTTTAATGAATAGATATACTTTGAGTTGTATTATGGATAGTGATTCTTTTATAGATAATTCAACAGGACACGCTAAATTTACAGATTATAATATACCTTTTTATAGTGTTATAGCACAACAATATTTAGGTGATTTTAGTAAAGAGGCAGAATCAGGTTTAACAATATTTGGTGTAAACTCTTTGAGTAATAATTTATTAAATGTGTCTCAAGGTGGATATAATAGTAATAATGCAGCATATAATTTAGCACAATTTTTATATAATTCTGATGCAGTAGCTATAAAAAAAGATACAAAAAATGGTATAGGACAGTTTTCTACTAATACTTATATTGTTTTTTCTCCAAATCCTGATATTTTATCCTCTGTTGGTGGTAGTGGTGGTCAATATAAATCAGGTGGAAATAACAATAAAAATATAGATATGGCCACAGGTTGTATAAAAACAGATTATTTTGCGTTTTCTGCATTACGTGAGGGAGTAGGTTCTTCTAATGAGGATGAGACAAAAGGTATGAAGAATCAACAAAAATTAGCGTTCTATTTATTTACTCCTGTTGCTTTGAATCTTAATCAGGTGAGTATGAGTTTTTATTTATCAGTAGGAGAAGGAGCAAGTAGTAATACTGAAGAGGGTGCTTCTGAAGCTATGGCTTATTCATTATATGGTTCTAGTACAGAAGATGATTTATTAGCTGCAAAAATGGGTATGAGAGGTTTTGATTTATTTTTTAAGCATAGTTCTTCAAGTGTAGAATTGGAGAATTCACATGGAGAATCTGAAGAATATGCTAGTATGTCACCTGATAATATATATAGGTCTAAAATAATGGAACGTATATTTAAGGCTACTAAGGTAGAATATGACGTTGATGTTTTTAATGCTATAAAAAATAAAAAGACTAATTGGATGCAAGATGGATATTTTGATACTAGTTCCTATGATTATACAAGAGTAAAAGATGTATTATCTACTTTGATGGAGGGTAAAGTGTCAGAACAAAGAATAAATAGTTTTGATTTAAGACATTTTGTTTATTATAAAAAGAGTGATTCAGAATGGCTTTATGGTCGTGGTGATGTAGGTGATGCAAATGACGGTGGAGATTCAAATAATACGAAAAAAGTAAAAATAGGTAATAGTGGTGATTATAAAGATAAAACAGTATATAGGTGGTATATACATCCAAAAAGTATTACTACAATGGGTACTAGTTATGATGATGTACCAGATAGAGCATTTGGTAGAACACTTGGTATTGGTGATAGTACAATTAGAGGTTGCTTGAATGGTATGAAAGCAGATATTACAGATGCAACTAAAGCAAATAAAGGTACTTATGTTACTTTTACAATAGGAAAAGATAATGATGAAGAAAATTTAGTAGATTATATAATAGCATATTTTTGTTATGAGATTTTTACTCCTAGTAGTGCGGTATTAGATGCATGTACTTCAACAAAAGCAGGTAATGTAGGTAAGAAATTATTGGGAAATGATAGTATAGAAATAAAAAGTCAGATGAATGTATCAGATTTTGGAAATAATGCACCTTTTATAATGGGTGTGTATTTTGGTTATATTTTGGATATGCATGGTATAAATGATATTTCATCAGAGGGTATGAATTTTGGTGAGTTTGATTCTGTTTTCTTACCTAATACTCCTATAAGTGCTAAGGGAAATCAAGAATATAATTCTGATGATTTAGATGGTGATGGTCTTGTTAGTTCAGAAGATTTATCTTTTGAGGAAAAACAAAAAGATTTAATAAATAGAATTTATGGTTTAACAAATGATACAAATAATGATTATAGAAATAATTTGATAAAAAATATTATAGAAGGTTTTATTTTAACAGTACATAGGACAATAACAGGAACTTGGTATTCTAATGTAGATACTGTTACAACAGGTTCTAGTAATACATATCAAAGTGTAACAGGGTATATTTATACACCAACACTAGAAGAATTATCTTTTACTGCAACTTTGATGAATAATTATGCACAGTTATATATATTCTGTTTAATGTTAATATTATTCTTTTTAATAATTATGGTATTGTTGAATCAAAGGTCTTGGCAACAAGGAATGATAATAGGATTTATAATGTCTATTGCTTTATTATTCCCATATATACTTATTTCTAATACTATAAATATAAGTAATAAAGTTTCAGATTCTATATATTCAGATAGGTTTGATTTTTGGGCTTTAAGTGAGCATCAACAAAGGAATACTTCATTAGTTGGTGCTGCGTCGTTAAATGATAAAGATAGATTATTAACGATTGGTAATGCAACTGCTGATTTAACAAATACAGGAAATGCTGGTGTTAAGATTAAGTGGATGTCACCTAAAAAAGTAGATATGTTTCAAACTTTATATAGTGATAAAAGTTTATCTGAATCTTTTGTAACGAATATGGAAATATTTAAGTGGTTATTTAGTAGTTTGACATATGATTCAGAATTTGTTGATACTGATGCTTATGGAAGTTATTTATATAGACCTTATAATTCAATAGCTATAGAGGCAGAGGCGTATTATCAGTGGATGAGTGATTTATTAGAAAGTTCTGATTATATGACAAACTCTAATGTAGATTATAATGATGGTATAATATCTTATAATTTTAATAATGTTCCTTCATTATTTAGTAATACTTTATCTAAAATAAATACCAGTTCTACTTCTGATAGTACTTTTTTAGCAGGTTTAGCAAGAATAGATAAGGATTATTATATAAATGCAAATGGTTCAAGGTTATCATATTCAAGTGATAAGTTAAATGATTTGCAAATATTAGGACAGAAAGATTCTCGTTCTGCTTATGTTATAGCTAATCAGATAGGCTTAACAGGGTGTTTATCAGATGATGTTACCGAAAGATTTAATGATGATATTTTAACAGCAACAAACTTTGGTATTGTAAGTAATTTGCCTAATATAACAGAGAATGATTATTTTGAAGGTAAAGATGCAAGACAAATATCGAAAGCTTTATATTTGAAGAATACAGAAAGTCCTTATTATTATTTTTATTCTGTGTTAAAATATAGATATACAACAAATCCTGGTACAGTTGAGTTTAAGAAAGAATTAATAAATAATGATTTATTTAAGATTTCCCTTGATGAAGAAGATGCTTTGACAAGTGGTAAAGATGTATCAGGGTCATTTAGAGATTTTCTTGATTTAGAAGGCCTTTTTACATATATTGTTCCTTATATGAAAATGAGTAATGATTATGTTGCAGAATATCAAAAAATTAATGGTTCAACAGTTGAAGAATATAATTTTGATTATAAAGTAGATGAAAATACAGGTGATGTAACTGAAATAAAAAATCCAGATGGTGATACAAATGATTATTCAAAAGAAGTAGAAAATAAGAATAATATGAATAAAGTTTGGAATATGTATTGTCCTTGGGTAGATTCGTTATATGACTTGAAGGTATTTAATGTGAAAACAAAAGTAGGTGGAAATAGTGTAATAATAACAGATACTTTGAATCCATCTACATATATTTCAAATGGTAGACCTATGATATTTAGTGAAGCAGATATGATAGAAAAAGGTTATAAGTATAGTGATTTAACGGATATTGAAAGAAGAATTCAGGCTGTGACTGAAAAGACTTATGAGGATTTAATGTATCTTGTAAATTATTATGATATGCAAGATGAAGTTTTAATAAGTGCAGCAGCTATGTATGCAACATTCAATTTTAATGCAGAATTTTCAAAGGATAGCTTCTTGGGTACTTCTGTTATGTTATATCCACAAGGTTTTGAATTAAAGAATTTTAATTATGATGCATTTATGAGATTAGCATTATTAAATTCTACAGGAGAATCTGTTTTTGCAACTGAAGATTTATATAGTAGAGTATTGGCAAAAACATCATTATTTACAGGTTTATTATTATTAATATGTGATTTAGTTGCTTGTATATTGATACCTATGATAAAATTTATAATTGTATTAGGATTATTATTCTTAGGAGTACTTATTTGTTTAACTTGTGTAATAAATCCACCAGAGAAAATATTTGAATCTATCTCTAAAAGTTTATTATTACCAACAGTATTGTTTATGGCCTTAAATATTGCTTTCTCTTGGGGTATGTCATTAATAGTTGGAGAGGGTTTAACTGCTTATGTTGGTAGTAAAGGTGTAAATTTTGCAACTAATGACCCTACTATTACTATGTTGATAATGGCAATAGTTGGTTGTGTATATGTTTTCTGTGGATTTAAGATATTAAAATTTTTGTGGTCTGCATATAAACAATTTGGTATGAGTACTGCTTTAGCAGCAGTTGGTATTGTTGGTGCGGCCTTTGCTGCTGGTACAACAGGTCTTGCTAAAAAAGCTACAAAAGCACTAGGTAAGGGAGTTGGTGCTGGTGTAGGTATGGCTACAGCAGGTAAAGGTAATAGACTTGCAGGTGCTTTTGAGGGTGCAAGAGCAGGAACAAGAGGTGTAATAGATAGAAGAATTCAAGAAAAGAGAATGGCTCGTATGATGGGCGGTGGTTTACCAAGTGGTGAAGGAAAATCAAGTAGCTCAACAACAAATAAGATTAATTCTCTTGCGAAAGGTAAAGGTTCAGGTGGTTCTTCTACTGTTAAAAAACCTGCAACACCTATGGGTAAGAGTGATAGTTCAGTACCTACTTCTGAATTAAAACGTAAGATGACAAATGATACTAATAAAAACTCAACTAAACTTGCAAAAATGTTAAGTGGTGCCTCATATGCTGGTGCTGTGATAGGTGATAAGGCACGTGCAGTTGGTACGGGATTCAAGAAAGTTGGTATGGTATTAAGTCATCCTGTTGCTTCAGGAACTTATGCTGCAGAAACAATAAAGGATAAGGCAAAAGCTGGTTTTAATAAGGTTGGGGATAAAATAGGTTCAGGTGTTCAAAAAGCAAAGAATTACACTAAAAAATCTCTAGAGGAATATAAGTATGAAAGAGGTTATAATAAATTGAGAAATCAAGAGAGACAAGGTGAAAGAAATAAAAGTGTAGATTCTTTGAAAAATAAAATAGCTGCGGGTGCTGTTACTCACGCTGTTAAAAAAGGTGCTAAAGCAGTTGCAAAAAGAAGTATAGGTTTATAAAATAGAATAATGTGGTAGATGTTTACCACATCTACCACATTAATAAAATAATAGTAGGAGGAAGATAATTATGGCAAAAAAGTTTACAATAGTAACTATTGGTGAGGAAGAAGTATTTTTGACAGGGTATAGAGAAATAGAAAAGTTGCATGAAGTAAAAAGAATAGTTGAAATTTTATCAGAAATACCTGATTATGAACCTGTTCAAATGGTAATTCAGCATTGTCAGTTTTTAGATTTTCCTGAACCTATTGAGGATATTACACTTGAAGAATTAGAAATATTATTAGATAATTTTGATGAATTTGTAGAAGAGGGTAATATTTATATAGATGAGGAAGCTGAAATAGATATAACAGGTTTAAAAGAGGAAGAATTTGTGGAATAATACTATATTAGGCTGTGTTAGTATAGGCACAGCCTTTTTTATAAATTAAATTAGACTAAGTTAAAAAATCTATGACAAACAAGGGCAATTTTTAGACATAAATAATTATTATATAGAGACATAAAATTAGAATACTTATAAGGTTAAATTTTTATATTCATATTAATGTAAGGGAGTGAGTTCTATGATACCTCAAAAAGGAAGTCCCATAGTGGAAATACCTGTAACTTTTGATAGTGTATCTAAACCACAAGGTTTAGGAAATGACAAATTTATAATATCACTTTTAGTGTTTGGTGTTTGGTTAATTATTTTTATTTTGTCATTTTTTATGGAATTTACATTTTTTAATAGACTTTTATTTATTTTTGGTTCTTTTATGTTTGCTTTATTTATAATAAGAATACTTATTATGAGAGAACCTTATTTTAAAAAGAAGAGGAATGAACTGATAGAAAAAGATTATAGGTATCCATATAGTACATTTTGGAATATTTATGAAATAACAGAATCTTATCCACATATTTGTAGATATGCTAATGGACTAAAATCAATATTTGTTGTGTTTGATAAAGATGTAATAGTTGGTAGAGAAGAAAATAATGATTATTTACATTATGAAGCTATTGCAGATGCTTATTTGCAAATGCATAAGCGTAATATAGATTGTATGCATATAGATTATATGGATACAGTTGGTAAAGATGATAGAATTTATTCTCTATTTGAAATGGCAAATGGTGCGGAAAATGAGGATTTAAAAGAAATATTATTGAGAGTTTTTGATAATGTTGAGGATATAATGCAACATTCTTATGCTTCATATGACGTTTATTGTTTTTATTATAATGGTAAGGACGAATTATTTATGGATGAATTAGAAGTTGTATTAGATGCTTTTTTAGAAGCAAATTATATTCGTTGTAGGGTTTTAGATAAGGAAGAAATAGGTGAATTGGTTAAATCTATTTTTAATATAGAAAAATTTTCTGTTAATTATGCTAGTGAGAAGTTGTTTTCTGATTTAGGTGGTACAAATTATTTGAAACCTATTTGGATAGAACGTGGTGGGGAAAGAAAGATATTGAATAAGACAAGAGAAGAAATAGATGCAGAAAGAGAAGTAAGAGAAGCAGAAGCTAATATGAGAAAGAGTAAAAAGAAAGTTAAGAATAGAACTATTAGACGTTTGAGAGAAGATACAGATATCGATTTGTTTGATGATAGTGACACACAGAATATAGATGATGATTATGCTTATAATAATCAAGATAATTTTGAAAATAATGAAGTGTATAATCAAAATGAAAATAGTACTTATGAAGAAAATAATCAGGATTTTTATTCTGATAACGTTTATATAGAAGAAAATCAGGATGTCTATTCAGAAGAAAATTATTTTGAGGAAACTCAAGAAGATTATATTGAAGAAAATTTAGGAAATAAAGATATAAATAGTGAAGAAGATTTTTATAATATTCCTAAAAATGAAAATTTCCTTTCTGAAACAAGTATAAAGAAAAAAGAAGATGATTTTGATGAGGAAGAGGAAATAGATTTGTTCTAAGGTTACAAATATAGGAGGGTTAGTTTATGAATTTAGTTATAATAGGTGGTAAAAACCCTGAAAAAATGGCAGAAACTTTGTATAAAACATTTGATGATGTTAAGATATTAAGTTATGCAAATATAAGAGGATTTTTAGATGCAATTAGTTTACGTGCTATTGATGTACATAGATTATTGATGTTACAAGATGGTATAGAGTTTGAAGAGGATAATATTGTAGATAGATTTATTGATACAATTCAAAAAGTTTATCCAGCAGTAAAAGTTATAACTTTATCCAGAGAACCATCTTGGTCAAAATATTTTTATCAATTTTTTGGTGGTTTAGACGGTGGGCATTTTTGTATAACTAGTGTTAAGGCTAAAATGTTAGCAGATTTTGTATCATTACCTATAAATCAATTATTGAATAAATATTCTAATTTTGCATATAAAGAAACAACAGAAGTAAATACAGAGGGAACTGATATTTTTGATGAACCTGTTGAAGAGGGTAGTATAAATGACAATAATGTAGAGGGTTATATACCACCACCTGAGGATGAAGATGGTGGTAAAGATAATAGAAATTTCTTTGAGAAGTTAATAGGAAAGGCACCAAAACAAAAAGGTAAATTGACTAAAAAGAATGGTATGCAGGAGATAGGTCAAGGTGTTGGTGTGTCAGAGTTTAGTCAGGAAATAGAACAAGTAGATTTTGGAAATGAAACTGAAAATATTTATGATACTGATGAATTAGATGTAAATGTTTTTCTTGGTGATGCAGATTTAGGTTTGGGAGTAGATGTTGTTAATCCATATAGTGATTACGATTCAACAGAAGCACAAGAAATAATAGATAAATATTCAGATGTTGAAGAAGAAAATAATGTATTTTCTGATTTTGTAGAGGAAGTTGCTGATGAAAGAGAACCAATTAGGGTACCTAGTGATTTTCTTACTAAAAAAGAAGAAGTAGTGGATGAACATAAAGAGGAAATTGATGAATATGTTGTTGTTTCAGATAATGAATATGAGGAAGATAATTCTATTTTTGTAGTTGAAGAAGATTTATCAGAAAAACAAGAAGTAGAAGAAGAAAGTATTGAAATACCCACAGAAATAAATAATGATAAGTTTGAAGATTTGAAGAAATCTATGAGTGGTGTAGAATTAAATACTGATATAGAAATACCAAAAATGCCAATTAATGAGGGTGGTAATTTGGTAGAAGTAGATACAGATTCTAATTCAGATATGTTTGATGATGATATGAATAGTCTAATGCAAAGATATGAAGAAGAATCTAAGCCAGAACCTAAAGTAATTATAAGAGAAGTTCAAGTACCAGGACCTTCTCAACCTACTATTGTAGTATCTAATTCTAAATTTAGAAATAAAAATGGTATTAGAGTTATTATTGTTACTGGTGATAGAAGAATAGGTTGTACTAAATTATCTTTAAACTTATCTAGTGTATTTACAAGAACAGATAAGGTATTGTATGTAGATTTTGATAGGAACAGACATGGTTCATTAGGGTATTTAGATATAGATGGTATATTATCTGAACCTGAACATATACAAAATGGTTTGGAGCATTTAAAAACATTAAATGTATTACCAAATGTAATTCATTCATATACAAAAGGTAAGTTTTTTACATTGACATCTATGTATGGTAATTATATTACAGATAAACAAATGAAAGAGGCACAAGCAGTTTTGTTACAGCAAAGAGATTTTTCAACTGTTGTTATAGATTGTCCTCTTGAAGATTTATATTTATTAAATGATATTTTATATACTTCTAATGTTATTATTTGTGCAGAAGATAATAGAGTAGGTATTTTGAATTTGGTAACAAGTTTAAGTCAGTGTCGTGGTAGTGAAAAATTTAAAGCTACTTTATATGATAGGTCATCTTTTGTTGTTGGTAGAAGTGGAAATATTCAAAAATTTGTTACAGAACTTAATGATGTTTGTAATAATTTCTTTGAGGGTAGTGTGGCAGATTGGACAAAAGTTGAAATATTGGGAACAACAAAAAATATTCAAGAATTAGATTGGAAGTTAGGTGATAATGTATGAAACTGATAGTTACAACAAAAAGATGTGAATATGGTGGTTATTCAGTTAAGGATAATATAGCAGGTATTGATTGGAAACAAGTAGATGTTTTAATATTTAATAGTTGTGTTAATACTGATGTGGATACTATTTTAGAAATTTCAAAAGCTGGTGAAGTTGTAGAAAAAGTAATATATATAAATAGTAATATAGATTCTGTATATTTTTCAGTTTTCTCAGGCATAAATGCAGATATTTATGACAATGAAGATGTTATTTATGATGAGGATATTTTAGATTATTATGTTGAGGAATATAAAAATACTGGCGAAACTGTTGAGAAACCTAATAAAGATGTAGATAAAATGTCAGAGGTTGTAAAAGTTTTAGGTGCAAATAATGAATCAGAAATATTAGAGAAATTGAAGAATCCAATGTGGTTAAAAGCAATAGAATCTGCTATGCAGAATGTTGAAACTTCATTAGTTCGTACAGATGAAGCAAATGTTGGTATGGTAGAATTGTTTAGTAAGACTTCTGAAATAATAGATAATTTACAAGAGGGTCAGGAAAAAACAAATCAAGAAATAAAGAAATTGAGTGAGTTTATGAGAGACCTTGAAGAAAAGTCAAAATCAAAAAATCAAGGTGTTTTTGAGTATCCTACTTTTAAAGTACCTAATACTGTACCAAAGGTATTATTTATAAAAGTAGACAGTCCTTGTACTTATTTGTTATCATTTTTAGGTGCATATCAGCATTATTTAAAAATGACGAAACAAAAAACAAGTAAACTTCTGATAGCATCACCTAAATTAAAGTTGATGATTCAAAAATATTCTGAAATAACTAGATTAAGTTCAGAAACAATTCATACAAGAGGTATAGATAGAGAAGAAATAGAAACGTATGTTACTTTTGAGCCAAAATCCGTTGTTTTGAGTGCATTTTTTAATATGAAAGTAGATTTATATATTGTAGTGGATATGCTGTATGGCCCACCTTTAATAGAGGGTGCAAGGGTAGAAAGACTAGATGCTGTAAATAGTTTTACAGATATGCAAAGATTTAAGGTAGATGCTAAGAGATGTATTATTAGTTCAGCATCTCCACCAACCTGTGTATTTATACCTAGAATACCTAATTATAGAATAACAGAGGGTCCAAATGGTAAAAAACAACAGGCAAGTTTAATGAATAAAAGACATAAGTATTTTGAAACTTGTGGAGAAAAAGGAAATAAATCTTATAATAAGTTAGATACTATTCTTAGTTTATAAAAATTATATAGGGGAGTGATATTAAATGGCTAAACAAAATGTAATAAAGCCTACAAAAGACCCTAATCAAATACAATATGATAGAAAAGGGAATCGAAAATATACTTTTAAGGAAAAAGTGAGAAATGTTATAGATTTATATGATGAACTTATTTTTTGTAAATTGGTTAATAAAGATAGTTCAAAATGTAGAAATATAAGACCAGAAGACGGGTTTATAGGTATAGATTTTTTAGGTACATATGATGATGATAATATCTCTTTCTATTATACATTAGGTAAGCTTCCTCGTGAAATTTTTGTAGATTGGAAAGAAAGATTAAGGGGTGAATGTAAACAAGGTGTTAGATTAACATTTATTGACAGTATAAGAAGACATCATATTGCTTGGGAATCACCTCAAATGCAATCTCGTTTAAGAATACTAAGACAAATTAGAGATGAAAGTGAAGAAAAAGATGTTGATGCTTATAATATGCATAAAAATATAAGAGACTTGAATAAACAAACTTGGATAGAGGATTCTTTGTTGTATTTGTCAGAGGCAGATAAACAAAGGGGTAGAGGTTTATTTAAAAGTACTCAGTTTTTAATAATATCAGGTAAGCGTGGAGAGGATTTTGATGATTCTGTTAAATTGATAGAAGAATATGCAAAACATATAGGATTAACATTGAATAGAATAATGTTTGAAATACCTGACATACTTGAATTTTATAGTCCTTTTAATCATAGTGTAAATAGAAATGTTGTAGATACTGCACCATCATATGTTTTGACAGATGAAATATTATCTCGTTTTAATACATATACACAAGGAACATTAGGTGTAGATGGTGTTTATTTTGGAACAGATATTTATTCAAAATTCCCAGTATTAAAAAGAGTAAAACCAAAAGAAGATACTGCTGAAAACTGGCTTATAACAGCAGAAACAGGTGGTGGTAAATCTTTCTTGGTAAAGGCTTTATTACTGCAATTATTGGCAAAAAATTATAATGGTACAATAATGGATATAGAGGGTTTTGAGTATTTACCTATGGCAAATTATTTAAGTCATAATAGTAAAGTAGAAATAATAAATATGGGTGAAGGTAATGGTAAGTATTTTGACCCTATGGAAATAGCACAAGAAACAGGTATTGAGGATATTGATAGAGATGCTAAACAAATGTCAGTAAACTTTGCATTATCTATTTTCAAAGTGTTATTGGGTAAAACATTTGATGAAAACTTGTTGATGGGTACTGTATTAGATGATGCTGTGACTGAAACATATAAGGACGCAGGTGTTACAGAAAGTATGCATACTTGGAGATTGTCTAAAAATTTGAGTTTATTTGACGTTTATGAGACATTGACAAGACTCGAAAGATTTAGAGAAAATGAAGATTATGCTGCTACAGTAAAATTAGCAGTTGCAGTTTTAAGTAAGTATTTTGATGAAGATGGAACTCGTTCTTCCTTATTTAAGGAAAAAATAAGAGTAGGTGATATAGTTGATTCAGATTTGGTTATTTGTTCATTTGGTATGGCAGGTAAATCACCACAATCAGTAGATGAAGTGCAGATGGCACTTATGCAATTAGGTGCTGCACAGTTAAGTCATCAGCGTTCAATATTTAGTAAAGCAGCAGGTAAGTTTAATTTTAAACTTTGGGAAGAGTTTCAGCGTTGGGGTAAATTTCCTGATTCAGATAAAACTCTTGGTGTTGCTCTTACAGGTGGTCGTAAATTAGGTGATGTAAATATAATTATTACTAACGTTGTTAAAGAATTATTAGATGATGATAAGTTTGGTATATTTGGAAATATAACTTCATTCCTTGCAGGTGCTATTGGTGATGAACAGGTTAGAGAAGAATTTTGTAATAGATTATCAATACCTAAAATGAAACCTGAAATGGATTTATTATCTTCTGCAAAGAAGGATGATGAGGGTGCTGGTAGTAACTATTCTGAATCTTTGTATAAACACGCATTTTTATGTGGTTTAGATAGAAGTAAATATGGTATTGTTAAGATGTTAATACCTCGTGATATAGCAGGTAGTTTAATATTTAAGACAGGTGTAGAAATAAAGAGGCAGGAAGAGGAAGAAACTTATAGTTATTAAGTTTTAGTAAAAATAAAATAAATAGGCGGTGTATTGTATGTTTTTAATAATTTTTTTATTAATGTTACTTACAGCTTATGTAAATGTAGCAAAAATAAGTGGGCATAGTAAGACTATGTATTATGTTACATTATCTATAATAATACTTTTATATGTATTAACAAAGTTAGCGGGGTGATTGTATGAGAGATTTTACAAGAAATATTAGTGATGATGATTTAAATGATGCTAGATTATCTCGAAATGCGGGTGTAAATAGACCTGATTTAGACTTTGGTATGGGTGATGATGATAACGATGACTGGGAATCAGGTTCAAGTTCTTCAGGTGGTTGGGGGGAAGATTTTGGTTCTCAAAATGATAGCTTTGGTGGAAGTAGTTTTGGTGAGGATAGATTTGGTGGAGATAGTTTTGGTGGTGGTTTTAATAGTGGTGGCTTTAATAGTGGTGGCTTTAATAGTGGTGGCTTTGGTGGAAGTAATTTTGGTGGTGGCTTTAATGGCGGTGGTATGGGTGGTGGTTTCAGTCAACAGTATGGAACACCTAATCAAATGAATCAAAATCAACAAATGATGAATCCAGAAGATAAGTTTTGGAGTGCAGTAGGTAATTTCTTTAAGGGTTGCTTTGGTTTTATAAAGGAATTGATTGATTCTTTTAAGGATTTTGATACTGTTAGTAAGATGCATTATTTTAAGAATTTAGGTTATGTTTCTGGTGTTGTGGGTGCTATATCGGGTTTATTATTTATAGCAGGTTTAGGTTCTTATGCTTATCAAATTTTAGTTTCTTCTATCTTTGGATTAGCCACGTTTGTAATAGGTTTTATGTGGCAGATGGAAACATTGAAAAAGCATCCTGAATTGGCAAGAAATACTGTTGCTGTGGAAACAAATGATTATCCTGATGATAATGATTTTGGGAATTTTGGCACAGGTGATTCAGATTTTGATAGTGATTCAGATTCTTCAGAAACAGATATGGAACCAGATTATGAGGGTTTGTGGGGAAACTCTGATAATGATAATGATGAAATAGAAATAGAAGAGCCTATAATTGAAGAACCTAAAATAGAGGAACCTAAAAGTCCAGAAGAGGCGTTAAGAGAAGTTCAATTGAAAAATAATATGATGACAAGACAATATATTTATGAAAAAATGATACCTTGTCTTGAAAATAATAAGCCTAATTTTGCAGATGAGGAAATATATGATGAGGATGATAATAGATTTTTAGGTATGTGTTCCATAGTTCAAAAGGCAGGTAATTTAGTGGCTACAAAGACAGCCAGTGAAATGCCAGAAGTTGTTTCTGTAAAAGATAAATTATTTTATACTGAAATAAAAGTAAGTAGGCCTAATTGGTTAAAAGAGGGTGCTTTTAAGAAGTTTTTGAATGAAATAAGAGATATGTGTGCATTTAATGAGGACACAAATGAATCTGATGAAAGTGTTACAGTTGCAGGAACATTAAATGGTGATGAAGCATATATAAAAGTGATGAAGGGTGAAACAGCAGCAGTAACTCTAAAGGACACTTTTGATAAGGTAAAAGATAAGGTTTTAGATGTTAAAAATGTTATGCCTTTGGTATTAGGTATAAATGCAAAAGGTGATGTAGAGTTTATGGACTTTGAATCAATTCATGGTTTGTTTTTAATGGGTGCGCCAAGAACAGGTAAATCTTGGACTGTTAAGGCTATTTTAGCGCAGTTAATGATGTTTTTAAGTCCAAAAGAACTTCAATTATATTTAGTTGACCCTAAACATTTAACCTCTGACTTTTATACAGTAGATTCACCTCATATAAGAAAATTTATACCAGATGATGAAACATTAATGAGTACACTTAAATTTTTAGTAGAAGATGAAGCAAAAAGACGTGAAAAATTATTGTTTGAAACAGGTGGCTATGTAAATATTAAAGATTTTAAGAAGGACCATCCTGAAATAGAATTACCTTATTTATATATTATTATAGACGAAATTATGACAATTTCACAGAGAATGGATAAGGAAACAAGAGCAGCATTTTTTGCGTATTTAAAACAATTTGTTTCAAGATTACCTAGTTATGGTATAAGATTAATAATGGTACCACATTTGGTAAAAAATAATGTAGTTGATAAAAGTGTAACTGATATGTTACCTAATAAGATTTGTGTAAAGGCAGATACAAAAACAGTAGAAGAGGTTATGGATGTTTCAGGTAAGGATTTCCCTTATAGATTAACTCATACAGGTGATTTAGCAGTAAAATTAAATGACAGACCTAAACCTTTCTTTGTGCATAGTGTTATTGTAAGTACTTCAAATAGTGGTTATGATAAGTTCTTTGCATTTATTAGAAATTTTTGGTTGAAGACACAACCTGAAAGTTTTAAAGGTAGTAAGTTAGAGAATGACTTGAAATCAGGTATGAGAAGTGTTTCTTCCTATCCTATATTAAAAGAAATAGGTATAGATATATCTGAATTTGAGGAAATTGAAAATAATAAAAAGGCAAATAGAGTCCAAAGGCCTAATTCACCAAAATTTGTTATAGAGGATATATCAGAGACAGATGGTGCAACTTTGGATGATAGTGAAACCAATGCAATATTAAAGAATTTACATAATGATGTAGATTCACACGTAAATAGATTTGGAATTCAGAAAGATGATAGTTTTATGTAATAAGTGGTAAAGGGGTTGATTTATTCAACCCCAAGCCTTATAGAATAGGTGGTGCAATATAAATGGATGCTATGGATTTACTTCGTTCATTAACACAAGGGGTAAATAACAAAGTTGTAAAAGAGGAAGATGATGATTTAGAGTATGTAGTTAAGACTTCATTAACAGGTAAAAAAGTAGAGGATTCCCATATAGAAATAGAACAATCTATTTTTGAGGTGGATGATAATGTAGGTAATTTTACTGAAGATTTTATTGATGATTTTGAAATAGAAGACAATAGAAATAATAATGGACATAAATTAGAAGAGATAGAGGTAATAAAAGAAGAAGTAGCAGAAGAAGAAGTTGTAAAAATACCAGAGAAGAGAAAAATAGATAGAGGTGGTAATCCATTTAAGCGTGGACCTCGTAAAAGTACTCTTGAGAGATTAGAAAGAGAAAGACTTGAAAAAGAGAAAAAAGAGAAAGAGAAGTTAGAACAGCAAGAGCAGAAAAAGATTGAAAAAGAAAAAAAAGAAGAAAAGAAGTATGAGGATAATGTACCTGATTTTTCAGACGGTATAGAGGAAAAGTTTGATTATGTAGATGAAATGATTAAGGAATCTGTGAGAGAACATGTTGAGAGTGAGGATATTATAGATGATTTGACTTCATCTACAGAAAATAATATTATAAATGTGGATATTGATGAAATAGATGAAACAGATATTGAGGAATTAGGTCTTGAAATAGATGATGATATAAAATATATGGAAGAAGATGATTTTGAAGATAGTCCTATTGCAGAATCTATACAAAAAATAGAAGAGACTATAGAGAGACAGAATAATCAATTTGAAGATTTTGATAAGAATGATAATATAGAAGAAATTGATTATGGTGATATTTTAGAAGAAGATGAGAGCTTAAAAAGTACAGAACAGATAGAAGAAATATCTGAAGTAAATGAATTAGAAATAGAAGATAATAATGAAAAAGGTCATATATTTAATGAAGAAGAAAAATATGCTAATTGTATTTATAGACCAGGTATGGAAGTAGAGGAATTTTTAAGGTTAAATCCAAACTATAGAGAAGCATTATATGTAGAACATTTTTATAGTAAAGATACATTAACTAGATTATTAAATACAGGTATAATCCTTTTGAAAAAAGGAAAATATCGAATGTAGTGTTTTAGGAGGAGAGTAAATATGAAGAAAATTTTATCTATTATTTTATTAATAGTAATGGTATGTACTATGCTAACAGGTTGTGGTGGTACAGCAAATGAGATAATGAAAGCAACACCTTATACTATTGATGAGGTTGCAGGAAGTAGAATTTTAGCTGCAACTAATATAGATGAGGATACTAAAATCTATAATTACATTTCAGATAGAATAGTTGTAGATGGTACAAAGTTAATAGATGTTTCTGTTAAGGATGAACAAAATATAACAAATTTGTTGGCAAATATAAATACTCAATTACAAGGTAAGGGTGGAAATGTTTTAACTGATGAGTATGCTAATTATCTCTTGTTAGAATTTGCAAAAACTCCTTTTGAATGGGTACAAAGTAATAAGGATATATTAGGTTTTGACCCTGCTGCTCGTTTATATTTTGTGGATGTTACATATACTACAACAGATATGTATAAGTCTGTTGTACCTGATAGTAAAATAGTTAATGGTGACCCAGAGGGTGTAAAGTTTAAGAAAAAGAGATATGAAGATTATATTGCAATGTTGACTTATCAGTATAAAGGTGATGTAAAATATAATGATAGTTATGATACTTTTGTAAAGAGATGGGGTAATATTCAAGATATTTTTGATGAACAGCAAGGTACAAGTTTATATTTAAGAACACAATATAAAGGTAATGAGACAGGTGGTATAGGAAAATTAACTTATAGCGGTCTTGTAGGAGATAATAGACTTGCTAAGGGTGCTAAAATGACAGTAAGGTATGTCTTAAAATATGCTTTAAATTTAGGTGAAGAAACAGATTTATCTGTTGAGGCTTTATACTTAAAAAATTATGAGTTAAATGATTATGAAAATATTTTGAAAGAATATACATTAAAAGATGTAGCAGCTTTAGAAGTATTAAAACCATTTATTGATAAATTAATTTTAAGTTATAATAAAGCAGTAGAAGAAAGTAATGCAATAGGTTTATATCAATTATTTACAGATTATAGTAGATTAGATAAGTATTATGATGAAATAAGAGAATATACCTATAATTCAATAGGTGCTTATAATTATGAGATATTAGAAAGAAAGAATAATGGTAAAGAAGTTGCAGTTAAGGTAAATAGAGTTAATCAAATAAGAGCACGTGGTGCTGAAATGTCTTTACCTACTTATGATGAAACACTCATATTTAATTTAGTTTTAGGTATGGATGATAAAATAACAATAAAAGATATTTATTTATTAAAAAGTGATTTAGTTGGAGAACCTATGAGTGTAATAAGAAATGTTACAGGAATTTCTGAACAAATCCAATATTCTGATGTAGCATTTTCAGAGGGAAATAAAGAAAAAGTATTAGAGGCAATAAAGAAATTTAGTGCAGTGGTTACTAATAGTGATTATTCTTCTGAAGCATTTTTAGATATAGTAGATTTAGGTATTTCTCAAAATACATTAAATAGAATGGCGGATACAATAAAAGCAATATCACCTAAAAAGAAATCTACTTATATTATTAGTTGGGATACAACTACTAATGTTTATTGTAGTGTTAAAATAAGAGAAATTTTTGAGTGTGAAAATGGAAGTTATGATACGGAGGCTATTGTAGATTTAGGAAATAAAAATGGTGAGTGGAAAGTTGTAAATTACACAAGAATATTAAATATTAAAACAACAAGAGCAGATTATAGTGATGATACTGCATTATGTATTCATGAGAGAACAGCAGATGGTACTGCTACTATAATAGAGGAAACAAAAGAAAAAAATGATGTCTCTGTAAATCAACCAAAAGATAATAAGAGAGAAGAAAAGCCAGTAGAATATATAGAAGAAAAACAAGAGGAAATAGAGGTACAAGAACAAGTATCTAATTCTTCTGATAATGTAGTGTCAAGTCAAGGAGAAGAAATAAATACAGATAATAGTAATAGTAATCAAACAGAAGTTGATTTGAATATACCAGATGATGATAGTGATGTAGGTGCATTTGATTAATAGTTTTATAAAGATGGAAAATACTAATTTTCCATCTTTTTTATTTTATTTTTATAAAATCTTAAATAATATTGATATTTCAACAAGAATAGGGTGTTAATAATTTAATATATACTTTTTATTGAAATATCAGTATAATAGAAAGCATACAAATTAAATTTTTTAAGATTATTTGAATTTAATGTGTTAATAAGTGTAAAAGACATACCATAGTAAAATTAAGATGGGTAAAAAGTGAAAATATTTATTTTTGTCTATTGACATATTGTAAAAAATATACTATAATATAAGTAGTAATTTATAAATGAGGTAGATGAAAATGATTATAGCTTTTACAGGTGCAGGTGTAAGTAAAGAGTCAGGTATTGATACATTTCAAGATAGACCAGGAATAAGAGATTATTTAACTCGTGAATTTGCAGAAATTAATCCTAAAAAATTTAGAGAAGTTATGAAAGAATTTATAGAAACAGTAAAGGGAAAAGAACCTAATGATGCTCATAAGGCGTTAGCAGATTATGGAGTACCTATTATAACTATGAATGTTGATATGCTTCACGAAGATGCAGGTTCAGAGTATGTATTAAAAGTTCATGGTAGATTACCTTCTGAAGAGGAATTAAGTTTTTGTGAGAAATTAAGAGGTGTTCCTGTTCTTTATGGAGATGCAGCACCTAATTATAGAAAGGCATTTAATTGGGTGGATATTCTTGGTCCTGAAGATGTATTACTTGTTATAGGTGCGTCAGAATATACTTTATTTTCTTCACAGATAAGACAAGCAGCATATTTTAATGGAGTAGAAGTGTATGAAATTCAAGATAATGCTGGTATAAAGGTTAGAAAATATCTTGAAAATAATATAGATAAATTAGTAGGTATGGATAAATTAAAAAATGAAATATCTAAAATGAATGTTAATATTTAGTTTGGTGGTGTTAATATGAAAATGAATGGTTTATATGCAGGTAGTTTTAATCCTTTTACTAATGGTCATCTTTCTATTGTAAAGGAAGCAAGTCAGTTCTTTGATACTCTTTATGTGTGTATAGCGGTAAATGCTGAAAAAGTACAAGGAAATAGTAAATCAATTGAGGAAAAAATAAAGGCTATTGATAAGAGTATAGTAGAATGTGGTATATCAAATGTTAAAGTAATTTATCATAGTGGTATGATTGCTTCCTTATGTAAAGAATTAGGAGTTCATTATCTTGTTCGTGGACTTCGTAATACAAGTGATTATTTATATGAAGAAAATATAGCAAAAATAAATGGGGAATTAAATCCAGATTTAAGAACTATTTATTTTAGGAGTGATGTAGAAGTTATTTCTTCTTCACTTGTTAGAGAACTTATGAAATATAATGAGGATGTTTCAAAGTATGTTCCAACACCTATATTAAATATGTTAATAGAAGAAAAAATATTAGGTGGTAGTATTAAATAATGGCTAAAAAAGAAAAGGATAATAGTGGTTGGATAGAGTTTATTTTAGATATATTAGAAGAAATTTTAGAGGCTATTATTGATATTTTTGATTGAGACTGTGTATTCTTGGTGTAATAGCTGAATTTTTAGTAATGCATAAAATTTTTAAAATATGCATAAATATTTCCAGTGGTATTATTAATTAATAAGATAAGCTATATCTATATATAAATATAATAAATCTATTTGAACAATAATAACATATAATAATATGAATCTATGTGTCTATGTATTCCTCGTTTCACTCGTCTATGTGTGAGTGTGTGGACGAATGTGGGCGAAAAAGTATGAGTATATTTGAAATAGTTGTATCAGAGTTGAAAAATAGTTGTGATTTAGTTGTATTGTATAAAAATAAACTATAGGGAGGATTGTTTATTTTGAAAGGTGAAAAATGGTTCAATGGCAAGTATTTACAAGGAAGTTTGTCAGATAAATCTTGTCAAGCATTATTAAATTTAATAGAGGGTGTTGAAGAAATAGAGGGCTTAAAGCATTGTATTCAAAATTTACCTTCCCATTTAGTTCAAGATATAATAAATGATTATGAGAATTATGAGAAAGAACACGGAACAATGGTTGGCTTTAAGAAATCTTATAAGCCTGTAATAGGTGAACTTCGACCAGCACAGACAGTTGGTGTTGCTTTTATGTATTTGGCAAAGAGTGCGTTGTTAGGTGATGAAGTTGGTTTAGGAAAAACAGTACAATGTGCTGGTCTTTGTAATTTAATTGCAGATGAATTTAGAAAGCGTGGAAGTAATTTTAGATTTTGTTTTTTAACAGAAAAATCCTCAATAAATCAGATAAGAAACAAGATGATACAGTTTACAGGTCAATATGTTCGTATGTTGGAGAGTGGTGAAGCAGGAGTAGTAAAGAAATATTTGAAAAGTTATGAGAATGGTAATAGGTGTAGTATAGTTGGAAGTCATAGTTTATTAAATAGTTCAGAATTTTTGATACATACTTCCCATCATCCATTTGATTTATTTATAATAGATGAAAGTAGTATAATAAAGAATACTACTTCTGATGTTTTTAAGAACACAAAAGCAATTCTAAAATATCATGAGCGTAAAATTTTATTAAATGCTACACCATTAGAGCAGAATGTTTTGGAATTTTATAATCAGTTGAATTTATTGGATAATGATTTCTTACCAACATTGGCAGAGTTTAAGCGTAGATATTGTGTAATGAAACAAGGTGTATTTGGTTTTGATGAAATAGCAGGCTATAAGAATACAGAAGAATTTAAGCAGGCTACAGCGTTTAGATATTTAGCAAGAACTCGTGCAAGTTTAGGTGCAGAATATGTAGATAATAGTTATAAAACAATATTAGTACCTTTATCAGAGGCACAAAAAAGATTGATAAAAAAGACAAGTTTATATGCTATGGTACATGACTATCCACCAGGGGTTGATAGAACTATTGAATTTAATCCAGAGAATGTACCAAAGGCAGGTGCGTTATTATCAGTATTAAATAGTATAGATGTTTCAACAGGTAAAGCGTTAGTATATTGTAAATTTGTAGATTGTCAGTTGAAATTGAAGGAATTATTAGAAGAATATGGTTATAGGACAGCAATATTAAATGGTAGTACAAAGGTAAAAGAGAGAAATGAAACCATAGATAAGTTTTTGAATAATGGTTATGATGTTTTAATAACAAATATTCAGCGTGGTCTTGACTTAAACAACTGTGATAATTGTATTCTTTATACTATTGACCCTAATCCACAGAAGATGGTACAGTTTGAGGGTCGTATGACAAGAGATTTTAATGTTAAATATAAATCTTTGTATTTATTAGTATGTATGGGTAAAGAGAAGAAGTTTGTAGAAGAAACATTAAAATTGAGAGTAGATGCTGCAGAAGATTTTGCAATTCAAGGTAAGAGTATGACAGTTGCAGCGTTGCAAAAGCGTGAGAATATAGAAATGTATAATGGTGCAGTACCAGAGGGAGTAATAACAGAAGTTGAGGGTTTAGATGAAAGTTATAGACTTCAATAAGAAAAGAAATTTGGTAAAATAATCCAGAAATAGTCCTAATTACAAAACAATATTAGTCAATTCTAACATTGGGAGGGGCGTTTCTGTCGAAACGCCCCTCTATGAGATAATGTAGTAGATTGAGATAATGTATGTATTTAGAAATAAATAGGGTTAGTTGTTAAAAAGTTGGTGATAAAGTTGAATATATGGTTATTAATAGGTTTAATATTATCAGTAGTATTAAATATAGGGTTAATAATATATTTGATACATTTGCGTAAAGTTTTGGCAGATAAAAATTTAAGATTGCTATTTTGGAGTGTAAAAACTCTATAAAATATATAATTACATATTGTTTAGGGGTGAAACTCGTGGAGAAGTATTGGATATATTTGTTCTTTGAATGTATGCAAGAAT
>JAEIGA010000680.1_pt1 | contig 50335 bp, 36 predicted proteins | sample 9270691 | NCBI WGS metagenome assembly JAEIGA01 (sample SAMN17057246, study PRJNA624740) | gut metagenome | biome: biome; isolation source: fecal sample | host: Bos grunniens | place: China: Xizang | collected 2019 | reverse complement strand
TGCTGCTGCGAAAGACTCGTGACCTGCAAGGAATGCGAAGCACTTAGTCTCCTCACGAAGAAGCATAGCTGCAAGGTTACCGTGGCCGATACCTACCTTACGGTCGTCAGCAACTGAACCTGGGATACAGAAAGCCTGAAGACCAAGACCGATAGCCTCAGCTGCATCAGCTGCATTCTTACATCCTTTCTTGATAGCGATAGCACAACCTACAACGTATGCCCATTTTGCATTCTCGAAGCAGATTGGCTGAGTCTCCTCACATGCTAGGTAAGGATCAAGACCATACTGATCGCAAATTGCGTTTGCCTCCTCGATAGAAGCGATTCCGTTCTCGTTAAGCACTGCAAGGATCTGTGCGATACGACGATCCTGGCTCTCGAATTTAACTTCTCTAATCATATTGTCTTTCCTCCTTATTATTCGTGACGTGGGTCAATGTATTTAACTGCACCGGCCTCCTCTGAGAAACGGCCATAAGAACCTGTTACCTGCTTGAGAGCCTCGTTTGCGTCAACTCCCTTCTTGATAAGGTCCATGAATTTGCCAAGGTGTACGAACTCGTATCCGCAGATCTCGTTGTTCTTGTCAAGAGCAAGTCTCTTGATGTAACCCTCAGCCATCTCAAGATAACGTGGACCCTTTGCAAGTGTACCGTAAAGAGTACCAACCTGGCTACGAAGACCCTTACCAAGATCCTCAAGACCAGCACCAATCATAAGACCACCCTCTGAGAAAGCAGACTGAGTACGTCCGTAAACGATCTGAAGGAAAAGCTCACGCATAGCTGTGTTGATAGCGTCACAAACAAGGTCTGTGTTAAGAGCCTCAAGAAGAGTCTTGCCAGGAAGAATCTCAGAAGCCATAGCAGCTGAGTGAGTCATACCTGAACATCCGATAGTCTCAACAAGAGCCTCCTGGATGATACCCTCCTTCACGTTAAGAGTAAGCTTACATGCACCCTGCTGAGGAGCACACCAGCCCACACCGTGAGTTAGTCCTGAAATGTCAGTAATCTGTTTTGATTTTACCCATTTTCCCTCTTCAGGAATTGGAGCTGGACCATGATTTGGTCCTTTGTTGACGCAGCACATCTGCTGCACTTCGTGTGAATAAAGCATAATTACTATAAATTATAATTTTGAGTGTCGATTAAACTTCGCAAATATAATAAAATTTTGAGAACTCGGATAAGGAACTATCATTATATTTGCATATAAAACAAGGAAAGAATGAAATTCAAGATAATATCCAATTACAAGCCATCAGGCGACCAGCCATCGGCAATCAAGGGCATCTGTGACGCTCTTGAAGGCGGTTCAGACGCAGTCACCCTCCTCGGAGTGACAGGCTCCGGCAAGACCTTCACAATGGCCAACGTCATCGAAAAGCTCCAGCGCCCCGCCCTCATCCTGAGCCACAACAAGACCCTCGCGGCCCAGCTCTACGGCGAGTTCAAATCATTCTTCCCTAACAACGCGGTGGAATACTTCGTCTCATACTACGACTACTACCAGCCGGAGGCCTACCTGCCCATCACGGACACCTACATCGAAAAGGACCTGAGCATCAACGACGAGATCGAGAAACTCCGTCTCAGCGCAGCGTCAGCCCTGCTCTCAGGCCGCCGCGACGTAATTGTAATATCATCAGTATCATGCCTCTACGGTATCGGTAATCCGGAAGACTTCCACACCCAGACAGTACAGGTACGCCAGGGCGAAGAGCGCAGCATGACAAGGTTCATGTACGAGCTGGTGGAAGCGCTCTACTGCCGTACAGAGGCAGACTTCAAGCGCGGTAACTTCCGCGTCACAGGCGACACCGTGGACATCTTCCCGGGTTACGGCGACAACGCCATCCGCATCGAGTTCTTCGGCGACGAGGTGGACCGCATCACAGTGGTCGACCCAATAACAGGAGGCTTCATCGATGAGGTCGACCAAGTATCCATCTACCCCGCAAAGAACTTCGTCACCTCAAAAGAAAGGACCATCAAGGCCATCAGTCAAATCCAGGACGACCTCTTCAAGCAATGCGAATGGTTCGAAGAAATCGGCAAGGGGCTTGAGGCTAAGAGATTGAAACAGAGAACAGAATACGACCTCGAGATGATCAAGGAAATGGGCTATTGTCCTGGAATTGAGAACTACTCGAGATACTTCGACGGCAGAAGCGAGGGCACCCGCCCGTTCTGTCTGATAGACTATTTCCCAGACGATTTCGTAACCTTCATCGACGAGAGTCACGTGACCCTTCCTCAGATCAGAGCCATGTACGGAGGAGACCATTCAAGAAAACAGGTCCTGGTCCAGTATGGATTCCGACTGCCGGCGGCGGCGGACAACCGTCCGCTCAAATTCGAGGAATTTGAGGCGATCACGGGACAGAAGGTCTACGTGAGCGCCACGCCCGCCGACTATGAACTTGAGCAGTCAGAAGGACTGATAGTCGAGCAGGTAGTCCGTCCTACAGGACTTCTCGACCCTCCAATCGAGGTCCGTCCTACAGAAAACCAGGTCGACGACCTTCTTGAAGAGATCAGGGTAAGGGCAGAAAAAGACGAAAGAGTCCTGGTCACCACCCTCACAAAGAGAATGGCAGAAGAACTCGACTCCTACTTCACACGAATGGGAGTCAGATGCCGCTACATCCACTCCGACGTGGACACAATGGAAAGAGTCGAGATCATCGAGGACTTCAAGAATGGTCTGTTTGACGTGCTCATCGGAGTCAACCTCCTTAGAGAGGGACTCGACATTCCGACAGTATCACTCGTGGCCATCCTCGACGCAGACAAGGAAGGCTTCCTCCGCTCGACAAGGGCCCTCACCCAGACAGCAGGACGCGCAGCCCGTAACGTCAACGGCCTTGTCATCATGTATGCCGACACCATCACAGACTCGATGAAGGCAACCATCTACGAGACAGACAGACGTCGTGCCAAGCAGATGGAATACAACAAGATACACAAGATCACCCCTACTCAGGTAGGAGTAAAGAAGAACGCCCTCGTGGACTTCTCAGCGGGAAGAGTGAGCGCAGCGAACTCTGTGGACGCGCCGACATACGTTCCGAGCCCTACAGAACTTGGAAAAGGCAAGATCACAGTCGGCCTTGGCCACGACTCAAAGAGAGAGACAAACTCAGCATATGTGGACGGCTACATCCAGGCAGACCTTGCTGCCGTACTTCAAGACCCTGTCATCCGCTCAATGTCACGCAGCCAGGTAGAAAAGGCAGCAGAAACAGCACGCAAGAATATGCAAAAAGCTGCAGCTGACCTCGATTTCGCATCCGCGGCCAAGTACCGAGATGAAATGTGGGCGCTGCAGCAATATCTCAAAGTCTGGAAAGACTAACTTCTTGTAACCTTAATGACGTTTCGAAGATTGCGAAGCTGGGACAGAACCTTATCAAGTTCAAGATTGCCCGGCACAGCAATCTTCATTGTTATATCATAGACTCCCTGTCTGTTATTCTCGCTGACATTGAAATTACGGATAGAAGCCTTGAACGAGTTCACAAGGTCTATCACCTCATTTATCACAGAAGGTTCCATCTCGGCAGTAACTCTAACTGCTGTCTGGAAAGACGAAGTACTAGGGCTTGCGCTCCACTTGACCTTCTGAATTCTATATGGATACATCTCAATCAGTCTCGCCGCATTAGGGCAGGAAATCCTGTGGATCTTCACTCCCTCCTTAATGGTCACAAAACCGAAGACATCATCACCAAAGACAGGATTACAGCACTTGGCCATCCTATAGTCAAGATTCTTGACATTCTTCGCATCAATCACAAGAATATCATCAGAAGACTTGAACTTAGTCACATCAGCTGACTCCTTAGCATAGACTGTATGCTCATGTGCCTGGTCCTCAACCTGTTTCGCTCCGGTTGCCTCGAGAATCATCTCCTTCACCTCCGCAACGCCGAGAGTCTCATCTCCGACAGCAGCATAAAAGGCATTCACCGTCTTATACTGAAGCTTCTTCATCAAGACTGAAAGGACCTCATCATTAAGTTCCATCTTCCAGTTCTTGAGCCTGCGTCCAAGCATCTCCTTACCGTCAGCAGCCTTCTGGAACTCTGCCTCGCTGAGTTTCTGCTTGATCTTTGTCCTGGCCTTGCTTGTCACGACAATATTCAGCCAGTCGCTCGAAGGCTTCTGGTTCTTGCCGCTCATGATCTCGACGATATCTCCTGTCTTCAGTTTCTCATTGATCTTGACAGGCTTGCCGTTCACCTTACCTCCGGTACACTTGATTCCAAGTCCGGAGTGGATATCAAAGGCAAAATCCAGCACTGTTGCCCCTGCAGCAAGTTTTCTAAGTTCTCCTGAAGGAGTAAAGACAAAGATTTCCTTAGTCGGAGGCTGAGCAAACTCATCCTCGCTACCAGCCATCTCCTGCGGATGTTCAAGAGCATAGCGGACAGAGTTCAGCCACTTGTCGAGAGTAGCCTCCTGCTTGATACCCTTGTATGACCAGTGAGAAGCAAGGCCACTTTCCGCAGTCTCATCCATTCTCTTTGTCCTGATCTGGACCTCAAGATAGACATTCTCCTTATTCTTTACAGTGATGTGCAAAGACTCATATCCGTTAGGCTTAGGATTAGAAATCCAATCCCTAAGTCTCTTTGTATCAGACTCATACTCCTTAGTCACAAGGGAGAATACCTTCCAGCACAAAGCATGCTCAAGTTCCCTGTCAGGCTCACAGTCAATGATGAATCTCATAGCAAAGACATCATAGACTCCCTCAAAGGACACCTTCTGTTTCTGCATCTTTTTCCAGATCGAGTAGGCCGTCTTGGTTCTCACCTTCACCTTATACTTGATGCCATCGTCAAGAAGCTGCTGCTTGAGCGGTTCAACAAACTGCTCCATCAGTTTCTGGCGATCCCTCTCCCCTGCCTTGAGCTTGTTTGTGATGGCCCTGTACTCCACCGGTTCCGCATACTTGAAATAGATATCCTCCATCTCGCTCTTCATATTATAGAGTCCGAGCTGGTGGGCAAGCGGAATATAGAGCATAAGAGTCTCAAGAATCTTCCTCTCCTTCGAGAGTTTAGGGAAGATGTGAAGAGAACGCATGACCTCCAGACGGTCTGCGAGCTTGATCACTGTCACACGTGGGTCTGTCGAATAAGAGACGATGAGCTTCTTATAGTTCTCCGCCTCAAGTTTTGTATCTTTCGGACGGATGGTCGCTATCTTGTTAAGACCCTCAACCATCGTGAGGACATCGCGACCGAATACCTTTCCGGATGTGATGTCCAGTTCAGGATTGAACCTTGTCGCCTCATGCAGGAAGACGGCTGCCACGCACTCTGCCGGCAGACCGATCTCGTCGCAGACGATCTTCGCTATGTTGATCGGATGCTCAATGAAAGGAGCTCCATTGCTTCTTGTGAGGTCTTTCAAGGCCTCCTGTGCTATATTAAAGGCAAGGGTTATAAGTTCCTTGCCTTTATCGTCATATCTAGGAAAAAGTTCGTCAATCATCGTCTGTTCTCCTATATTTTATCTATCCTTTGGGGAATATATGAAGATCTCATGGATCTCTTCCGTGTAACCAGGATAGAAGCCCCTCGGCATACCAAGAATAATCCTCGCTCCCCTGTTCGCCAACACAATAAGTTCATCAGTATAAGGGTCTATCGTCAAGCCTTCGATCTCACCCGCCCTCTTGAAGTCAGCCATCTTTCTGAAAAGACTCACATCAACTGTCGCAGGCAAACCGCACTCCTGAAGCTTAGTGCCCTTAAGTTCCTTCTTGCCAGGATAAAGGTTACAGATATAAAGGTTATCAGGTTCATCATACTCAGCATCACCATCGTCGCAAGAAATCAGCATCTTACCGTCGAGGCAGCAGATTCCCTGCTGAAGGCGAGGCGCCGGACGGAGCTGAACCTTACCCACGTACTCACGCGAAGCGATGTCGTAGCAATAAAGCTCGTGACCCTGTACCCAGTCAGCCATCCACACCCTGCCGTGCTCTCTGTCAACAGCAAGACCGCAGACCTCGACCTGACCGGACTCCTTCTTCCAAGGAATCGAATACTTGAACTTCAGGGTCTTGGCATCATACACCGCCACCTGAATATTCTGGCCTACGCCATCCATGAAGGTCTCGATACCTGTGTAAATCTCACCATTATATACATCGATATCTCCGAAGTGATTTGCAGGCAGCGCAAGGCCTTTGAACGGGTCCTCGTTGCTGGAAACCAGATTTCCTTTCTTGTCATACTTGTAAAGAGATGTAGAACTTGAGATGTAGTAGTAGTTCTCGTCTGCCGCTACCCCCTGACGTCCTGCCACCTGAATTACGCGTGAGAGTTCGTAGTTCTTTGCGATCGGAGGTGAGAGGGCCGCCTTTCTCTTCTGATACTTCTTATACTGTGCTTTCACGTCGCGCGCTACCATCACTGCCGCCGGTCCAAGCACTGATGTGTGCGTTGTTCCTTCGAGCTCGAAGAGTTCCGATGGATGGCCGTAGTGCTTGAGAATGGCCTGCAGGTGGGCATTTTCCTCATAGCGTGCCATCATTTCAAGGTCTGCGTCGCCGACGATGAGCATAAGTGGTGCACCTTCCTTACGCGCGTTGTTTGATGGTGCGAACTTGTCGATGAGCGGAAGGGTTGTGTCGATGCCCCTTTCCTTGCGGATGGTGTAGTGTGTAGTTGTCTGTCCGCTGATCGGGTAGGCCTTTACGATCTTGTCCGCGTCAACTCCGTATGCGTCCATATATTCTTTTGCGAGGGCCACCATCAGGGTGAGGTAGCCGCCTGCGGAATGGCCTGAGACGTAGATCTGCTCCGGGGTTCCGCCGTAGTCTGCGATGTTCTTGAATGTCCACGCCACTGCCTGAGCTGCGTCTGTGATGTAGTCAGGGCATTTTGCCTTAGGGAAGAGGCGGTAATTTACGCTCACCACTGCGAATCCCTGCTCCTTGAAGGCCTGGAGAAGTTCCTTGTTTCCTCCCTCGAGACCGCCGCCGTGGAACCACACCAAGGTTGCGAAGTCCTTGACGTCTGTAGGATAGTAGATGTCCAGCTTGCATCTCTCGAGTTTATAGGCGTCTTTCTCATTTGACTCGACATAGGATATATCTTTGATAGTCTTATAGTTCTGCCCCGAAAGAACCTGTACTGAAAGGAAAAAGGCCAGGATGGCAATTAGTCTTGTGGTTATTTTCATGATAATTTTCTTTTATAATAGGTCCAAAGATATGAAAAAAAATATATATTTGTAGGAACACATTACGCTAATTAACTAATAACACTCAATATGAAAAGAATCGATCAGGCTTACGAGATTGCTCGTGAGCGTTATGCAGCGCTGGGTATCGATACAGAAAAAGTAATTGATACTCTGCAGAATGTACAGCTTTCAATGCATTGCTGGCAGGCTGATGATGTTGCTGGTTTTGAAACACTTGGAGGAGACCTTTCCGGTGGAATCCAGGCTACGGGAAACTATCCCGGCAAGGCACGCAATATTGACGAGCTCAGAGCAGACATCCTCAAGGCGATGTCCCTTATCCCTGGCAAGCACAGACTTTCCCTACACGAGATCTATGGCGACTTCAAAGGCGAGGTTGTAGACCGCGACGAAGTTGAACTCAAGCATTTCCAGAGCTGGATTGACTGGGGACTTGAAAACGGAGTCAAGCTGGACTTCAACTCTACATCTTTCTCACATCCTAAGAGCGGCAATCTATCGCTCTCTAACCCGGATCCTGAGATCCGCAATTTCTGGATTGACCACACAAAACGCTGCCGTGCAATCGCAGAAGGCATCGGAAAGGCACAGGGAGATCCTTGCGCAATGAACCTTTGGATTCATGACGGAAGCAAGGACATCACTGTCAATCGAATGAAATATCGTGAGATTCTTAAGAATTCTCTTGACGAAATATTTGAGCAGAAGTATGACAATATGCTTGATTTTGTAGAGAGCAAGGTGTTCGGTATCGGCCTTGAGAGCTACACAGTGGGAAGCAATGATTTCTATATCGCATACGCTGCACAAAGAGGCAAGGGCGTTACCCTTGACACAGGTCACTTCCACCCTACAGAAAGCGTAGCGGACAAGATGTCTTCTCTGCTGTTGTTCACAGATGAGGTCATGCTTCATGTTAGCCGTCCTGTAAGATGGGATTCAGACCATGTAACTATTATGAACGACGACACAATGGACCTCTGCAAGGAGATTGTCCGCTGCGATGCCCTTGGTCGTGTTCATATCGGACTTGACTATTTTGACGCAAGCATCAACCGTATCGGAGCCTATGTCATCGGAAGCCGTGCGACTCAGAAATGCCTTCTTCAGGCCCTTCTTGAGCCTATCGACATCTTGAGAGCATATGAGGCAGAGGATAAGGGATTCGAGCGTCTGGCACTTCTTGAGGAGGCCAAATCACTTCCTTGGAATGCTGTCTGGGATATGTTCTGCCAGCGTAACGGAGTTCCTGTTGGCGAAGATTATATAGAAGAAGTCAGGAAATATGAAAAAGAGGTACTCGCTAAGAGATAACCTTAATAAGTAATAGTTACACTTTTTCAAAAATGCCGTGGATGAACAGTGATGCTCATCCACGGCGATTTTTTGGGGTATGTTTTCTAAATATGTTACTGATAGATAAATTCAAATTCATCCACATATAACACTGATCCAAGTCCTCCGGTGAAGTAGTCTCCATAAAGGCTTGAACAAGCAGCGACAACAACATACTTAGGTTTTCTAAGAGTATCTCTATACTCAAGAACACACTCGAATTCCTCATACTTGCCATTGCTGTTTACATCTGTCTCGATTGTACCAAGTGCAATAATATGCGGATCCTTGTCCTTATCAACAAAGGTCTCTGATGCTGTCTTGATCAGGAATGGTTCATCCCAGTCTGTCAAGATTACAAGAATCTGAGCTTTATCCATTGTTCCTATCTTATCCTTGTTCTTGTCAGAAGCATTATCAATCACCTTTGGAGAATAAGACATATATCCTTTCAAGGAGTATGGACGAGTTGTGAATGGAGTTCCCCATGTGAGTTCTGCTCCAACACCTCCTGAAATTGTTGCTTTAAGAAATTCTCCAGTAAGGATATTTCCAGCAGCAAACATTCCAAATACCTTAGTACTCTCAAGACGAGCAGCTGTGCCACCTTTCTTTGCCACAAAAGTGTATTCAGGACGAGTTGCATTTACCGCTGACATCATATTTACACCAGCATTGGCAGTTGTCCATACCTTTTCTCCATCAGCAGCACTTGGATGCCATGTGTAGCCACCAGGATTACCCTGATGCCAATTGTCAAACGACATATTTGGAAGCTGGACAGGTTCCTCTGTTGTGAACGGGAATTCATCACTGATTTCTGAACCATTTACAACTCTCGCCACATAGGTAGTTGCTTCATCCAGCTGTTCTACGCTCGCTGAAAGTTTTGTTCCATCAATCTTTGTTTCAAGATTTGTCCATTCATCTGAATCTGGGTCTTTGAATTGGATGACAGGGTTACCCTCTCCCTTGAATGCAGCGTAAATATCTGCACTATAACACCATGCACTGACTCCTGTAACCTCAAGATTCACCACCTTGTGAACTGCAGTGAATGTCCACTCGGTAAGATTACCTTTATAGTCAACCTTGAACTTTCTTGATATGACACATTCAAGGGTCATCGGAAGTTTTACTGGTTCTTCCTCTATGACAGCCTGATTGTCTTCCATAACAGAACCTTCTGTTGTAAGTATCTTTGAACCCTTTGCCTCCAATTTCATTTTTGTAAAACGGATTGATGACAAAGATTGATTTTCAGGAAAATAAGCCACTATTGTCTTATTTTCAAGATCAAAGACCGGATCCCCAACCATATTGTCACATTTGACATATCGTTGAATAGGTTGCGTAGCCTGAATAGTCCACTCATATGTCTGATCAGGATGCGTAGTATAGGAAATCTTAAATGGAGTTGTCAAGTCCAGATATTCAGGAAGAGCAACTGAAGGAGTAGAAGCCTCAGTATAGGCATACTTCGTTACCTTCAGATTATTGATCTCCGCATTCTCTTCAAGCACAATATTAACAATCATATTCTCCGAATCAATTGTCAATGACTTTTGTCCCTCAACCTCCAATGCAAGGATCTCACCCTTAAGTCTCGGATATGACAAAGGATTTTCCAGACACGATGTACAGAGTACCAACAAGGCTAAAATTATAATTCTCGCTGCCTTCATCTTACTTTCCTCCTCTTGCTGTTTTTTTAGATGTCGGTATATAGAAAGACATTCCCAGACTGATCGAAAGCGGATTGATCTTGAAGTTTGCTCCACTCTGCTGCATTGTACTCTTATCAACCAGGTTTGTCTCCTGCTCTACATATTTGAAATTGATTCCTAATACTCCGACTGCTACCTCAACACATACGTTATTCGTTGCAAAGACACAAAGTCCCGGAACAACGTTAAGCCCGGCTCCATAAATATTCTGGAATGTTCCGTAGTTATGACCGTCTTTCGCATTATACGTCACTGACTGACCAAGCTCAGCACCAAGGCGAACCTCACCAAACATGGCGATACGTTTGCTGTTTGCTATCGGCATATAATAACGGGCTGTAAGCGCGCCATCATAATTATTCTGCAGCATGTAATAATCCGACAGGGAGATTGACGCCAGATCACCCAAAGACAGACCAAGATTTTCAACATTCACATCAGACTGGCTATATGAAAAGCGTACTCCCATACAGAAATTATCTGCCAGAAAATATGAAACAGATGGAGACACAGCGAAAGTATGCATGTGGCCCTTTATACCTGAAAGTAGTGAGAACAGCATTGAATATCCAGCGTCTTCAACTGAATTTCCCAAGTCCAAAGTCTGATATGAGAAAGTGGCGCCACCTCCAATATATCCCTTAGGGATAAAGACAGAATTCATCTTGCCTACTCCCCTGTCAAATGGTTCTGCTGCATCTTTATCTGATGCTGCAAAAGCCATTGACGAGAAAGTAAGTCCTATTAGTAATATTAATATCTTCTTCATCTATTATCTGATTCCTCTCATTACTATTTCATACTGCTCAGGAGTAAGCTGATCCGGATCATAGATAAACTCAAGTTCATCGAGATATAGCGTACTTCCAAGTCCTCCTGTAAAGTAGTCTCCATAACGGCTCGCTGCAGCGGAAACTACCACATACGATGGGATTTCCGAAGATACATACTCAAGTGGAATAACAAACTGGATATAACCATTGATATTACCGGTCATCTGTGTGGTATTTTCCGATGAGACAATTGCGCCATACGCAATCATATCCGGATTTTCCAAAGATGTGTCGACAAAGCGATTGTCTCCAGTACTGATTTCAAAAGGTGATGACCAGTTTGTCAAGAACATCTGGATCTGACATAAGTCTGACTTGCCCTCCATATGACCATAAGAACCTCCTGTTCTGTTAATAAGTTGTGGTTCGTATCGATACCATCCTCTAAGAGCCAAAGGACGGGATGTAAAAGGCACTCCCCAGTTCAACTTAGCTCCCACCGGTGAAATTGTCGCACTTCCGAAGTCTCCTGTATAGATATTACCTGCAGCAAAATTGTTGAGCAACTCACCGCTCTCCATTCTCGCAGCTTTACCCTTAATTACGATAGTCTCTTCTGGAGTTGTAGGCACTAGACTCTGTCCAAGGATATCAGACGTTCCTTCGTTGGCAGAATCCCAGACAAAATTAGAAGAACTTTCATTAGGATACCAGGCCTTTCCATCCTTATACCAAGCATCAAAGCTTAGATTATGAATTACGCCTTCTGTTCCTACTGTTGAGAACTCTATTGGAAGAGCCTCCTTCGCTGCTGCCTTATCCGCATCAGTTGTTGCACGGAAGACATACTCAGTATTCAGTTCAAGATGATTAAGTCTATAACTGTATGTAGATGTTATCTGGTCTACAGTGATAAGGCTAGGGTCAATCTCTGTCCATGTCTCAACATCCTTCTTTCTATACTGGAAAGTCATTCCTTCAGGAACTGCCTTTGTGAAATATCTACCTCTCAATGTTGCAAAACTTGACCATGGAGTTGCATCAAGTGTAACAGCCTTATAATCAGAAACTATAGAGAACTGAAAATCACAACGCACATATCTGTCGTATAGATCCACTGCCGTAAACGAAATACAATATGGTTCATTCTCCGGACTCATTGGAAGATTCTTGACAAATTCTGTAAGTTCAATCTCTGCTGTAACATCTCCTGACTTCACATCACTTGCAACAAGACCTATTGAATTTGCGACAGTCTTATCGTGCTCAGATATACCAATAAAATTAATAAGTTGTGGTATTCCACACTCAAGAAGATTTCTATCCAAATGGGTTACCGCAAGACTTCTGACACCTCTTGGGATATTGAAATAAATCTTTTTAAGTCCGCCTTCTCCTAATGGATAAACCAGATCTTTCACAGAAGGATCGAATTCGACATTGGTCTCATATGTAGGCATAAAGGTCTTATCAAAATTCAGACGAAGGTCATGCTCGACAGACTCCTTAAAGACACCATTCAACATGACGTCAAGAACGAGGGCTCCATCTATATTCTCCTTCTGTCCCATCTCAAACTTGAAATGATAATGCTCTGCCTCCTTTACTGAGGTCAGTTCACCGACAGAAGAATACATTGCACCATCAGCATTCTGAAGTTGGAGTGTATAGGTAAGCGTATTATTTGCCGGTACCTCAAAATATGCAACATCATCAAAACTTCCCTGCTTAGGGTCGTTCATGTCCGGATTAGAACTGAAAGTCAAGACCTCACCATTTGAGACAAGAAGCTGGCAAACAGGGAAGTTTGCTATAAACATTTCATCCTCAGGAAATTCAACACTAAACTTGACTTTAGCCATCTTACATTTTATATCAACAGAAGCACCCTTCTCTGCCCAGATTCTGACAGACTTCTCACCCTTGAAATAAGGGATATTGAAACCAGTACCTCTAGTACCGGAAATAGCAACGACATTGTACTTGCCAATGAGAAGCTGAATTGGGTTTTCTGCAGAAATCTGTGTATGATCCTGAACATAGGCATCCATATTGCCATTCTCATCATACACTTCGATTTCATAAACAATCTCCTCTTCCTCAACTTCCGGAAGTTCTTCTGGCGACTCTGACTCCTCCACATCTTCTGAGATCTCGTCGTCTGATTTCATGACAACCTTATCATTCAAGTCATTTGAGACGCCTATGGTAAGATAACCATATTGGTCTTCCACGCCCGCCTGACATGCATTAAGGAATGTCATGAAGAGTACAAAACTTATTATATGAAAAAATTTCTTCATATCCACTTATCTTATGCTTATGGTACAATCAAAGTTACAACAGGTGTATCACCTTCTATCAGAATCTCCTCATCTTCATTATCAGTTGCGATAAGAGAGAATGACACAGTCATTCCACCTGCAGTTTGACATAAAGTTGACACAAAAGGAGTAAGTGTAAAAGTAATCTGTGTCTGATTGAGAACCTGATCACCAACTGGCAGACCTGGTAGAACACCCCAAATTGAAGCATCATTAACTAGGTCGATGTAGTCTTTATCTGATTGAGTAAATACTTTAATTGCATCTTTAAAGTTATCGCTAACCTCTACTCTAAAAGTCTTGATTCCTCTCGGAGCATTAATAAGCATTTCAACCTGAGAGGTCGGTTGAATCTGATACTCATCAAATAATGGATTTTCTGCCCATGTTATAGTTGGTTTCATATTATCAACCACTGGTTCATCGTCATTTCCACCTTCGCCATCACCAAAATCAGGACGATCGACATAAGACTCATCAAGACCAGGAACATCGATATCGTTCTCTACCTCGTTGAATGTAGACACAACACTGATAGTAATACCTCCGATCTGTCCGGTAACTTTTGCATCGATATTCAAGACATGATGGTCTGCTGGCTGCGGGTTCTCTACATAATAAATTGAAGTAGCCTCTGTATTATCGATATTTCTATATCCCTTGACCTTTACCTCGAGACCTCTTGGAAGAAAATAACCGATCAATCCGGCAGCAAAATCATCTTTTTCTGCATTTTTAACCCAAGTGAGCTGTCCCATACCATTAGATACAACAACCTCATAAATTGCAAGTTCCTTCTTAAAATTATCGGAAAGGTTGATACTTACCATACAGTTAAGAGGAGTACATGTAAGACTTAGAGGAGTAACCTCTCCTGCTCTGATATCAAACTCAGCGCTTGCCTGATAGATAGGCTGATTGAAAGCAGCTGGAGATGTCAATGGAGATGTAACAGTAATTGTGTAATGTCCCGAACCAAGTTCAACAATTCTACCAGTCAGAGAACTATACTTCTCAGAGACCTTTGTAGGTCCGTCGATTACCACATCATAATCAGCCAAAGCAGTTAAATCCACTCCTGACTTTGTTTCAACAGATATATAATCTGTAAAATCAACAACAGAGAATCTAAGTTCTCCTACTCCTTTGCCAAGTTCCACGCTTGTATTCTTACAAGATACAAGACATAGAGCAAATAAAATTACTTGAGCTAGAATCTTTTTCATATTTAATAACTTTATATATTTTCAACTTAGTATGTCAATTCAATATCATCAATTCTTAGGACAGAACCTCTATGAGCTTTCTGATTCTTACCTGCAACCTCAAATTCCTTCGCGATTTCAACTGATGGGCCCGTCGATGACTTAAATGAAATATAGATGCTTGCAGCCTTCTTTGTAAGGTCAGAATATACAATAGGTAGTTCCATCTGCTTCCATCCATCAGAAAGAGAAGCAGTCTTCTCTACCCTTGCGATCTCGTTATCATTACGATCTCTCATGATCAGAACGACAGAGAAGGTTTCATTATTGATAGAATTATACTTGTACCAGAACTTCAACGTAGATGGACGACTGGCAAAGGCATGTCCGTCTGTTGTATGGTTTCCATCATTATCAGCCTTTCCAATCCATATTTCACCCGCCACACTTGTTCCAACTGCTGTAGCATCTGTATTTGCATTGCCAACGTTTATAGTATAAATCATCGCCGATTTCTCTCCAGAATGACGATCTGTTGAATATGCTGTACATGGGAAGTTCTTACAGAAATTTGAAGTCCATGCAGTATGTCCGTCGGGCATAGTCTTCTTACTGTTTACTGCCCACCACGAATCATTATCACCTTCATTATATGGTAGATACCACTCTCTATCATAGTCATATACCCATCCAAGAGGGGAGACATGCATCACTGTTGTATGATACTCCTCAAAACCTGGATTGCCAACCTGAAGAGCAGCCTCAGTTGTTACGCTTACTACATTGGAAACGACATCTTCATTATTGTTGTAAACAGCTCTGAAATAATATGTAGTGCTTGGCTGAGTCGGCACATCTGGGAACTTCAGAACCGAGTCATCCACTGATGCATATTTTCCCGCAGCCTGCCAGGTCAGCTGGTCTGTACTTACCTGAAGTTCAAAAAGTTTTGAAACCCCCTTATCAATACTAAGTTCAGGAGAGACAACCTTTGTCGCCCAAACGTTACCATTGGAAACTGATAGAGAATGAACAACAGGATAAGCTACAGCTGAACATGCATATTCATTTTCCTTACCTACCTCATCAATGACTTTAAGAGTAAATGTTGCGACCTGAGTTTCTTGCATAATAGACTTACATCGCTGATTAATCTTCTCAAACAGACCTGAAAAATTAATGTAGACAAGCTTTCTGTTGCTAAGCATATTCTTATCCCAATCAATTCCAGCTGCTGCAAACTTCTTATAGAGTTCATCATTCGGATCGACAAGCGTAGCAAAATCTACTTCCTGTCCATAAGGAAGATCGACTCCTAAATTCTGAAGGTAGTCTGAGTTGATTGTAAACAGGCAGTTTGCAAGACCTCCTCGAGCAAGAACAGAAAGCGCAGCATTATTATTTGTTAAGTCACCCTCAACGATAGAATGAATATTATTAGGGAACCCAGCGCCAACAATCTTAGGCGCATCCTGAGGAGCCCAGATTTCCTGAATCTCTACAGTCTGCTCCTTTTCCTCAATATTCTTGTCTGTTGTAATATTGATGTTCAATTTTCCATATCTTGGATCAGCTGCAGAAAGACGGATCTTCAGATGGTCATTTGGCTGAGTTGCCACATTACCTATGACTGCATATTTCCAAGAACTCTCATCTCCATATTCATACTGAGCCATAAACTCGATCTGAACATTATCAGATGGCAGCATATACGCATCCTTGGTCTGTCCTTTCTTATATCTTAGAATCTGTTTCTGCTTCTCCTGACCGATATTAGTAATACGTACAAAATAGTCATAGAAAGATCCTGGAATAGTTTCATCAAACTCCACAGAAATCCTTACATTGGACACTTTTGCCTCAAGATCAAGATATGTTATGTTAGGCTGTCCCTGATTGTCAAGGCCACCATCAACTTCAAACTCTTCCTCTGCCTTGAAATATGGTTTATCAAAACCGCATGCAAGAGAATCGCCATGGAAGGCCAGAACCTTGAATGTACCGGCATTTACTCTGAAGACCTCATTCTTAGCCTCAGCATAAGTACCGAAATAAATTCTGTTCCAAGTTTCCTTCTTGCTATTCTCCTTTCTTTTACCAAAACGGTATAGATCAACATAAAGGTCATCAGCATCCGGTACCAAGGCACTGAATGCCTCATCCTCGCCTTCACCTTCCTCTCCGCCTGTCTTAGTGACGATCTGGAGACCATCATTAACCTTAAGGCCGATTTTGATAAGGCCCATTTCTTCTGAACCCTGCTGATCCAATCCTACTTCTGTCTTAGCACAAGAAGCAAGAATAAGGACCAAAAAAATTGGCAAAAATCTTAAACTTTTCATTATTGTTAATATTATCTATAATTCAACTTAAAATATTGCAAGATAAATCCTCTCGTATAAACACCAGTCACCAAAAATGTCTGATTACTAGGGTTAGCATATACTGAAATCTTCCTATGTGTCGTACTTAGGGTCAAGTCATTTGATACATCCTCAAATGGAGCTCCACTACCTATAAGCAGTCCACTTCCGGTAAATTTATTTCCACCTGAATTCTTTACTGGTGAAGAATCTTTATTTGTTAGTCCTACATACACGGTAGCATCAAGACTGCTGACTGCCGTTCCCGTATATAGAAAAGTATTAAGAACCGAAGTGGCATTTAAACTTGCAATACCTGAAGGCAAGTAAAATTCCGGAGAGACGATCCATGACTCAGTTTTATTTGGAAGAACATACCTGCCTGCTGTTTTGTCCAACTGGACATTGGAACTCTCATACCAGTCGGTCAGGAAGTTATTTGATTCAAAACTTGCTGAATACGGTAGACCTGTAATAACAAAGTCTTTTGTTGCAGAAACATTTATTACACCCACCTTGGCAGTCACTGTCATTGTATGAGTAGTAAATGTCTTTCTATGAAACTCACCAGGATTCAGCACATTTGATGTTGTTCCTGAAAGTTCATACTTGCTATCCGAAGTTGCTGCTGGAAAAGTCATCGTAAATGAGTCAAGTATATCAGGATGGACATTTATGGTTGCTGACAACCCGCTGATAAGAGTATTAGTATGCTCATTGGCTTTCTCTGCTCCATTTGACTTATACACATCGTATGATGTTATACCTGTTGTCTGAAGCACAACACCAGGATCCGGCACTGTCACAGAGATTGACGGAAGAGACACATCCTGTCCGAATGCTCTATAGAAAGGAGTCAACTGATAGTCTCCAGCCGGAAGAAGTGAATAATCATTCTGCTCATCCAAGACAACTTCTCCATCTGAAAGGAGTTTGTCGGTGCACAGAATTGAACGGACTACAGTTCCGCCCATTGTAAGTCTTGCTCCCCACTGCTCTATAAGTTTGTCGGACACACCTGTCTTTTCCATTTCCAAAGCCACCCTGGTTCCATTAAGAAGATTGTCCTTTTCAGTATGTGAAACCGAGAAACTCTTTAGACTGACACCGAACTTCTTAAAGTCTCCTGATAGGGTGATCGGTATTATCTTTCCTACTGCCTGAGTAAAGTCATAACCGCCATTGACAGTACCATCTGAACTATAACTCTTATACATCAATGATTCATCCTCAGTTTCAAGGATCAAGGCGAATCCCCTTGTCAAGTCAACTGGAGGCACATTGATGTATGTCTTTCCAGATGTCTGCACGGGTACTGTGATAGATGAACCCGAAATATTCGAGTGAGTTATCTCACCGGTAGAAGGGTCAAGAATCAATGGGAAAAGGTGTTCATTATTATTACCCTTGAAAGTAACCTTTCTGACTCCCGGGATTGAGATATCAAGTTCCAATACAGCACCGACATGTCTTAGTACGGTATTAATACTTGTACTATTATAGGAAGTCTGAGCATATAAAAACGGTTTATGACTTCCGTTCTGAATGCTATAATCTACATTCACTTTCCTATTTTCAGGAACGACCTGCATTGCAAGACTTGCAGGATAGGTAAAAATACATGACTGAGGAACATTATCCATAGTCACATAACCCGTAAAAGAAGCATTTCTACCCTCTTTTTCATATATCTGCAACAAGGCATCACCTACTTCGCCATTTTCAGATATGGCAACAAGTTGAAGCACATCATCGTCTTCCCAACTGAGCTGAGTGCCGTTGACCGAAACCTTAGTTACCTGTACAATGGTTTCAGTCCTGACAGGAAATGTCCTTACCGAAGGTTCATCCACAGACAGGCAAGAAGAAAGCACAAAGGCGAAAAGCTGAAGGATAATCTTAACAATCTGTTTCATTATCTATCCTCCACAACTGAACCTTGAGTATAATCCTCAAGTCCTATAGTATTAACAATAAAATCCTTTTCGCCAGAAATCACAAACTTGATATTTTCTGTTGGTTTTCCAGCATATCGGATATTCAAGGTCACAGCATCACCGGACCTTACGACAGCAGGAGTCTCACCATCATCTTCACAGAAATAACCAGATATACTCTGAATGAAATCCGAGTCTTTCGCTGCCTTTATATAGAGTTGATATTTTAAATTGATATTTTCAGTCGCGTGGAGATTGTAATATCCTACCTTGTTTCTTGCAGTAAAGTCCAGGGACCTTAAGATCACAGACTCCGCACGCTCATCTGTTTCAGGATCAGGTTCAGGCGCTGTATACGACTCTACAACCAGTTTATAGTCATAGAAGGAATCATACATAGTATTGTCAAAATTAACTCTGACCATGCAATTGGATATTGCACATTCTACACTTGCCGTTGCAATCTGATCATTAATTACTGAGAAGGTTTCACTTATACCTTCAAACCTGATACATCCAAAATCTTTTTCTGCATCCTCAGGAGTACAGCTTTGAACATGAAGTCTGAATATTCCAAAATACCAATCCATAGGCCATGACACACTTCCGACCTTGCAAGGTTCAGAACTACGATAGCCATCAACTCCTTCGTATGAAAATAGATAATCCGAAAAAGAAGAGAGATCACCTTCTGACTTGAAGGTAATTTCAGAACGGATGGAAAGGTCAACCTTTCCTATTTTTGAGTTTGTTACAAATTCTTTATTTCCGCATGAGCTAAGCATAAAAGTTGCCAGCAACGCAAACAAATATAACAAACGACTCTTGCTAAAAGTCATCGTTTTCTTGGTTAAAATTCTTATCGTCTTCTAATAAATTCCGTATCGCACTAATACGGTATATTCGACAAAAATAGTAATTTTTTTTCGAAAAATCTCATTTTTATAGAGCATAATAAATAACTTTGCATTTATCTGGTCGCAACAAAGATGAAAAGGGCATTTTTAATACTTAGTTTTTTATCAATTATATTGCCATGCTGCAAGAGAGTCGAGATTGTCAAAGATCTTGAGATTTCATTGCATGAAATAGTCGTGAGCCATGAGGGAGCAGAATTCGAAGTATTCGTATATAATGCTGACATATGGGAAGTTACAGAAAATGCTGAATGGATAGATCTCGATAAAAGAAGCAATTCTGTCTTTATCAAAATAGCAAAAAATAATAACGAAGAACGTAGCCAAACACTAATCTTTTCTTGCGAATCATCCTCAGATACATTACAAATAATTCAAGATTCAAAACCCGAAGACCCTATCATCCTTGAAGTTGAAAAATCTTCAGTGGAAATTAATGGAGACGGCGGTATAGTAGAAATACTATATATGTCCAACTATGAAGTTGGTTTCAATGCTGAAAATGACTGGATACGTATCATAGAAACAGAGTCTCAAATCAAAAAGATAGTTTTCGAAGTCAGCAGAAATCTTGGTTCTGAAAGAGAAGGGAAAGTGAAAATTTTCTCAAAGAAAAACGAGCAGATCCATAAAGGAATAATCATTACCCAAGGTAAGAAAATAGACCATCCAGAAATCAGTTTTGTTGAAGGCAACTCTTTAATAATCAAATCAAAAGAGAAGTTCATACTTACCCCTGTCTTCACGGACACAGAGCCACTTCCACTATCCTGGAGTTCAAGCGACGAAGTAATCGCAACGGTCGACAAATCCGGAGTTGTGTCGCCAGCGAAAAGCGGGGAATGCGTCATTAGTGCGAGAAATGTTCAAACTGGTCTGAACGCTTCGATAAACCTTAGCGTGAGACTGATGGCACAGCAGGTTATTGTATGGATGGGTGATCAGAATATGAGCGAGAACCCTGTTGCGGTGCGCTTCCCCGGAGAAGTGATGCCGGTGAGGATTGTGACCGTTCCTGATGATGCTTATACTGAAGATTTCGTCATCTTTTCTTCGGATGATAAGGTTGCTGCTGTGAATGGTAGGGACATTGTGTGCAAGTCTTCCGGAAGCACAGATATCCGAATTGAGTCTGCCCACCAGAACATCAGTCTTGTTTTTTCACTTTTTGTCATTGAGAAATAGGATTCGCACAGTTCTTAAATAAGTTTTTCTCACAATTTTTACTATCTTTGCGTGTTAGTTAAAGAGAGAATGAATATGGCAGAAGAACTACCTATTGAAGCAGCGAATTATAGCGACGACAACATTCAGACGCTGGTATGGAACGAACATATCAGACGCCGTCCCGGAATGTACATCGGTCGTCTTGGAAACGGTACAAGCCAGGGAGACGGTATCTACGTGCTCCTTAAGGAGGTCATTGACAACTCTATCGATGAGTTTGCAATGGGCTTCGGAAAGACAGTCCACATCACAGTCACTGAGAAGGACGCAGAGGTGCGTGACTTCGGACGAGGAATTCCACTCGACTCAGTCGTAAAGGTAACAAGCAACCTCAACACAGGAGGTAAGTTCGACGACTCGGCCTTCAAGAAGGCTGTGGGTCTTAATGGTGTGGGTACAAAGGCCGTGAACGCGCTTTCAGAGTACTTCTATGTAGAGTCTTTCCGTGAGGGAATCGGTTCTTTTGCCGAGTATTCGAAGGGTGAGCTCATCCGCAGCGGCAAGCGCGAGGCTCCTAAGGAGAAGAACGGAACATACGTAAAGTTCACTCCAGACCCTAACCTCTTCATCAACTACAGCTACAAGATGGAGTTCGTCGAGAACCTTGTGAAGAACTATTCATATCTGAAGAAGGGACTCGCCCTCAATCTTAACGGCACGGTATTCAAGTCTGAAAACGGTCTTCTCGACCTTGTCCGAGACAACATGTCAGAGACCCCACTATACGAGCCAATCCACCTCATCGGCGAGGACATCGAGATCGTGCTTACCCACGGCAACAGCTACGGCGAGAACATCTCATCTTTCGTCAACGGACAGAACACCCGCGACGGAGGTACCCACCTTGCAGCCATGCGTGAGGCAGTGGCAAAGGTCATCAAGGAGTTCTACAAAAAGGACTACGCTCCAGAGGACATCCGTCAGGGAATCATCGGAGCAGTGAGCATCCAGATCCAGGAGCCTACCTTCGAGGCACAGACAAAGACAAAACTCGGATCCACCTACATGTGGGAGAAGGAGATCAAGAATCCTGACGGAACCTCAGGCTTCGACAAGGGTCCGACAATCCGCTCTTTTGTCAACGACTTCCTTAAGGTAAACCTCGACAACTATCTCCACATACACAAGGAGATCGTCCCTGTTCTTGAGGAGAAGATCAAGTCATCAGAGCAGGAGCGCAAGGACATCCAGGGCATCCAGAAAAAGACACGCGAGCGCAACAAGCGCACAAACGTATACAACAAGAAGCTGCGCGACTGCCGCTACCACTACAACGACAAACTGGCAAAAGACAAGCTTGAGGAGGCTGAAAAATCAAGCATCTTCATCACCGAGGGAGACTCAGCGAGCGGAACCATCACCATGGCCCGCAACGCCAACAACCAGGCAGTCTTCAGTCTTCGTGGCAAGCCTATCAACTGTATCAAGGAAAGCCGCAAGAAGGTCGCTGAAAACGAGGAGCTCAACCTGCTCATCTCAGCCTTGGGAGTGGAGGAGGACATGAAGAACCTCCGCTACAACAACATCGTCGTGGCAACCGATGCCGATGATGACGGTATGCACATCCGTATGCTCGTGGTATCATTCTTCCTTAAATACTACCCAGACCTTATCCGCCGTGGCCATGTCCACATCCTTCAGACTCCTCTATTCAGAGTGAAGAACAAGAAGGAAGTCGTGTACTGCTACAACCAGGAGGAAAAGGAGAAGGCAATGAAGAAGCTCAAGACCGGAGTGGAGGTGACTCGATTCAAAGGTCTTGGAGAGATTTCACATACTGAGTTTGCCGAGTTCATCGGAGAGAACATCCGCCTTGACGAGGTGCAGCTCAGCGACAAGGAGTCAATCTCGGAACTTCTGGAATTCTACATGGGAGAGAACACAGGAGAGAGACAGAGATTCATCCGAGAGAACCTCAAGAGCGAGGAAGAGCTTGACGGAGTTGATATTTAACATTAAAAACTGAACAATATGTGGGCTAAATTCTGCAGATTTCTGCTAGTTAAAGTTATGGGATGGACTCCAGTTGAAGGTCCTTGCCCAGACAAGAAGGCTATTATTCTTGGCGTTCCTCATACAAGCGTATGGGACTTCGTCATCTCTTACCTGTACTACACAGCTGTAGGAGGCAAGTCATACGTTATGATCAAGAAGGAGTTTTTCTGGGGCCCCCTCGGATGGCTGCTTCGCAAGATGGGAGGTCTGCCAGTAGATAGAGGAAATGCTGCAAGACTGCTCATCAGCGTCATCCACGAGTTCAACAAGAGAGAGAGCGTCCACCTTGCCATTGCTCCTGAGGGAACAAGAAAGCCTATCAAGAAATGGAAGACAGGTTTCCACACAATCGCAAAGAGAACTGGAGCAGCTGTCTACATGGGTTATTTCGATTGGGGAACAAAGAGAGTAGGAAGAGGAGAGAAGGTCGAACTTACTGACGACGCAGCAGCAGATATGGCACGTATCCAGCAGATGTACGAGGATATGAAACTCGCCGGCAAGCATCCGGAAAGATACGTTACAAAATAAGAAATCGCTCCTGAATACCAATAACTTATGAATTATCTATACAGAAACGTCAAGTCTATCCGCGAGTCATACATTGATACTCTTGGCAAACTATACGAATACGCTACAACCTACTTTCCCAACAATCAGTACACAAAATTGATTGATAATGAGGGAGGTTATACATACGCACAGTTCAAGAACGAGTGTGACTACCTCTCAAAGAAACTCACCCAGTACGGTATCGGAGCTGGTGACAAGGTGGCCATCCTTTCTCAGAACATGCCTAACTGGAGCGTTGCCTTCTTTGCAGCAGTACCTTTCGGAAGAATCTCAATCCCTATCCTTCCGGACAGTTCAGAGAACGAGGTGACTAACATCCTCACTCACTCTGAGAGTAAGGTGCTTATCGTTTCAAAGAGAATGCTTCCAAAAGTAAGCCAGGAAATCATCGACAAGCTTACCCTTGTCATCGACATCGAGACATTCGAGACCATCAAGAAAGATGACAGCAAGTTCACATGCGACGGTAAGGTAGCACAACCAATGCCAGACGACATCGCTGCCATCATCTACACATCAGGAACAACAGGAAGCGCAAAGGGAGTCGTCCTAAGCCACAGAAACTTCATGGCCGCAACCATTTCAGCCTCATACGCACAGCCGCGTAACGAGAAGGACAAATGGTTATCCATCCTCCCTATGCCACACACATACGAGCTCACCCTCGGCGTGCTCTACCCTATGTACGTGGGTGCATGTGTATACTATATGTCAAAGCCGCCTGTACCATCACTTCTGCTCAAGGCAATGAAGGAGGTGAAACCGACTACCATCCTTTCAGTTCCGCTCATCATCGAGAAGATCTACAAGAACAGTATCGTCCCTACAATCAAGGGCAGCCGCACCCTCTCATGGATGAACAAGAACATGAACTGGCTGATGTGCAAGATCATCGGAATGAAGCTCAAGGCAACATTCGGAGGAAAGGTAAGTTTCTTCGGAGTCGGAGGTGCAAAGCTTGATCCGGATGTAGAGGCCTTCCTGCTTAAGGCTGGTTTCCCTTACGCAATCGGCTACGGACTTACAGAGACAGCTCCCCTGCTTACTCAGGCAACAAAGAAGATCCGCACAGCAGGTTCTATCGGTATTCCTGTAAAGAACGTGACAGTGAAGCTTCACAATGTCAACCCAGAGACTGGTGAGGGAGAGATCATCGCTAAGGGTCCAAACGTGATGCTTGGATACTACAAGGATCCGGAGAGAACAAAGAGCGTATTCACAGAGGACGGATGGTTCCGCACAAACGACCTTGCCTGTATGGATGACAAGGGAAGATTCTTCATCAAGGGCCGTCTTAACAATATGATCCTTGGACCTTCAGGAGAGAATATCTACCCTGAGGAGATTGAGAAGGTGATCAACGATATCGACGAGATCAACGAGTCTATCGTCATGGAAAGAGAGGGTAAACTTGTAGCCCTTGTAACCTTCAACGACAATGTCATTGACTGGGACCAGCAGGGAGAGGACGAGTTCTACGAGAAGCTTGAGGCCTACAAGGAGAGCATCCTAAAGAAGGTCAATAAGAATGTCAACAAGACTTCTAAAGTCAGCTCAGTAGAGGTCATGAAGGATCCTTTCGAGAAGACTGCGACTCATAAGATCCGCCGTTTCCTCTACCAGGATGCCTCAGGAGTCCACAAAGAAGAGGAAAAAGACTCGAAGAAACAGTAGGCCGTGACCGGCAATCTAAGCGAAGCGACAGAAATCAACCGATTTTTGTCGCTTCGCTTTTTATATCAACAAACAAAATATAACTTTGCTGCGGATTATGGTGAATTACTCCTGGTTCAGGGAGGAATTTGAAAAGGGAAGCCGGTGAAAATCCGGAACTGTGCCCGCAGCTGTAAGTCCTTAAGTCTATCAAGACTATTTCGCAGCATTCAATTACCACTGTCTCCAGACGGGAAGGCGCCGCGAAAAGGATAAGTCAGAAGACCTGCCATAGTCAAGTCCCACAAAGGAAGTCCGGGGTCAGATTTCCGTAGTGACGCTTAACTATGCTATCAGCCATTCTTATTTCGGCGTCGATGTTCCTGACATCGGCTTCGCCTGACACATTGGATGTGGCAAAGGTCTCTGCTTATGTAAAGCCGGAGGCAAGTTCCGTATCCCCTATGCAGCGCCTCGACAGTGAAGAGTTGAGACGCTTTGGCGCCGTATACCTGAGCGAGGCCGTACGCACCCTCTCAGGAGTCAGCATAAAGGACTACGGCGGCATAGGAGGCCTGAAGACTGTCTCAATCCGCAACCTCGGATCTGCTCATACTACAATATCTTACGACGGTATCACCATCTCCGACGCCCAGAACGGTCAGGTAGATATAAGCAGATTCTTCCTTGACGATATAGATGAGATAAAGCTTTCCATCAGCCAGGAGGAAAGCCTCCTTCGGAGCGCCAGATCCCTAGCAGGTTCAGGTACTCTGGAGCTACGCAGCAAAACCCCCATCTTCAATGAAAAATCTGCAAATATCTCTGGAGGACTAACCTTTGCCTCCTTTGGAACATATAGTCCTAAGTTCAGATATGAACAGAGCCTTGGCGACCTCTGGGCAATGACTGCCACTGGTTCATACCTCACTTCCAAGGGCAACTACCCCTTCACACTCAGGAACGGCAACACCATCACCAACGAGACCCGTCTCAACAGCGATGTCAATATAATAAATGCAGAACTTAACCTCTACGGCACCCTTAAGCCGCTCGGAGGAAGACTCACCTCCAAGGCCAACATCCATAGCAGCGAAAGAGGTCTTCCCGGTTCTGTAATCCTCTACACTCAGAATCCCACAGAGCGACTTTGGGATAGAAATATCCTTGTCTCATCCCGCTACGAAAACACCTTCAACCGCAAGTGGAAGGGCGAGGCCTCGATATCCTACTCCAATGCCTGGAACAGGTATACAGACACCTCCCCTATCTATGCTCAGCCCCAGGACAACAGATACACCCAGCAGGAACTGGCCCTGTCGGCAGTCGCCTTATACTCTCCCCTACCTTGCCTGAAGTTCTCCCTTGCGGAAGATCTTTTCGGCAATATACTTGACGCAAACATCCAAGAGTGCCCCTTCCCAAGACGTCTTTCCAGCCTCACCGCCCTATCAGCCCAATACCTTGGAAACCGTCTCAAGGCCACTGCTGCCCTACTGGGCACACAGATCTACGAACATACTTTAAAAGGAGTCTCAGCCCCGAATCGCAACCGTCTGAGCCCATCAGCAGCCCTTACATACTCACTGCTGCAAAGTCGCATGCACATCAGAACCTCATACAAAGAGGGTTACCGCGTACCGACCTTCAACGACCTCTACTACGCAAGAGTCGGCAACACATCCCTGGTTCCGGAGAAATCACGTCAGTTCAACATAGGAGCAACATGGGCCAACACCCATAATTCTACCTTTGAAATCACAGCCACAGCAGACGGATACATCAACCTCATCAACGACAAGATCGTCGCCACTCCGACTATGTTCATCTGGAAGATGCGCAACGTCGGAAAGGTCCGCATGAGCGGAATGGACATCAGTCTCAACCTAAGGTGGAAGACCGCCGACTGGGCCACCCTCCACGCAAGAGGCAACTACTCCTTCCAGCACGCCATCGAGATCACAGACCCTACAGCAAAGAACTGGGGTCATCAGATACCATATACACCACGCCACACAGGCAACGCAATCTTATCCGCTGAAACAAAATGGGTGACAGCGGCATACACCCTCAGCTCAGCAGGCAAGCGCTATGCCATGCCGCAGAACATACCTGCCAACCTCATCAGCGGCTACTGCGACCACAGCATCTCACTCAGTCGCAGTTTCTCTGTTAACACCGTAAGACTGCATATAAGTTTGGAAGCGCTGAATCTTGCTGACGTCAATTATGAGGTCATCAGATATTACCCTATGCCAGGTAGAAATTATAGATTAACCCTTAAAATATCTTACTGAACATGAAAAAAATCTTATTAGCGATTCTTGCTACAGCAACCTTGTTCACAGCCTGTAGCAAAGACCCGATCAACGATGAAACGCCTCTTTCAGGAAACCTCCTTGTACTTAACAACGGAAACTGGGGAGGAAACGACGCCTGTATAACAACTTACGACGTAAAGACTGGAGTTGCGACCGCGAATGCTTTTCAGAAGGCAAATGGCAAGAATCTAGGTGACCTTGGACAGGACATCCTTGCGGTTGGAGATGAAATCTATATCGCTGTGAATGGTTCTCAACTTGTCTTTGTTACAGATAAGGACCTTAAGATAAAGAAGACTATCGTTGCTGAGACAGATGGTGTGAAACTATCTCCAAGAAACCTAGCAAAGGGTAATAATAAGATTTATGTAACATATTATGAAGGTTATCTAGGTGAGATTGATCCGGCAAAGGACTACACTGTGAGAACCGTGAAGGTTGGCGCCAACCCGGAGGGTGTGGCCTTCTCAAACGGGAAAGTTTACGTTGCTAACTCGGGTGGAATGAACTATCCTAACTATGACAACACTGTTTCTGTCGTGTCTGCTTCTACATTTAAGGTTGAGTCGACAGTCGAGGTGAATGTTAATCCGGCGAGGGTGATTGCTGATGGTGCCGGACGCATATTTGTTACAAGCTTCGGCAACTATGGTGATGTTCCTGCGAAGCTGCAGATGATTGATGGAGCTACCGGTAAGGTTGCTGATCTTCCGTATGAGAGTGTGAGTTCGGCGGCACTTGGTGCTGATGGTAAGCTTTATGTTCTGTGCGGTGGATATGATGAGCAGTGGAATCCGCTTCCTGGTCGAGTCTTTGTTCATGGGGAGACAGCCGTTCCTTTCGTGAAGGATGAGACCACTTTCCCGAATGCATATTCTATTTCAGCTACTACCGACGGCTACATCTGTATCGGATGCTCTGACTACATCAACACCGGCGATGTCTACATCATGAATCCGGACGGCACCCTCAAAGCCAAGATCGACTCCCAAGGTCTCAACCCCATCGCCGTCATCAGCTACTAACCTCCCCCACGTCATTGCCGGTTCCCTCTGGCAATCTAAAGCTTTGCGACAAAAAAGGCGACAATTTTGTCACAAATCCTTTCAAAAACACCTTTAAAAAGGCAAAAAGCAGAGTAATGCGACAGAAATCAACCGATTTTTGTCGCATTACTCTATAATAGACTCTTGTAAAGAAATATTACATATATTTGCCAATGCTTCAAATAAGTGAAAGCACACTATTTCATACATGTGAGAGTGATGTGATATGGATTCGTGGAGAATGAGTTGAGAAAATGACAAATGATATGAAGAAAACCTACCATCTATGCCTTTCTGCAGGTAACGAGATCATGTTCCGTGATCAAAGTGACTATTATCGCGCATTTAATTCTTTTGCTTTAGCCCTATATAAAACAAATTCCACCGGACTTGCTGAAGCTATTATGGCAACCCATATACATATGGTTGTCCAGACATCTAATCCGACTGAGTTTATGCACGCCTTTCGAAAATCATATTCTAAATATTTCAATAATAAATATGGTCGAGAAGGATGTCTAGGAGAGAAGAACCATTTTCAGTTGGAAATTAATGGTGTACACCATCTGATAGCTGCAATAAGTTATGTTCTTAGAAATCCTCTACATCATGGAGTTGCTACTATTGCCTACGCCTATCCACACTCTTCTATTAACGTAATTTTTCAAGAAGATATGGGTAAATTACCCAACACACATCTACTATCTGAAAAATCTTACTATAAATATATCGGAAGAAGAGCAGAGTACCCCAGTCATTATAAAATGAGTAAGGAGGGTGTATTCTTAAGAGAGAGCGTTTTGGACATCGCTCAAGTTGAAAATATTTTTGTAACACCTAGAGCGTTTGACTATTACATGAATAGAAAGACATCTGAAGACTGGGAGAAAGAACAACATAAAGATGGAGTTTCTACTTTACCGATCAAAATAAATGATATTGAAAAAGGTATTAAACTTAATAGTATAGATTCTATGCTAAGAAATGAGAGTGGACGAGGATGCCATAAACAAATCTCAGACATTGAACTATGCTATAAAATAGACCATGAGATTCTTCCAAAGTATGGAAAGGGTTCCATATACCTACTAACTGTGGATGAGCAACTTAGGATCGCTGAATTTCTTTCAAAGAATCTGCATATCGGTGAAGGACAGATTAAACGATGCCTACATATTATATAAAAGGGACTGACTAGTTTATAGTCAACCCCTTTTAAGATTCTATTAAAATCTCACTTATGCCTTGCCGGCTAGGATGATGCAGTAGAGTCCTGCTAGGAAGAAGGCGAACATCATTAGCAGAAGACCATAGACGTCTTTCTTCGCTCCCTTGAATTCTTTCCAGATGAAGACACCCCAGATTGCTGCAATCATAGGCGCGCCCTGACCAAGAGCGTATGAGATTGCTGCACCAGCCTTGCCTGATGCGATATAACTGAAGGCTGTTCCAAGACACCAGATCGATCCGCCAAGAATTCCTACAAGGTGAGTACTGAAATTTCCTTTGAAATAATCCTTATATTCTACTGGCTCACCTACGAATGGTTTCTTCATTACAAAGGTATTGAAGACGAAGTTGCTCAACAGGACGCCTAGAGAGAAGATTACAATAGCAGTGTATGGAGTCACCTTGCCTGCAGCTGGAGCTGCAAAGTTGTCAAGGTCCATTGCAAGTGCTACGAATCTATAGAAGAATGACATCAAGACTCCTGCTGCAAAAGCCAACATGATACCCTTGCTTGATCCCTGAGACTTTCCGCTCTGCATCTTTCCGGAAGCGATACCATTACATACTACTGCTGCAACAACAAGAGCGACTCCAATGAAAAGTGTCACTGGATTGCCCTGAGGGGCACCGATATAATTGATGATTGTTCCAAGGGCCATCGAAATTCCGACTCCCAACGGGAAGGCAACTGCCATTCCTGCGATAGATGTAGAAGCTGAAAGAAGGATATTTGATGCATTGAAGATAACTCCTCCGAGGATGATGCTGCCGACATTCTTCATATCAGCCTGAGATACGTCAGCAAGGAAAGAACGACCTTCTGAACCGAAGCTTCCCATTGTGAAAGCTATCAGCAATGAGAAGATCACCATTCCGATGACATAATCCCAATAGAAAAGTTCGTATCTCCAATTCTTTGCTGCAAGTTTCTGGGTGTTTCCCCATGAGCCCCAGCAGATCATCGTTACAAAACAGAAGATGATTGCAAGAAAATAGCTGTTTACTATGAACATGATTTTATGGTTTTAGTGTTTATAATTCGTTTCTGAATGGGATTGAGGACTGCGCTCCCATACGGGTTACTGTTATTGCAGCCGCTGCTGTTGCAAATTCTACAGCTTCTGCTAGGGTCTTTCCCTCTGATAGCCCCACGCATATTCCGGCGCAGAATGTATCACCGGCCGCTGTAGTATCTTCTGCCTTTACCTTCTTCGCCGGCACTACTGTAACTTCTCCATCTTTGAAGATTGCCGAACCTTCAGATCCAAGAGTCACAACAACATCCTCTACTCCTTTACTCTTAAGCATACCAACCGCTTTGTGTAAGGACTCTTCATCATGAGGATCAACTCCTGTCAGGGTTGCTGTCTCTGTTCTGTTTGGCACAAGAAGTTTAATATATCTGAAGATTTCATCTGGAAGCTGGCATGCTGGCGCCGGGTTCAGAACTGTATAGACCCCTGCTTCGTATGCTATCTGAGCAGCCCTAAGCACAGCCGGAACCGGAATCTCGAGCTGCATAAGAAGAATTGAGGATTTCTTGATATCATCTGCAATAGCATCAATATCTGCCGGAGTGATGTCATTATTCGCACCTGGGGCAACTACAATGCAGTTTTCTCCGCTTTCATCAACTGTTATCAAAGCTATTCCGGAAGGTTTATCTGATCTTTTGATCAAGGAAGCATCTAATCCCTCTGTTTCATAATGAGCAATGGCCTGGTTGCCGAAAAGATCCTGGCCAACCTTGCAGAAGAAAGTCACGTCGGTTCCGAGCCTACAAGCTGCAACAGCCTGATTTGCACCTTTTCCTCCTGCACCCATCAAAGATTCTCCTCCGAGAACTGTCTCGCCAGGTTTAGGAAGTTTCACTGTCTTTACGGTCATATCGGTATTGCTGCTTCCGATGACCATTATCCTAGTTCCGTTCATACTATCAGAATTTGTTAGACTTGCATTTTCACAAATCTACAAATTTTATCTGTATCTAGATATAGCGCAGAATAAAAGTTAGTGTAACAGGATTAGTCTTCAACATAGAGAAAGGATTTCTCATCCATAACCAGGGTTCTTTGGCCAGGAAAAGGGTCCAATTCTTGGCCGAGCATAAGAAAAAACATAGTTTGGCCAGGAAAAGGGCGGTTTTTATGGCCAACAAGGGATTAGAGAATTCCTGATGTTCGTCACGGCAGAGCAATCAGGGAGGGCGCAAACGTCTGTGCTAGCTTCGCCAGCACTTTTTCCGTATAACCCTGCCTTACAAAAACAAGTTTTTGCCGGCATGTATATACAAAAAAACATCCCGCAATTTCTTGCGGGACGTTTGCGGCAGATTGCTCTGCTCTGGTGACTCCGACAGGATTCAAACCTGTAACCTTCTGATCCGTAGTCAGATGCTCTATTCAGTTGAGCTACGGAGCCGTTGTATGTCTTAGTTGTTCTTAGCAACCTTACGCTCTTTGATGCGTGCCTTCTTACCTGAGAGCTCTCTGATGTAGAAGATTCTTGCTCTACGAACCTTACCATACTTGTTCACCTCGATCTCCTCAATGAATGGTGAAGCGAATGGGAAAATTCTCTCAACACCTACTCCACTAGCTACCTTACGTACTGTGAAAGTTCTTGTTGCTGGAGTTGCACCCTTGATCTGGATAACTACTCCTCTGAATTTCTGTAGTCTCTCTTTGTCACCCTCTTTAATTCTGTAAGTTACTGTGATAGTATCTCCAGCCTTAAACTCTGGGAAAGAAGCAACTTTCTCACTTGCGAAAGCCTGCTCAACAATGTTCATCAAATTCATGTCTTTCTATTTTTTAGTGGCAACGTAGCGCTTTTCTTGATCCCCGCGTCAGAGGTTGCTTTAATTTTGGGATTGCAAAGGTACGCAAAATATTTAGACTTGCAAACTTTTTTGCACTTTTTTATCAAAATATTTTAAAAAAGATTCTTCAGCCTATCAAAGAAGCTCTTATCCTCCTTACTCTTTGATGGTTCAAAGTTTTCACTATCACGCAGTTTCTCGATAATTTCCTTCTCGTCACGAGAAATCTTCTTAGGAATATAGACAAGTACCTTCACAAAAAGATCTCCGTTTCCATAGCCACTTACTGAAGGAAGTCCCTTACCTCTCAGGCGAAGAACGGTTCCAGACTGAGTACCTGGTTCAATCTTAGTCTTATATGGACCATCAAAACATGGAATTTCAACCTCACATCCAAGGATCGCGTCAGAGATAGAAATCACCTTATTATATATAAGGTCCGCACCTTCTCTCTTGAATTCCTTGTGTTCAATCTCCTCGATCACTACTAAAAGGTCGCCATTGATACCATTATTCTTGGCAGCATGTCCGCCTCCAGTAATCTTCAACTGCATTCCATCCTCTACACCTGCAGGGATACGCACCTTGACAGTATCTTTCTTACGTACAAGTCCACTTCCGCCACAAGAACGACATGGGTTTGAAATAATCTTACCCTCTCCCCCACACTGCTGACAAGTCGAATACTGAACGAAGAAGCCGTTTGAACGACGAACCTGACCAGTTCCGCCACAGGCAGGACAAGTCTTGATATCACCCTCGCTCTTGGCACCCTTTCCATGGCAGTCAGAACATGGGAAGCTCTTCTCAAGAGTAACCTCCTTCTCTACGCCCTTGGCAATCTCCTCAAGAGTAAGCTTGATGCGCGTACGGATATCACGTCCTCTATATACCTTAGGACCCTGAGATCTTCCACCACCGAAGAACTCACTGAAGCCTCCAAAGCCACCGCCGAAGCCGCCGCCGCCGAAGATATTATTAAGGATATCATTCAAATCGCCGAAGCCCTGGCTGAAATCCGGACCAGCCTGACCACCCATACCGGCATGACCGAACTGATCATAACGAGCCTTCTTATTAGGATCGTTAAGAACATCATAAGCCTCTGCAGCCTCCTTGAACTTCTCCTCAGCAGTCTTCTTCTCCGCCTCAGTTCCGTTCACCCACTTATCCGGATGCCACTTAAGGCAGGCCTTCTTGTAGGCCGTCTTTATCTCATTCTCTGAAGCACCCTTGGCAACGCCCAGCACCTCATAGTAATCTCTTTTCTCTGCCATATTCCTTTATTTTACTGACCTACAATCACCTTAGCAAAACGGATAACCTTCTCTCCAAGCTTATATCCATTCTGCATGACATCGATAACCTTACCCTTCTGGCTCTCATCCTGAACCGGGAACATAGTCACTGCCTCATGAACATCAGTATCAAAATCAAGTCCCTTCGCAGGAATTGAAGTAAGACCCTTGCTCTCAAGGTAAGACAAAAGCTTATTGTAGATCAATGATGTACCCTCTTTTGCAGCCTCGATATCTGTAGCATTCTGAAGCATCTCCATAGCTCTCTCGCACTCATCAAGAGTTGTAAGCATTCCCTTGATGGTCTCCTCTCCGGCTGTCTTGATAAGATTAAGCTTCTCCTCAGATGTGCGGCGACGGTAGTTGTCAAACTCTGCCATCAGACGAAGATAGTCATCCTTCTCCTTTGCCAATTTGTCATTAAGTTCGGCAACCTGAGCGCGAAGTTTATCCTCCTCACTCACCTCTTCCTCTGCAGCAGCCTCCTGCCCAGTCTCCTGAGCTTCCTCCTCTGCAACTATTGTATCATCCTGAACCTCAACATCTTGAGGCTTAACATCCTCGTTCTTAGCTTTATTATTCTTAAACATATTCTATTCAAATTTACATTTCCGGCATAAAGAAATACAAATAATCTGCCACCTGATCTTCTCTGCCACTTTGGCAGAATCCCCCATCTAAGAGTCTACACGACAAGAAAATACAATCAAAGATTGTCACTTTAAGTAATTTGGCCTATCTTTGCTTGAAATTGTCTAAAATCTAAAAATCATATAAACCCTATTTGCAATGGCAAACTTTTTCACACCTCCTTCAGCTAAACCACTTATCGCGAAGGAAAAAATTGACAAAGTATTCAAGTCAATGAGATTCAGAGTCTTCATGGGTTCATTCCTTGGATACGCAGCTTACTATCTTGTACGTAAAAACCTATCCCTTGCTGCTCCTGACATGATCGCTGAGGGTCTTATCGACAAACAGGGAGTCGGAATCGCAGCATCAGCAGTATCCATCGCTTACGCCTTCAGTAAGTTCATCATGGGTACTCTTTCAGACAGATCAGACGCAAGAAAATTCCTTACAGTAGGACTTATCATCGCTTCCCTTGTAATGATGGGAGTCGGCTTCATGCCATTCTCTGCAGCAAACATGGGACTTAATGTAGCCATCCTGTTTGCCTTCATGATCTTCGTTGGTATCCTCAGCGGAATGGGTTGGCCTCCATGCGGACGCATCATGGCATACTGGTTCTCACAGAACGAGCGAAGCTTCAAGATGTCCCTTTGGAACACTTCACATACAATCGGAGCCGGTACTCTTGGTATCCTTGCCCTTGTCGGAGTGACACTATTCGTTGACCTTGGCATCGAGCAGTCATGGCGTGCAAACTTCATCGTCCCTTCAGCAGTTGCCCTTGCCCTTGCTGCCTTCTGCTGGTGGGCTCTAAGAGACACTCCAGAGTCATGCGGACTTCCTTCAGTAGCAGACTGGAGAAACGACCACTCAGGTGTAAAGACAAAAGAGAAAGTCGGCGAGAAAGTTCCTTTCAAGACCCAGCTTTTCGACTACGTTCTCAAGAACAAATGGATCTGGATGATCGCACTTGCCAACGCATTCGTGTACATGGTACGCTACGGTATCGGTGACTGGTCGCCTACTTACCTTCAGGAGACTGGCATCATGACAGCAGCAGAGAGCAAGGTAGCATTCTCAGTACATAACTACGTAGGTGCAGTCGGAACAATCGTATGTGGTTGGATTTCAGCTAAATTCTTCAAAGGAAGATGTGCTCCTCCTAACGCGATCTTCATGGGACTTGTCCTTGTAGGAGCCCTTATCTACTGGCAGGTACCTGCCCTTGTAGCAATGACAGGCATCGAGGCTAAAATCTGGGCATATGTCGCACTTATCCTCATCGGATTCTGCATCTACGGTCCTGTAGCCCTTGTAAGTATCCAGGCCCTTAACCTTGTACCTAAGAACGCAGCAGGTACAGCAGCAGGTTTCGTAGGACTTTCAGGCTACCTTATCGGCGACTCACTTCTATCTAAGATCATCGTCGGCGGTATCGCAGACAAGAGCTGGGACGTAGCAAACTTCACATTCGTGATCGGCAGCATCCTTGCTATCCTTATCTGCATCGCCCTCATCCCTAGCGAGAAGAAATCAGCTGAGGCTAACGCATAAGCATGCACACATTCATCATAGAATCTACAAGCCCTTTTGAAATAAAGGGCTTTTTTAGCACCCTCCCCTCTGAAAGCTTCCGACTTCTGGACATTCCGGGCGAAGACGAAGGGGGGATGTGGAAATTCATGCGCGAAGACAAGTCCACAACAGCCTTCCTCATCCTGCATGAGCCAAGCGAAAACGTCTACGTAATCTGCATGGACAACCTCGCATCCTACGACGACTACAGATTCTTCGCCACCCTATGCGACAAGATGGCCCTCTATCTCAACAAGGAGCACGCATGGGTAACAATCGACAATCTTGACAAGCCCATCAGCCTCTTCTACAACGAGGAATGGGTGGAAGAATGCATATCGGACGAGATCGCCTATCTCAAATGCATCCTCTCGCAAGGCTACCCTTACAGCCTTGAACTCTCCATAGGCGAAAACACAATCATCACAAACGAAGCCCTTGCCCAGTTCGGAGTGAGCATCAGATCAGCCACTCCACGCATCTACGGTTACATCCAGCATGCCCTTCGCCGAAACCTTCTCCCACACGGAGAAGCCTCAGAACTACCCGACAAGGAAGTGGAAGTTCCTGAACACGAATCCATCGGCAGAGTAAAATCATGGCAGACCGACGGCTCCGAAACATGGGAAAGCTATAGTTCAGACGACGTCGCAATGCTGCTGTCCATCGCAAAGCACGTTCAAGACTGCGACTCAGCCGGCACACCACACAAAGTGGAAGGCGTAGTGCTTAACGACATCGGAACCATCTTCCAGGAAGGAGTGGGAGTAGAAAAGGACGCAGCAGAAGCGCTCCGCTGGTTCGGCAAGGCCCTTGAAAGCGGAGACAGACTATACGCCCCTACCAACATGGGAGACGTATGGAGAAAGGGTGGACCAAAGGTAGAACCAGATCTCAGAAAGGCTGTCGCAGCTTATAGACAGTCCATAGACCCATATGCCCACTATCGTATAGGACAGTCATACGAAGAGGGTTGGGAGGGAACTCCAGACCTTAAATTGGCCTTTGAGTGGTACGAAAAAGCCGCCTCAGAAGGTCATCACCTTGCTCTGAAGCGGCTAGCTGCAAAGAGAAAATCTCTTTTATATTCTTAAAGGTCTTATGCCTTCAGGCCTGCAAGAGCCTGAGTGATGTTTACAAGATAGTCACCCATCTTCTCGAGCTCAGAAAGAGTATCAAGATAGTATACACTTGTAAGGTAATCACCCTTATTCTCAATCTTGATCATCTCCTCCTCTCTTAGGTTGTTGCGGACTGCATTGATGCGGTTCTCAGCATTAAGTGCTGCCTCAAGGTCAACATCCTTATCCTCACTTGAAAGAGCAAGGTTAGAAATCATTACGTCGTACGCACGCTCAACCTCGTGTGCAAGAGATGCGATGTTCTTAAGATCCAGCTCAGAGAATACCTTGCTGTGGATATTCTTTCTTGAAAGTACGCGGCTTACGCTCTCACCGCTATCGCCAAGGCTCTCAAGCTCACTGATGACCTTATAAATAGCACGGATACGGTCTGATGTCTCCTCACTGATATCCGAAATCTGAAGCTGCTTAAGGTAGGCTGCAATCTCACGCTCGATTCGGTCTGCAATCTCCTCATACTTGACAAGTTTCTGACGATACTCCTCGAACTCATCAGCTGTCTTTGCGTTGATTGCGCTGCAAGCATATGCAAGACCCTGCTTAGAAATCTTACCGAAGTGTACAACCTCCTTCATAGCCTCATCAACAGCAAGCTCTCCTGTTGCAGCATGTCCGGCTGAGATGAACTTGAGCTTGAACTGCTCCTCCTCCTTGTTTGCTGGAGTCTTGATGATGTATGATACAAACTTCTCGATCTGCGGAGTGAACCAGATAAGGATCAGAGTATTGATTGTATTGAATAGAGTGTGAAGCATTGATACTCCGTATAGAGCTGCTGTTCCTGTAGGGTCTGTGCTGCCTGTTACAGTAAAACCATCAACTGCAGGATTAGGAAGACCCATTGCTGCGATGATCTTACCGATAAGATGAAGGAAAGGTCCGAAGAATGCAAGTGCCCAGATTACTCCGAATACATTGAAGACTGTATGGGCAAGGGCTGCACGTTTTGCATTAGGGTTACCTACTGCAGCTGCAAGGTTAGCAGTAATTGTTGTTCCGATATTCTCTCCAAGAATCATTGCAGCAGCCATGTTGAATGGCACCCATCCCATACTCAACATAATGAGTGTCAATGCCATAGTAGCACTTGAAGACTGAAGGATAAGGGTAAGTAGCGTACCGATTACAAGGAAAATAAGTACTGAACCGAAGCCATAGTTTGTCCATCCCTGGATGAATGAAAGAATCTCTGGAGTCTCGCTTAGATCTGGAACCGAGTTCTTCATGAATGTAAGACCTAGGAACAAGAGGGCAAAACCGATGATGAACTCACTGATATTCTTATTCTTATCCTTCTTAGATGTACTATAAAGGAAACCAAGTGCCATAAGCGGGATAGAGATGATAGAGATATCAGCCTTGAATCCCAAGAAGGCGATGATCCATGCTGTAACAGTTGTTCCGATGTTGGCTCCCATGATGACTCCGATAGCCTGGATCAAAGTAAGAAGACCAGCATTTACGAAACCTACTACCATTACAGTAGTTGCAGATGATGACTGGATTACAGTAGTAACTCCAAGTCCTGTAAGAACTCTTTTAAAAGGATTTGATGTCATTGAAGACAGAAAGCTTCTAAGTTTGTTACCAGCTGCTTTCTGAAGGCCGGAGCTCATCATGTTCATACCATAGAGGAACATACCCATAGCTCCAAGCAGGGTTAGAATTTGTAGAATCATATAATAATTAAATAAATTAAAATTCGAAAAATTCGGTCAAATTTACGAAGAAATTGTATAAAAGCAATACGCTTTTTATACAAAAAAATAAGGTATCTGCATAGACATCACGCCCTGCAGATACCAACGCTTTTTAATTATTATAGATTCCACTAAAGGAACTATTTCAGTTTTAGCAACTTATTTAGAAAGCGCCTGAGAAATATTGATGATGTAATCTCCCATCTTCTCAAGTTCAGAAAGGGTATCAAGATAATAGACACTTGTCAAGTAGTCTCCCTTATTCTCAATCTTGACCATCTCTTCCTCTCTCAAGTTATTACGTACCTCATTGATACGAGCCTCTGCATTTGTTGCCGAAGGAAGATCCACCTCCTTACCCTCAGAAGCAAGTTCAAGGTTTTTGATCATCACATCGTAGGCACGCTCCACCTCACTATATAGGGATGTTATACCCTTGAGGTCCTGCTCGCTGAAAGTCTTGTTGTGGATGTTCTTTCTTGAAAGGATTCGACTGATTGATTCACCACTGTCGCCGAGACTCTCAAGTTCGCTGATGACCTTATATATAGAGCGGATGCGGTCTGATGTTTCCTCGCTGATATCAGAAATCTGAAGTTGCTTCAGGTAGGCTGCAATCTCACGCTCGATACGGTCGGCGATTTCCTCATACTTCACAAGTTTCTGGCGATACTCCTCGAAGACGTCTGAATCCTTTGCCTCAATAGCAGATTTTGCGTAGGCCAAGCCTTTCTTTGAGATTTTTCCGAAGTGTACTACCTCCTTCATTGCCTCGTCGATTGCGAGTTCGCCTGTTACTGCGTGACCTGCGTTGATATACTGAAGTTTGAAGGTGTCCTCTTCCTTTTTCTCAGGTTCCTTGATGGCCTTTGATACGATCTTGACAATCTGTGGAACGAACCAGATGAGGATGCAGGTATTGATGAGGTTGAATAGAGTGTGAAGCATCGAAACTCCATATAGAGCTGCTGTTCCTGTTGGATCTGTGTCGCTGATGACCTCGAAACCTGCTGCGTTAGGGTCCGGTAGTCCCATAAGAGCGATGATCTTTCCGATGAGGAAGAGGAACGGCTTGAAGAAGATGAGGGCCCAGATGACTCCGAATACATTGAAGAGGGTGTGACCAAGGGCTGCGCGTCTTGCGTTCGGATTGCCCACTGCCGCTGCGATGTTTGCAGTGATTGTGGTTCCGATATTTTCTCCAAGTACCATTGCTGCTGCCATTGTGAACGGAATCCATCCCATGCTGAGCATGACAAGGGTCAAGGCCATTGTGGCACTTGAAGACTGAAGAACAAGGGTAAGGATTGTTCCAAGGGCAAGGAACAGAAGCACTGAACCGAAACCGTAGCTTGTCCATCCCTGGATGAATGACAGAATCTGAGGGTTCTCGTTCAAGTCAGGAACTGACTCTTTCATAAAGGTAAGACCAAGGAAAAGAAGGGAGAAGCCGATGATGAATTCTCCGATGTTCTTGTTCTTATCCTTCTTTGAAATGCTGTAGATGAAGCCAAGGGCCATCAGCGGAATAGCAAAAATCGAAATATCCGCTTTGAAGCCAAGCAATGAGATGAGCCACGCAGTGATTGTTGTACCGATGTTGGCTCCCATGATGACTCCGATTGCCTGAGCAAGGGTAAGAAGTCCCGCATTTACAAAGCCGACTACCATTACAGTTGTTGCGCTTGAAGACTGGATCACTGCTGTTACGCCAAGACCAGTCAAGACACCTTTGACGCGGTTTGAAGTCATTGATGAGAGGAAACTTCTCATCTTGTTGCCGGCAACTTTCTGCAGGCCTGAGCTCATCATGTTCATTCCATAAAGGAACATTCCCAGAGCTCCGAATAGAGTTAGAATTTGCAATAACATCTCTTTTCTTTTTCGTGAATATTAATTATTTGATAGCCTTGGCTATGCGCTTATATTCATGTATATATACCTTGCTGCAAGGCTGGTATTCGTATGAGACATACTCTGAAAGCTGAGAAAAGGTCTTGTTAAGCTCTTTGTTGTAGAAGATATCAAGGCGCACCGTGTTCGCCATGCCCTCTTTATCAAGAACAATAGCCTCAGGGTTTTTCTCAAGAGCTTCTTTTAGGATTGAAATGTTTTCTTTAGCGAAGTATAGGGTGCAGCAGCGGTATTTTTCTGAAGTTTCTACATGTTTCCATCCTGTCTTGAGAATGAAGAAAAGGATTATGCCGGCAAAACATAGGAAGAAGCCGGTAATGTTTACTGCAGATGGAGTTGGAAGGGCAACCATCACACAGCCGCCCACTAGTAGTAATGTTGAAATGACAAGGTCTTTTGCAGATCTTGTACGTACAAATAAATCGTTCATTCTGTTGTTATAAATTAGTATTAGACATATCGTTGAAAGCCCGCCTGGAAACCAGACGAGAATAGAATTGGGATATGTTCTAAAACTAAATTATCAGACGACGAAGATTTCTCAAAATGCTTTGAGGGGAAAATAAGTCTGAAGAATATAGATTGGTTAAGTGTGTATGCTTTAGGAACTGATTGACATCTATGAGTTTACCGGCATCATAGAGACAAGCGCAGGTCCTTCTGACCTGTCCGGTTCTTTTGCATGAGGAGACTGTTCTCACGACTCTGGCAGAGAAGTTACCCTGAGTTGTTGAACTTAGTCTTGTTGAGTTTGAAAGGAAGTTGTCATTGAAGTCATGGATTCCACGCCAGTCCTGTGCTGACTTGTCCACCAGTTGAGACTCTACGACTGAAGAAGGATAGGATTTCTCTGAAGCTTGAACAAAAGAATCGCTTGCGAAATTAAAAATTCCACAAGCGATTATAAGTGTAAGTATTTTAATTACAAGCTTCATCTGTAATTATTTCTGCTCTCCGTACTTCTCAACCATATAGTCGTCGTAGTCGGTCATTGCGCGTTTGATAACATCAGCTGCAACATCTGCGCCATAGATACTTACAAACTGCATTCGGCTGGTGTTCTCACCTGGAATATCCTTGTAAGTTGTGAAGTAGTGGATAAGACGGCGGATAATATCAGTAGGAACCTGCTCAATATCAGTCAGATGGCCATATACAGCATCTGCATGAAGAACAGCGATGATCTTATCGTCAGCCTGGTTGTGGTCCAGAAGTCTGATACCTCCGATAGGATGTGCTCTTACGATAACGTCTCCGTGAGTCACGTCCTTCTCAGTAAGTACGCAGATATCCAGTGGATCACCGTCACCCTCAACATCTGTACGGACAAGAGCCTTGTTTGTAAGAGCAGCCATGTTAGGACCGCAATATGTTTTTGGAAGGAAGCCGTAGAGTGATGGAACGATGTTCGAAAACTTCTGCGGACGGTCTAGTGATAGGTATCCTGATTCTTTGTCAACTTCGTATTTTACAGTGTCAGTAGGCACAATCTCGATAAACGCTCTAACCTCTGATGGGCATTTCTCGCCAAGGCTGATTCCATGCCATGGGTGAGCTTTGTGTGCTAGTTTGTTGTCCATTTCGTCTTTGTTTTTCTATTTTTACCGCTAAAACGCCGTGTTTGGTCTACACAGCTTAAAATCTTCGCAAATTTAGCATATTTTTCTCTAACTTTGCAAAAATTAATAAGTGTATTTCAAGAATTTAACAAAATAAGATGAGAACAAGACAGGAAAAGATGGAGGCATTCGGAAGAATCCTTGACGTTTTGGATGAGCTTCGCGAGAAATGCCCATGGGACAGAAAACAGACTAACGAATCTCTTCGTCCCCAGACAATTGAGGAGACTTTTGAGCTTAGCGATGCCATCCTTAAGGGCGACGAGAAAGAGCTTTCAAAGGAATTGGGAGACGTCCTCCTGCATGTTCTTTTCTATGCAAAAATCGGAGAAGAGAAGCAGAACTTCGACATTGTAGACGTCATCAACTTCTTGTGTGATAAGCTGATTTATCGCCATCCTCACGTATTCTCATCCGCACAGGTAGGAGACGCAGAGGACGTGATCAAGCAGTGGGAAATGCTTAAGACTACTGAAAAGGACGGAAACAAGCGCGTGCTTTCAGGAGTTCCCGACTCACTCCCATCCATCCTCAAGGCCTACCGCATGCAGGATAAGGCAAGAGGCGTGGGCTTCGACTGGGAGGAGAAGTCTCAGGTATGGGAGAAAGTCAAGGAAGAGATGGGGGAATATCAGGCAGAGCTTGACGCAATGGACGCAGCCCAGACAGAGCAGGAGCGCAAGGCTGCCTACGACAAGGCAGAGGAGGAGCTTGGCGACTTCATCTTCTCAACCATCAACGCAGCGCGACTCTACGGCCTCAACCCAGACACAGCCCTCGAGCGCACCTGCGCAAAATTCCGTAGAAGATTCACCTACCTCGAAGAGCAGACCATCCGCAAGGGCATCAACCTCAAGGACTTGACCCTCGCTGAAATGGACGCAATCTGGGACGAAGGAAAGGCAAAGGGACTATAAACCTAGACTCAGACAAAATGCAAAATTGGACAGAACGCACACAAATGCTCATCGGAGACGAGGGGCTTGCTAAACTAAAGGCAGCAACAGTTGCAGTCATCGGCGTAGGAGGAGTAGGAGCATACGCAGCGGAAATGATCGTCCGCGCAGGAGTAGGAAGACTCATCATCCTCGACAGCGACTGCGTCTCGGAGAGCAACAAGAACCGCCAGCTCATCGCCCTTGACTCGACAGTAGGCAGACCAAAGTGCCAGATACTTGCAGCGCGCCTTCGCGACATCAACCCAGAGCTTGACATAACCATCATCGAGGAGTACCTCGAGGCTGACAAAGTTGAGGAGATTCTTGGCGGTTATCAGATTGATTTTCTGGTAGATGCGATTGACACACTTGCGCCTAAACTCCATCTTATCAAATATTGTATGGATAAGGGAATCAGACTTGTAAGTTCGATGGGAGCCGGAGCAAAATTTGATGTCACCAAGATCAGGATCACTGACGTTTCAAAGTCTTTCAACTGTCCTCTCGCGTATATCGTCAGAAAACGCCTTCGCTACATGGGTATCAAGAAGGGTTTCAAGGTGGTATTCTCAGAAGAACTTCCGGACAGAGAATCCATCGTGGTATGCGAGGACCGCAACAAGAAATCTCAGGTGGGAACAATTTCCTACCTGCCGGCAGTCTTTGGATGTGCCTGCGCCCAGGAAGTGCTTACTTCGTTGTTAGAAATTAAAGAATAATTCATATATTTGCGCCCTCTAAAGCATTAAGAAAAAATATGGCAGAACATTCACTTTTGGAGAAGGTATTGGGCCTTCAGGAAAAATATGAGTCACTTCAGAATCAACTATCTGATCCTGAGGTAATTTCAGATATGAAGAAATACGTTCAGCTCAACAAGGAGTACAAGGAACTTACTCCTATCATCGAGGCTGGAAATGAGTTCAAGAAGATTCTTGAGAACTACGAGATGGCTAAGGACATCCTTGCCACTGAGAAGGATGAGGATCTTCGTGAGATGGCAAAGGAGGAGATCGCTGAGATCGAGCCTACATTGCCAGAGTGGGAGGAGAAGATCAAGCTTCTTCTTATTCCTGCAGATCCACAGGACAGCAAGAATGCGATTCTTGAGATCCGTGGCGGATCAGGTGGAGATGAGGCAGCTATCTTCGCTGGAGACCTTTTCAGAATGTACTCTAAATATATCGAGACTAAGGGCTGGAGACTTGAGGTTACCAACCAGGCCGAGGGAGCAGCAGGTGGATTCAAGGAAATCGTCTGCAAGGTTTCAGGAGATGGTGTATACGGAGTGTTGAAATATGAGTCAGGAGTCCACCGTGTTCAGCGAGTGCCTCAGACTGAGACTCAGGGTCGAGTACATACTTCAGCAGCATCAGTAGCTGTTCTTCCAGAGGCTGACGAGTTCGATATCGAGCTTAACATGAACGATATCCGCAAGGATACTTTCTGTTCTTCAGGTCCTGGCGGTCAGTCAGTAAATACGACATACTCAGCTATCCGTCTTACTCATATCCCTACCGGACTTGTTGTTCAGTGTCAGGATGAGAAGTCTCAGCTCAAGAACTTCGACAAGGCTCTTGCCGAGCTTCGTACCCGTCTTTACAATATGGAGTATGAGAAATATCTTGCTGAGATTTCTGCAAAGAGAAAGACTATGGTTGCAGGTGGTGACCGTTCGGCTAAGATCCGTACGTACAACTATCCTCAGTCACGTGTGACAGACCATCGTATCAACTACACAATGTACAACCTTCCTGTCTTCATGGATGGTAGCATTCAGGATGTTCTTGACCAGCTTCAGATTGCAGAGAACGCAGAGCGTCTAAAAGCAGCAGAATAATTTTTATGAGAAATATTTTTAATGCACTGGTTGCAGCATTGTTCATGACAATGTCTGCAACTTTTAATCTTTATGGCCAGGGTGTTGACTTCAGCCGCACCCTTAGAGTTGATTACATCTTTTCAGGAACTGACAAGGAGACGGAGATTGCTGTTGGCGAGCTTCGTGAACTTGGCGAGTGGGCAGGCAGAAGGCACAACCTTGACAAGTTGCCTGTAGCGGGCAACGGCAGGCTTGTGATGAGTTCGAATGGCGATGTACTGTATACGATGTCCTTTTCTACTCTCTTCCAGGAGTGGCAGGCGACTGAGGAGGCGACACGCGTGCGCAAGGCGTTTGAGAATGTGTTTCTGCTGCCTATGCCTGCGCAGAAGGCTGAGATACTTGTTGAGCTTTATGATCTTCGCGGAGTGGTGAGGGCGAGCCTTAAGCACGAGGTGGATCCGAGTGACATTCTGATCCGTCCTGCGACAAGCGTCCCTGAGCACAGATACATCTTCAAGGGTGGCGGGTCTGATAAGTGTATTGATGTGGCCATTGTTGCTGAGGGTTATACGAAGAAGGAGCGCAAGCTGTTCTATAAGGATGCGAAGGCTGCTGTTGATGCTATTCTTTCGCATGAGCCTTTCGCTTCGATGAAGGAGCATTTCAACTTTATTGCGGTGGCTCTTGAGTCGGAGGATTCGGGAGTGAGCATTCCTGGTAAGAGTGAGTGGAAGAATACTGCTGTGGGTTCGAATTTCGATACGTTCTACATGGACAGATATCTTACTACCCTACAGCTCAAGAAGATGCATGATGCACTTGCCGGAGTTCCATATGAGCACCTTGTAATTCTCGCTAATACAGACAATTACGGCGGTGGTGGAGTGTATAATTCATACACTTTGACTACTGCTCATCATAAGGCTTTTGCCCCTGTTGTCGTACATGAGTTCGGACATAGTTTCGGAGCGCTTGCTGATGAGTATTATTATGATGATATGTTTGTGCAGTATTATTATCCGGATGTGGAACCATGGGAGCAGAACATCACTACTCTGCACGACTTCAGAAGCAAGTGGCTTGACATGCTTCCGTCTACTCTTCCTATCCCGACTCCTGCCACTGAGGCAAATGTCGGGGCTTTGGGAGTCTACGAAGGTGCAGGCTACCAGTCGAAAGGCGTGTATCGCCCTATGCAGGACTGCCGAATGAAGACAAATTCAGCGCCTGCCTTCTGCCCAGTCTGCCAGAGAGCCATCGCGAGAATGATTCTATGGCATTGTGAGGAAAACTAATATTCGGATTCTTCTTCGGATTCGTCAAATTCCAGATCTGATAGTTTGATGATGACTGTTCCTATGACAAGGAACAAGAGAATGTAGGTCATGTTCCACCATGAACCAATAGAGAAAACCTCAAAAACGCTGATGAAAGCGAGGGCATACATCACGTAGCCAATCAACTTAGCTGACATTGTGACAAGTATAAAAGGTTGTTTATATAAGTCTCACAAATGTAAAAAGTGAAATTTGATTTGCAAATATTTTGCCAAAAAAAATAACATTTTCGTCATGCTCGACCCGATCTGGCACCTGACAGAAAGAGGCTGCAATGGTGCAGCCTCTTTCTTTGTACCCCCGTGCGGAATCGAACCGCAACCGTCAGAACCGGAATCTGAAATTCTATCCATTAAACTACGAGGGCGAACGGGCACAAAATTAGATAAAAAAAGAAGTTATATCAAAAAAATGCGTAACTTTGTTGGATGCGTGCGTATGCGTGCGCACGACACGAAAGGTTCTAAAATAACATAAAACACTAAAAATATGGCAAACGAGAAAAAATTCATCACTTGCGACGGTAACTACGCCGCTGCACACATGGCTTACCTTTTCAGTGAGCATGCTGCCATCTACCCAATCACTCCGTCATCTACTATGGCTGAGTATGTTGATGAGTGGGCTGCTAAAGGTAAGAAAAACCTTTTCGGAGAGGTTGTTAAAGTTACAGAGATGCAGAGTGAGGGTGGTGCTGCAGGAGCAGTACACGGTTCACTTCAGGCAGGTGCACTGACTACAACTTTCACAGCATCACAGGGTCTTCTACTTATGATCCCTAACATGTACAAGATCGCCGGTGAGATGCTTCCGACAGTATTCCACGTTTCTGCCCGTGCTCTTGCTTCGCACGCACTCTCTATCTTCGGAGACCACCAGGACGTTATGGCTTGCCGCCAGACTGGATTTGCAATGATCGCTTCTGCTTCTTGCCAGGAGGCTCTTGATCTTGCTGCTGTTGCACACCTTGCTACAATCAAGTCAAGAATTCCTTTCGTTCACTTCTTCGACGGATTCCGTACTTCACACGAGATCCAGAAGATCGAGATGATTGATGAGGGTGAGCTTAAGAAACTTATTTCAACTAAATCACTTGCAAAGTTCCGCCAGAACGCTCTTAACCCAGACGCTCCTGTAACTCGCGGTACTGCGCAGAACGGCGACGTTTACTTCCAGGCACGTGAGGCCTGCAACCAGTACTACGACGCAGTTCCAGATATCGTTGCAAGATATATGGGCGAGATCAGCGAGCTTACAGGCCGCAACTATCGTCCTTTCGACTACTACGGAGCACCAGATGCCGAGAACGTGATCATCGCTATGGGTTCTGTTACTGAGACCATCAAAGAGACTATCGATTACCTTGCTGCACAGGGCAAGAAGTATGGTCTTCTTACTGTTCGTCTATACAGACCTTTCTCAGCTAAATATTTCTTCAAGGCACTTCCTGCAAGCGTCAAGAAGATCGCTGTTCTTGACAGAACAAAAGAGCCAGGTGCACTTGGCGAGCCTCTATACCTAGACATCAAGGCTCTGTTCCAGGGCAAGGAGAACGCTCCTCTTGTAGTAGGCGGAAGATATGGTCTTTCATCTAAGGACACATCTCCAGCACAGATTCTTTCTGTATACGAGAACCTTGAGCTTAACGAGCCTAAGGACGGTTTCACAATCGGTATCGTTGACGACGTTACATTCAAGTCACTTCCTGCAAAGGAGGAGATCTCTATCGTGAAGGCCGGAACAACAGAGTGTAAGTTCTACGGTCTTGGTTCAGACGGTACAGTAGGTGCTAACAAGAACACTATCAAGATCATCGGTGACAACACACCTCTATACTGCCAGGGTTACTTCGACTACGACTCTAAGAAGTCAGGTGGATACACTTGTTCTCACCTTCGTTTCGGAGAGTCTCCAATCCAGGCTCCATACCTAGTTTCAACTCCTGACTTCGTGGCATGTCACGTTCCTTCATACCTAAGCAAGTATGACGTGCTTAAGGGCATCAAGGAGAACGGAACACTTCTTCTAAACTCTCTTTGGGATGAGGAGGAGACTCTTAAGAGAATCCCTGACCACTGCAGAGCTGTAATCGCTAAGAAGAACATCACAGTATACATCATCAACGCTACTAAGATCGCTTCTGAGATCGGACTTGGCGGACGTACAAACACTATCCTTCAGTCTGCATTCTTCAAGATCACTAACATCATCCCTTACGAGCAGGCAGTAGACTTCATGAAGAAGGCTATCGTAAAGAGCTACGGCAAGAAGGGTGAGACTATCGTTAACATGAACTATGCTGCAGTTGACAGAGGCGGAGAGTATACTCAGCTTACTATTCCTGCAGAGTGGAAAGAGATTTCAGCTAAGTTCGAGAACCCTAACAAGGACAGACTTGCTCCTGAGTTCGTGAAGGAGATCGCTGACGTGGTCAACGCTCAGGCTGGTGACACTCTTCCAGTAAGCGCATTCAGCAACGCTGCTGACGGAACTATCCCTTCAGGCACAACAGCATTCGAGAAGCGTGGCATTGCAGTCAAGGTTCCTGAGTGGAAGGCTGACAACTGTATCCAGTGTAACAGCTGTGCATACGTTTGTCCTCACGCTGCAATCCGTCCATTCCTTATGACAGCAGAGGAGGCAGCAAACGCTCCTGAGTCTGTACGTAAGTCACAGGGTAAGGCTCAGTTCAAGGACTATGTCTACACTATGCAGCTATCACCAGCTGACTGTACAGGTTGTGGTAACTGTGCTGACGTCTGTCCTTCTAAGGAGAAGGCTCTTGTCATGGTTCCTTACGAGCAGGAGATCCCTCAGCAGGCAAACTTCGACTACCTGCACTCACACATCGGATACAAGGACAATGTTCAGCCTAAGGCAGGCAACTTGAAGAACGCTCAGTTCGCTCAGCCATTGTTCGAATACTCAGGTGCTTGTGCAGGTTGTGGTGAGACTCCATACATCAAGACTATCACTCAGTTGTTCGGCGACCACATGATGGTAGCAAACGCAACAGGATGTTCATCTATCTACGGTGCTTCATTCCCTGCTTCTCCATACTGCAAGGACGCTAACGGTCATGGACCAGCTTGGGCTAACTCACTATTCGAGGATAATGCAGAGTTCGGTCTTGGTATGAAGGTAGGTTCTGACAGAGCTCGTGCTACTGTTGCTGGTTTGATGGAGAAGGGACTTTCATGCTCTTGCTGCACAGACCAGATGAAGGCTCTATTCACTAAGTGGCTAGAGAACCGCAACGACGCTAAGATCACTCGCGAGGTTGCTGATGAACTTGTTCCTCTATGTGAGAATTGTGGCTGCGACATCTGTAGCGGTCTATTGACTTACAAGCACTTCATCCCATCAAGAAGCCAGTGGATCTTCGGTGGCGACGGTTGGGGTTATGATATCGGATACGGCGGACTTGACCACGTACTTGCTTCTGGCGAGAATGTGAACGTTCTTGTTCTTGATACAGAGGTTTACTCTAACACTGGTGGACAGTCATCTAAGTCTACTCCTGTCGGTGCGATTGCTAAATTTGCTGCATCAGGTAAGAAGATCCGCAAGAAAGACCTTGGTATGATGGCTATGAGCTACGGTTATGTATACGTTGCACAGGTTGCTATGGGTGCATCTCCAGCTCAGTACTTCAACGCTATCAAAGAGGCTGAGG
>JAEIGA010000679.1_pt1 | contig 50370 bp, 45 predicted proteins | sample 9270691 | NCBI WGS metagenome assembly JAEIGA01 (sample SAMN17057246, study PRJNA624740) | gut metagenome | biome: biome; isolation source: fecal sample | host: Bos grunniens | place: China: Xizang | collected 2019 | reverse complement strand
TAGCTGTATTGATAGCATCACAAACAAGGTCTGTGTTGAGAGATTCAAGAAGAGTTTTACCAACGAGGATTTCGCCTGCCATAGCAGCAGAGTGAGTCATACCGGAGCAGCCGCAGGTTTCAACGAGAGCTTCCTCGATGATACCTTCCTTAACGTTAAGGGTGAGCTTGCACATACCCTGCTGAGGTGCGCACCAACCGATACCGTGAGAAAGACCGGAAATGTCCTTGATTTCGTAAGCCTTGACCCATCTGCCCTCTTCGGGAATGGGAGCGGGACCGTGCTTCGGACCCTTGGCTACACAACACATCTGTTCAACTTCGTGAGTATAGTTCATGTTTTTATCTCCTTTGTTTTAATATTTCATATTATTTACAATACCGCGCTGTATATACACAGCATAGCATTTATGTAAATTACTTAATGATCTCGCCGTAAACTTCGCCGAATGCGCAGGCAGCGTTAGCCTCATCGGTGTCGATGTGCATAGCAGCCGCGAACTTGGGGCTTACACGGCAAACAACGTCGCCGAATACGGTGGTGCGGTCAGCGCTGTCGATCTTAACGGATACGACCTGCTTGTCCTCAACGCCGAACTTAGCGGCATCCTCGGGAGTGATGTGGATGTGACGCTTAGCAACGATAACGCCCTCAGTGATTTCAACCTCACCTGCAGGACCTACGAGCTTGCAGCCTGCGCTGCCTGCAACATCGCCGCTCTCGCGAACAGGAGCGTTCACACCGAGTGTTCTTGCATCAGTGAAGGAAACTTCAACCTGAGTTGCGGGACGAGCAGGACCGAGGATGATAACGTTTGCGATGGACTTCTTAGGTCCAACGAGGGTTACGCGCTCTTCGCAAGCGAACTGACCGGGCTGGGAAAGATCCTTCTTGTGAGTAAGGGTTGCACCCTTGCCGAAAAGCACTTCAATGTGCTCAGCAGAGAGATGCACGTGTCTTGCAGAGGTTTCAACAAGTACCTTGTTTTCCATGGTTTTATATCCTTTCAAAAATAAAATTTATATTTGCAAAATGCCATATATGAATAGTATACCACAAATTTCCGCAAAAGTAAATAATAAAAAGGTGGATTTTTGTAAAAACTAAAGACGTATTTCTATGAAAAACAGCGAAAGGAAGTCATATGAACATGAATGCAAGCGAAAAAAAGGAAAAGGACAGTAATGTAGGCAGTGCAGACGCGGCGGAGACTATAGAAAAAACAGGCAGCGTTGTTACGGGAGACGGAAAAGGTGCTGTACAGTGTCTTACCATAATCGGGCAGATAGAAGGTCACTATCTTTTGGGGGAGAGCGCAAAAACCACAAAATACGAGCATATTATACCGCTTCTATGTCAAGTGGAGGAGAGTCGTGAGATCGGCGGACTGCTGATACTGCTTAACACCGTCGGCGGTGATGTGGAAGCAGGGCTCGCAATAGCCGAGCTTATTGCAGGGATGAAAAAGCCGACGGCATCCATAGTCCTCGGCGGCGGTCATTCTATTGGTGTTCCGCTAGCGGTGTCTGCAAAACGCTCGTTTATAGTTCCCAGTGCCACTATGACGATTCACCCCGTGCGCACAAACGGACTTGTTGTTGGGGTTCAGCAGAGCTTTGAAAATCTTCGCCGTATGCAGGAGCGCATTACGGATTTTGTGTGCCGCAGCAGTAAAATTACGGAGGAGCGCTTCACCGAGCTTATGATGCGTACCGATGAGATCGCCACCGATGTGGGATCAATCATTGACGGCGAGGAAGCGGTAAAATTGGGACTTATAGACGAGGTTGGCGGACTTGCCGCGGCACTTGGCGCACTTCATTCCATGATGGAATAATCATACGAAACGTATGCTTTCAGTCCCCCACAACCGGTGTTGTGGGGATTGATTTGTTGCAGCTTCAGCGAAGGAATACAGCACCATAAAATGAAGATTTGCAGGTCAAATCAGCCGTCAATTTTACACTGTTACCTATCACTTTCAAAAAATTCCGTACACTTGCGTGTACGGAATTTTTTGGCACCCCCTGCGGGAATCGAACCCACAACTAGCCCTTAGGAGGGGCTTGTTATATCCATTTAACTAAGGGAGCATATCGACCTATATATTTTACCACACCGTCCCGCTTTTGTCAAGAGGGACGGTGCGGTTTTTAACGGTTATCGCATTTATCGTCGGTGCCTTTCGACGGCGTATAAGGCACACAATCAGCCTCGCCGCAGAAGCTTCATAACGCCTTTCAGAATGGGGCGCGCATTAAACGCGAATATCGCCGCTGTGCCCACAATCTGTACGGCGATCCAATAGGGAAGCTCATATATCATAAACAGCGTTTGTGTGCCTATAATCAGCGTGTTTACTGTAAGCTTTACGGTGTGAAGATCAAAGCAGATGAATTTTCTTGTGTTGATAGCGCGGATTATGAACACCACAAAGTATGATGCAAATGTGGCAAGTGCCGCGCCGTTAGCACCCAGAGGGGTAGGGATCAGCATAAGATTCAGTAAAATGTTTATCACCGCACCGATCATAGAGGTAACAAATGAATGCACGCTTTTCTTGTCTACAAGATACACGCTTCCCATAAACGTTACAAGACTTGAAAATACCGTTGCCGATATAAGGAGCGGCATATACTGCCATGCGGTGTAGTAGCTGTCGTCAAACAGAACAATGGCAAACAGCTTCGAGAGGGCAATGAGGACCGCCGCCGAAATGTACAGCATTCCTTGGAAGCTGTCGAAAACCGTGCCGAAAAAGACCTCGTGATTCTTTTTTGATTCCGCATCTCGCTCAGTTACGGCTGAGAATTGCCATGCCTCAATGAAGATACCCGAAAGCAGTATCAGCATTGTCGGAATTTTGAATGCCGCCGCGTACAGTCCGTTTATGTCGCTTCCAATGAAGCCTTTTATCATGTAACGGTCGGATACATTGGTGATCCACCAAAAGATAGTTGTGGGAATCATGGGAATGCTGAATTTCAGCATTCCTGCGGCAATAGTGCGGTTGAAATGCTTAAAGCTCAGGGAAAATTCTTTTCGGATGGCTATGATTATTACCGCGGAAAGTACCGCATCTGCTATAACAACACTGAGCACATATCCGAGAAGTCCGATGTCAAGCACCACAAGGAAGATAATATTCAAAACAACGGTGAGCGCAGTGGCGATAATACCCTGAAGAGCAAAGAATGCCGTCATTCCGCAGGCGCGCACATACTGTGCAAGCATGGCGTGCAGGTTTGCTGTGAATGCGTACAGTATGATAAGCCACATATATCCTTCAAAATAGCCTATCATGTTAAGGAGAGGGAAAAGTGCGGCAAAAATCAGCAGTCCCGCAAAATTCACGTACATTCCCGTGGTCAGCACACTGCGCCTGTCAATATCACGGTCAAGTGTAAAGCGGAATACCGCATCGCATATACCTAGTGCCATGATGGGCATAAGAAGATTGGCACTCTGGGTTATAATGTCCGCTGTGCTGTATTCTGAGGTGGAAAGACAGGCTGTATACAGCGGAAGAAGCAAAAACACAAGCAGCTTTGAGCCGAATGTGCCAACGGCAAGGATTGCCGTGTTATTTATAAGCTTTTTATATTTATCCATAGTTATTGGTGCAGCATTCGCTGTCAAAACTTCCTTTCTATGCCGCGAAAAGGGCAAAAACGGTGTGAGAGTGTATTTTACTTAAAGAAGCGGCGCAAACAGCTTGAGAATACTCATTACAAGCCCGTGTTTGCCGCGCATTTTTTTGTATACCGCCGGAGTTACTTCCTCGGATACCTTGAGAGTTTCCAAAAAGTCGTTTTTTGCATCAAGGACCGCAGGAGTTTCATACATCAGTGCCGCACATTCGAAGTGCAGATACAAACTGCGGTAATCAAAGTTTATAGAGCCTACCGCCGCGATACGGTCATCGCTGACCGTTACCTTTGAGTGTATGAAGCCGGGCGTGTACTCGTATATCTTTACGCCTGCATCAAGCAAAACGCCGTAAAATGACCGAGTAACCATCTGAACATACCACTTGTCCGGTATATGGGGCGTTATGATACGCACGTCGATTCCGCTTTTTGCGGCAAAGCAAAGGGCGGTAAGAAGCTCGTTATCGGGGATGAGGTACGGGGTCATTATATAGATATAATCCTCGGCCTTGTTTATCATGTTGAAGTAAACAAGCTCACCCACACATTCGCCGTCAAGAGGCGTATCCGCGTAAGGCTGAACGTAACCGCAGACAGGCGATTTCGGAATCATAAACTCACCGGGGGTCTGGCGGTACAGGAATCTGTCGATGTACGGGTCTTTTGGATTTGACAAATACCAATGGTCAAGGAACATCATGGTGAAGCTTTTTACGGCATCGCCGCGGAGCATTACGGAAGCATCCTTCCAATGACCGAAGCGGTCGTATGCATTGATATATTCATCGGCAAGATTTATTCCTCCCGTAAATGCCGTGTGACCGTCGATTACCACGATTTTCCTGTGGTCACGGTTGTTTTGTATGACACTTGCAAGTGGAATAAACGGGTTAAAGACCATTACCTTTATGCCGAGATTTTCCAGCTTTTTGTCGTAGTTTTTCGGCAGGGTACTCATACAGCCCATGCCGTCCCATATGAGTCTGACCTCAACGCCCTCTCTTACCTTGGCTATGAGAAGCTTTAAGACAGAGTCCCACATTATGCCTTCCTGGATAATAAAATATTCGAGAAAAATAAACCTTTTAGCTTTTTGTATTTCTTCTTTGAGATATTGAAATTTTGCTTCCCCTGATGGCAGGTATATTATCTCCGTGTTTTTATACACGGGGAAAGACGCCTTTTTTGCAAGGTATGAAACGTGGGCGGCAATGGTTTTGCTTTTTAGTAAGATTTCGTCGGTTACGGAAGTATTCTGCATAAGATACGGTGTGACAGCATTTTTAGCCTTCGCAGCTTTTTTCTTAAAAAAGTATGTTGTGGACTGAAGTGATGCCGCAAGATACATAAGTCCGCCGAACAGCGGAAATGTAAGGATTATAACCGCCCATGTAAGCTTATATGCAGGATTTTTATTTTGATTTATAATAAGTATTACAGCAAACATACTGATAACCGTAAGACCCAGATATATGGGGATGGCGTAACTGCTGAGCATTACTACCATTACAATGAAGGCGATTATTTGCAGTACAGCAAAAAAAGCAGTGATTATGAGTCTGCCGGTAAAGTTTTTCAAATATTTTTTATGCAATAAGAGCGCCTCCCCTCATGAAAAAATAACCTAACATATATTATACCATGTTTTGCACGTTTTTTCAATAGATTTTAATAGAAACCTGTAACTTTGGCAAAAAATGTTGAAAATAGTCTTGACAAATCGTGAGCGGTGTGTTAAAATGAATTAACGCAATAAAAGCGTTAGATAAAGCTGTGACCGGAAAACGGCAATGCCGTGACGGTGTTACAAGACCACAGAGAGCTGCCGGTGGGTGAGAGGCGCGGTCTGACGGATACCGAATATTACTTTCCGAGAGCTGCGTCCCGAAATTTAAGTAGGCGGCGACGGTGAGCACCGTTATATGCGGCGGGTATCGGCTTTTGCCTGTACCTATGGAGGTCTTCCCCGTGAGAGGGAGATAAACAGAGGTGGTAACACGGGAAATCTCGTCCTCTGCAGTAAAAAACTGCGGAAGGGCGTTTTATTTTTGCTTCTTCCGACAAGTGAAAGGAGTTTTTCTTATGTTTGCAAAAATTCTGATGATCGTGATATTTTTCGCGATAACCGTGGCGATTGGCGTTTACTGCCGTAAAAAAGCCACTGATGTTAACGGCTTTGTCCTCGGTGGTCGCGAGGTAGGTCCTTGGCTTACCGCGTTTGCATACGGAACATCGTATTTCTCCGCTGTTGTGTTTGTGGGATATGCGGGACAGTTCGGATGGAAATACGGTATGGCGGCAACCTGGATCGGTATAGGCAATGCTATTATCGGAAGCTTGCTTGCTTGGGTGATCCTCGGCAGACGTACCCGCGTTATGACTCATCATCTCGGTGCTAAGACAATGCCGGAGTTTTTCGAGAGGCGCTTTGGCTCAAAGGGTCTTAAAATAGCAGCGGCACTTATTACATTTGTTTTTCTTATCCCCTATACCGCATCTGTATACAACGGACTTTCAAGACTTTTCGGTATGGCGTTTGCTATTCCCTATGAGGTGTGCGTTGTTGTAATGGCGGTGCTCACAGGCGTGTATGTAATTCTCGGCGGCTACATGGCAACGGCTCTCAATGATTTTATTCAGGGTATTATAATGCTTTTTGGAATCATAGCCGTAATTACCTCCGTGCTTGCAGGGCAGGGTGGTTTTACCGAGGCTGTCATAAAGCTTTCCGGTATTACCGATTCCACCGTGCCCGAGGGAATGCACGGCGCGTTTACGTCAATGTTCGGTCCTGACCCCATGAATCTTTTCGGTGTGGTTATACTTACATCCCTTGGTACATGGGGACTTCCTCAGATGGTTCAGAAATTCTACGCCATAAAATCCGAGAAGGCTATAAACAAGGGAACAATTATATCCACCGTATTTGCGATTGTAGTATCCGGCGGATGCTACTTCCTCGGCGGATTCGGCAGACTTTTCGGAATCGACACCACTGCTGCCGGAGAACCTATCTACGACTCGGTTATACCCAATATGCTGTCAACGCTTTCGGACGTGCTTATCGGTATCGTTATAGTGCTTGTGCTGTCGGCGTCTATGTCAACGCTTTCAAGCCTTGTGCTTACATCCAGCTCCACCATTACCCTTGATCTCATAAAAGGCAACATTTCGAAAAATATGACCGAGAAGAAGCAGCTTTTGTCCATTCGCATATTTATCGCCATATTTATTGTTATATCCGCGCTCATCGCTATCTTCCAATACAATTCCGCAAGCACATTTATAGCACAGCTCATGGGAATATCCTGGGGTGCGCTCGCCGGAGCATTCCTTGCACCGTTCATGTACGGTCTCTACATAAAGCGTATCACCGTATCTTCCGTGTGGGTAAGCTTTGTTATCGGTGTTGGACTTACCGTGTCCAATATGTTCCTTAAGTTTATTGCATCCCCCATCAATGCCGGTGCAATCGCCATGGTGCTTGGACTTATAGCAGTACCGCTTGTGAGCCTTGTTACGCCGAAGCCGAAAAAGGTTGATGTGGATTCCATCTTCTCCTGCTACGACAAGGAAGTTGTTGTTCAGAAGAAGATAGCTATAAGCGACAACGAGGATAAGTAAGATTTATATTTCACATAGGCAACACCGCCGCAGTTTATGCGGCGGTGTTTTTGGTATACACAACAAAAGGAACACTCCGCTCGGAGTGTTCCTTTTTGTATAGCTTTGTTATGCTGAAACTTTTTTCGATTTGGTTTTCCTCTGTACGAACTGCCATACGACCACAAGTGCAACAAGCGAGATACCGATTATATCGGTGATGCCGCTTGGGTCGATAAGAAGCAGACCGCCTGCCGCAGCGAGGATTCGCTGAACGGGGTTCATGTGACTGAATATGTATCCTTCAAGTGCCGCAGATACGCCGAAAATGCCAATGAGGGAAGTAATAATTATCATTATTACCTGCATAGGTCCCTCAACATTGATAAACAGCATGACAGGGTTAAGTGCGAATGCGTAAGGTACGATAAATGCCGCAATTGCAAGCTTTGTCGATGTGACTGCGGTTTTTATGGGATTTGACTGTGCTATGGCAGAGCCGGCATATGCCGCAAGTGCCACAGGGGGAGTCAGATCCGCTACGATACCGAAGTAGAACACGAAGAAGTGTGCCGCTACGGCAGGAACTCCCATACGCACGAGAATAGGTGCACAGGTTGCCGCCATGATGCAATAGTTTGCGGTGGTGGGAACGCCCATCCCAAGTACAATACAGCATATCATGGTGAGGAACAGGGCGATTATTACCTGATTTCCTGCAAGTGCAACGATTCCGTTGATAAGCGTGTTAGCAAGACCTGTTGCGGTGATAGTGCCTGCAATAATACCTGCGATACCGCAAGCTGCGGCAACGGATATTGTACCCTGTGCTCCGGCAGCCAACGCTTCAAGCATACGCTTTGGAGTCATTCGAGTATCTTTATTAAAGAAGCTTACGACTATCGCCGCGATTATAGCGATAGCGGCAGATGTCTGAATGGTACGGGTGCTTGTACCTACAAGATATATGAGCAGTCCCAATGGCAGAAGCAGATAAATCTGCTTTATAAGAGGCTTCCAATCCGGAATCTCGGCTTTTGTAAGACCGCGCAGACCGTATTTTTTAGCTTCTAAATGTACGGCAATGAATACGCCTGCAAAGTAGAGTACAGCGGGGAGTATCGCCTTGACGATAATACTGCTGTAGCCGACAGCCAGATTCTCTGCCATAAGGAATGCCGCCGCACCCATGATGGGAGGCATTATCTGACCGCCTGTGGAAGCCGAAGCTTCTGCTGCCGCTGCAAATTCCGGCTTGTAACCGGTTCTTTTCATAAGCGGAATAGTGATAGAGCCGCTTCCCACCGTGTTTGCAACGGATGAGCCGGATACCATGCCTTCGAGGGCGCTTGCAACTACGGCAACCTTTGCAGGACCGCCGGAAAAGCCGCCAACAACTACGTTTGCCGCTTTAATAAAGAAATCGGCAATTCCCGTGCGCTCAAGGAACGCTCCGAATATAATGAATACAACAATAAACTTTGAACAAGCGTTGATAGGCGTTGAAAGTATGCCTTCCTTTGAATAGAAAATGGTGCTTACAAGCTTGCTGAGACGTCTGCCGAAATCGGGATTTGACAGTCCCCAGAAAAGGGCATAGACAACAAATGCGCCTGCTACTATAAGAATAGGAAGTCCAACGCATCTGCGGCAAAGCTCGGCGATTGCTAATATTCCCACGATTCCTATTGCTATCTGAAGCGGTGTTATCATGGAGCCTTGTCCGATGATGGATTTGGCGTTAAATGTAAAGTATAAGAAAGCACCTGTGCCTGCAAGCATAAAAAGAATGTCGTACCAAGGCATATGATTTACCTTTTGTACGCCTTTTTTTGCCGGGAATATCATGTATCCCATAAGAACAATGAGAGCCACAAAGGAGGTCAAACGAACTTCTTCAAGAAATGTTGCAAAAAGGGTAACATAGATGCAGAAAAGCGAAAACGCCGCTAAAATGCCGGTTACAGCCCACTTAGGTGCGCCTTCCCAAATGCGCACATTGGACTCGCGGTCGAATTTTTTCATTACCGCATCCACATTTGCGGCAACTTCTTCCTCAGTAAGCTCGGTGTCCGCGGAGCTTACCGTTTCGCAAACAGTTTCTGCGCTTTCACTATGCGGAGTCTTTTTTGACATACAATTCTCCTTTCAATGAATATTATTCGGTGAATAATAATTTCCGCTGCCGACTGTGCCGGCAGCGGAACGTAGTTAGTTATTACGCAAAACTCCGGATTACTTGGATTCCACAGTTACGCCCTTTTCTGCAAAGTAGCGTGCCGCACCTGCATGGAAGGGAGCGGTCATACCGCTTGTAGCATTCTCAATGCTGAGTTCAGCACCCTTAGCGTGCTCTGCAGTAATAGCCTCGGTGTTGTCGAAGATAGCCTTTGTTACCTGATATACGGTCTCCTCGTCAGCATCTGCGGAAACGATCATTGTAGCCTTTACAGTGATGGTGTCAACATCCTCTTCCTGACCCTCGTAGGTGCCTGCAGGAATGGTGTAAACAGTGTAGTAAGGGCAGCTTGCCATAATAGCATCAGCAGTATCGCCGTCGATCGGAACAAGGTATGCGTCAGCGGTTGTCATAAGTTCAACAACTGCAGGGGTGGGCGCGCCGGCAACAATGAACGCTGCGTCGATCTTACCGTCCTTGAGGCTCTCAACAGAGTCGTTGAAGCTCTGATACTGTGCCTTGATGTCGTTTTCGGTAAGGCCTGCCGCACCGAGAACGTCGATTGCGTTGAAGTAAACGCCGGAAGCGGGAGCACCGATGGAAACTGCCTTGCCTGCAAGGTCAGCAACGCTCTTGATGTTCTCGTCCATGGTGATAAGCTGAACAGCCTCGGCATAGAGACCGCCGATAACACGGAAGCTTTCTACTTTGCCTTCATCAGCGAAGGTGTTGGTGCCGTTCCAAGCGTAAGCCATAACGTCAGACTGAACGGTGCCGAGCTGATAGTCGCCGGCAGCGATGCCCTGGATGTTAGCCTTAGAACCGTCGGTGGAAACTGCAACACAGCCAACGCCGGCATTCTTTTCAACATACTGACCGAGAATAGCGCCGAACTGATAATATGTACCGCCGGTGCCGCCTGTACCCATGGTGAGCTTTGTGCCGCCGCAGGAAGCAAGTCCGAGAACGAGCACAAGTGCAAGTGCAACTACTGCAAAAATTTTCTTGTTCATAATGAACCTCCTTAAATTATGATGTAATTCGTTAAAGTAAATGGATATAACATTACTGTCTTATATTATACACTATATTTCGGAATTTTGCAAGATGATTTTCAAAAAAAATCAAAATTTTTTTGAAAAATATTGCTTTTAACCTAAAAACGCAGAAAAATCAAGGCGTTCGGCGCACTGCAAATGCAGGAATTTTCAAAAAAATTGCAAAATGAGTCGGGTTGAGGCTTTTTGTGCAGACAAAGCACATATACGCTATTGCCGTGAAAATGGACAGCTATCCGGCAGGTGAGTGGCTTGCTCCTCCTGCCTTGCAATATAGTTTTCTCGCTTTCATACACAAAAAGGAAGCCGCAATGGCTTCCTTTAACGCTATTTTTTATGAGCTTCGATTCCACATATTCGAATCCCAGACGTGCTATTGTGTCCGCAAAGCGTCGCCCTTGATGCTCTCGCCGCTTCCGAATTTATCGGCGGCATCGGCGGTAACTGCTTTATTATCCGTAACCGTTCACCTTTGTCATTTTCGCATTCCGTCAAGGAAGATTCCGAAGCTGTACTTGAAATTCGCAACTGCTTCTTCCCGAGGAAGCTTTCGTCCCACTGCATCTGCGTTGTAGCCGCGGCAGAAGCACCAGATGGAATAGCTTAAAACATCGCAGTCCACATTTTTTATAAGACCGTTGTCCACTGCAAAGATCAGCAGTTTTTTTATTTCACTCCGCCACCATTCATAATTGTCTTTTGAGATGGAGTCGTTTCTGAATACATAATCGTTAAACTGCATCTTATTGTCGTATGACATAATGAGCGTGTCCGCAACAATGTCTGCCGCCTGTGTGAAAAAGTCCTTTTTAGGGTCGAACTTGGTAATGCTTTCGCGTATTTTTAAGATAGTGTCCCTATATACGATCTCAAGTACCTCGTCGATATTGTGAAATCGGTTGTAAAATACGCGGTTGGTTATGTCAAGCTCTTTCAGGATTTTTCTGACCGTTATTGAGGAGGCACCGTGAGCCGTTACCATAAATGCGGCGGTGTCTATTATTCTCTTTGACATATCGTCGGATATAAGAGTGACGGTTTTTTCTGCCATTGGCGCCTCCTTATAACGGTTTTATCCGGAATCATAATTTTTCGAAATGCCTGCATTTGCGTAGGTACAATACATATTTATTATATCATACGGACAGCGGCGTTGTCAAGCTTTTTGCGTTTTAGGTCTAACATCTGTTTGTAACACTGAATCGGTGTCATGCCTTCGGTGCGACACTGCTCAAACAGGGGATGGTTATTCTATTTATATCACCTGTTACAACGCAAAATCGGCAGAGATGCTACATCTCTGCCGATTTTATAAGTGTTTTTTGGAAAAGTTAAACTTAAATTACTTAAGTTCAACAGTTGCGCCAGCCTCAGTAAGCTTAGCCTTGATGTCCTCAGCCTCTTCCTTGGATGCGCCTTCCTTGAGGGTCTTGGGAGCGCCCTCAACCATGTCCTTAGCGTCCTTAAGACCAAGACCGGTGAGCTCACGAACAACCTTGATAACTGCGAGCTTGTTAGCACCTGCAGAAGCAAGTACAACGTCGAAGTCGGTCTTCTCCTCAGCTGCAGCAGCAGCGGGAGCAGCAGCGCCGCCAGCAACTGCTACGGGAGCAGCGGAAACGCCGAATTCTTCCTCAAGAGCCTTAACGAGGTCTGCGAGTTCGAGAATAGTAAGAGTTTTGATTTCTTCAAGAATGTTTGTAATCTTTTCGGTAGCCATTTTAAGTAACCTCCAATTATAATAAAATTTTTGTGCGGCGTGTAATATTACGCCATGGCGATGCTGCTATGCAGCTTACGCCTCTGTGGGAGCCTCTGCTCCGCCGTCCTTGTCGATCTTTGCCTGAAGTACATAAGCAAGACCGTAGAGGGATTTCTGAAGAGAACCGAGCATCTTGCCAACCAGCATGGGCTTCGGCGGGATAGCTGCGAGTTCTTCAACGCCCTTAACATCCAGCACGTTGCCTTCAACGAAGCCGCCCTTGAGTTCAAAGGACTCAATCTTATCAGCGTATTCCTTGAGGATCTTTGCGGGAGCAATGGGATCTTCGCCGGCAACTGCAATAGCAGTCATGCCTTCGAGAACCTTCTTGAGGTCGCCGTAACCTGCTTCTTCACAAGCTCTTCCGGTGATGGAGTTCTTGTAAACACTGTAGGATACGCCTGCCTTGCGGAGTGCTGCGCGAAGTGCGGTGTCGTCTGCAACGGTGATACCGGAGTAGTTAACGATAACGCCTGCGGGAGCAGCCTTGATCTTGTCGGTCAGGTCAACAACCATCTGCTTTTTTGCATTTAAAATCTTCTCACTTGCCATGATTTTCACCTCCCGGGTAAAAATAAAAAATCCTTCGTGCGAACCAATGACGCAACGAGGGACTTCACAAATGCAGAAATATATCTTTATTTATAAAGTGTTTCCTCGGCAGGAAGGTTTCCCTGTTTACAGAGCAGTAAGAGCGAAGCTCATCTGCTGAAACCTGCGGTCTTTGGATTCAACTTTGATATTATAGCATACATTTTCCGGAATGTCAATAGTTTTTTTGAAAAAAGTTGAATTATTTTTGGAAATCAAATTTAAAGTGCCATTAAACCACACATCAAAGCGAAACACTGCCGTGTTTGTCGAAAATTATATGGAACATGTGTATAATTGACAAGCAAATAAAAATAGTGTATAATGTATTAAGTGAAATTTCAGGGGAGAAGGAGAGAATAAAATGGCAGATTGGCTGCACCGTGAGCGTATGCTCCTTGGCGACGCGGCGGTGGAAAAACTCACCCACAAAAAAGTGATGATTTTCGGTATTGGCGGTGTCGGAAGCTATACACTTGAAGCTGTAGTGCGTGCAGGCGTTGGCAACGTGGTGCTTGTGGACAGCGATACCGTGTCCGAGACCAATATAAACCGCCAGCTTATCGCGGATACCAAAACTGTGGGTCGACTTAAAACCGAAGTAGCGGAGGAACGCTGTAAGCTGATAAATCCGAATATTGAGGTTTCTCGCTTCGATATATTTGCGCTGCCCGATAACATTCCCGATTTAATAGAAAAGGCATCCCCAGATTACATCGTGGATGCCATTGATACCGTAAGCGCAAAGCTTGCTATAATTAAGGAAGCAAAAGAGCGCGGGATTCCCGTGATATCATCCATGGGCACGGGCTCAAAGCTTGACCCCACACGCTTTAAGATAGTTGATATCACAAAGACCCATACCTGTCCCCTTGCCAAGGTCATGCGCATAAAGCTCCGTGAAATGGGGATTGCACACTGCGATGTGCTGTTTTCCGATGAGCTGCCAATAAAGGCAAGCTCTGCAAGCGAGCTTGAAGGGCAAACGACACGTCATATTCCGGGATCGGTTTCTTTTGTACCGTCTGCGGCAGGACTAATAATCGGTGGCTTTGTAATACGCAAGCTGTGCGGAATCTGAGGTCAACTCAGAATCACAGCACCGCCGTAATCGGTGAGCTTGCCGCCAAGACATACGGTTCTGTATCCGAAGCCCGATAAAAAACGCTCTATTTTGTCACAGTCCGGATGTGTGCGAAGATTTCCGAAAAAGTATACCGTTGGAGCTGTTTCATGCAGGGAACAGCAGGAATAAGGCTCATGCACGAATGATGCGCCGCCGATAAAGCCGTAATCGCATCCGGAAAGTTCTATATGACCGGGAGAGATCCTAAGGACCCGTATGCCGTGGGATTCAAGCACTTTTGCCATGCCCTCGTCGGCGGTGACTGCGGCGCGTGCCCCCCTCAGCGCAAGTGTCGAACAGCGTGCATAGCCTTGTTTTACATTAACCGGCATAAGCCCGTTTTCTTCCGCCGTACTGCGTACAGTGGGTGAGAGACTTGCAAGGCGCGCGAACAAATACCGCCCCACAGGCAGTGCGTTGAATGCTGTGTCATCAGGATAAGCTCCGAAGGGTGTTTCCGGAGCTTTTTTCATCCTCTCGCTTATATTTTTCGGCAGAAGCTTTGCATATTCGGCGTTGACAATATGGGTTGTACCATCGCTGAAAATAAGTGTGTCAGCGTGAGTCTGTACGGTTTTGGAAAGTCTATTTTCAGGTGGAAGCGGAATCGGCGTAAAGTCATACCGACAAAGCTCGTCTGCATATATATTAAAGCCGGGCCTGCCGATTAAAATATAAGGCATGATTTTCTCCCTCCTTGGGAAGTATAGATACAGAAAAAGCCCGTGCTCAGCACAGGCTTCTTCGATTACATTAACTCAGACCGCTCTGGTTACTTTACCGGAACGCAGGCAGCGGGAGCAAACGTTAACGGTCTTAGGAGCGCCGTTTACGATTGCCTTAACACGTCTGATGTTGGGCTTCCAAGTTCTGTTGGTCTTGCGGTTGGAATGTGATACTGCAAGTCCGAACTGTACTGCTTTTCCGCAGATGCTGCACTTTGCCATGATAATTACCTCCGTATTTAAGCCGCCATGTTTCATAGCATGGCGATGCTGATTCATAACTAACAACGGATATTATATCACATTATTTTGCAAATTGCAATAGCCTTTTGAAAAGTTTTTTAAAAAAATTCCGTTTTTTCAAGTTTTGCCGTACCGGGAAAGCGAAAAAAAGCGGCTTTTGTTAAAACGTTACAAAAAAATGACTGCATGTGAAAAATATTTTTTTATAACACAAGTGAAAAATTTGTCATTTCCCCTTGAAATATGCAAAAAAATGTAGTAATATATTACTGATATGCATTTTAGTGATGTAAATTATTGAAAGGAGTCATTTATCATGACACTTAAACTTAATGACAGATATATTTCGGAGTTTCTTGCCGCTGAGGACATGAAAGGAATTGAGCCTGCGGTGAAGTGCGCTATGGCACAGGTGAAAAACAAAAACGGACTTGGAAACGACTTCCTCGGCTGGGTCGACCTTCCCGTTGACTACGATAAGGAAGAATTTGCACGCATCAAAGCGGCGGCAGCAAAGATTCAGAAGACCTGCGACATTCTTGTGGTTATCGGTATCGGCGGCTCCTATCTCGGTGCCCGTGCCGCTATAGAGTTTGTGAAATCTCCCATGTACAACGAGAAAAAGAAGGATACTCCCTCTGTATACTTTGCAGGCAACAACATTTGCTCCTCTGCGCTTGCTGAGCTTATCGAGCTTTGCGAGGGTAAGGATGTTTGCGTAAACGTTATTTCAAAGTCCGGCACCACTACCGAGCCGGCTGTGGCATTCAGAATCTTCCGTGAGCTTCTTGAAAAGAAGTACGGCGAGGATGGCGCACGTGAGCGTATTTTCGTTACCACCGACAAGGCACGCGGAACTCTCAAGTCTTTTGCCACCGATAAGGGGTATGAGACCTTCGTTGTTCCGGATGACGTTGGCGGACGCTATTCCGTTCTTACCGCTGTTGGACTTCTTCCCATTGCGGCGGCAGGCTGTGACATTGATGCAATGATGAAGGGTGCGGCAGATGCACGTGAGGCATATGCCACCGATGATATCGAAAACAACGATGCGGCAAAATATGCGGCACTTCGCAACCTTATGTACAGAAAGGGCAAGACCACAGAGATACTTGTTTCATACGAGGCGGCAATGCTTATGATGAACGAGTGGTGGAAGCAGCTCTACGGCGAGTCTGAGGGCAAGGATAATATGGGTATCTACCCGTCCTCCGTCATCTTCTCAACAGACCTCCATTCGCTCGGTCAGTACATCCAGGAGGGCAGACGCAATCTCTTCGAGACTGTAGTTTCCATAGAAAAGTCCAACGACACCGTGATAATTCCCAATGACCCCAACAATATAGACGGTCTCAACTTCCTGTCCGGAGAGGAGCTTCACAAGGTAAACCGTGCGGCAATGAATGCAACACTGCTTGCTCACGTTGACGGAGGCGTTCCGAACATTGTTCTGGAGCTTGCTGATCGAAGCGAGTATTCCTTTGGCTGGCTTGTGTACTTCTTTGAGCTTGCGTGTGCTATCTCCGGTTATACTCTCGGAGTTAATCCCTTCAATCAGCCAGGCGTTGAAGCGTATAAGAAAAATATGTACGCGCTTCTCGGAAAACCCGGCTATGAAGCGGAAAAGGCAGAGCTTGAGGCGAGAATGTCGAAGTAAGCGATTTGCACAAAAATCGTCGGTTAGCACAAGTATTTCGGACGAATTTGTACAACTTGTAAAAAGTTTGCGAAATTATATATTTTCTCATAAAATCCTCTTGAAATTTTCGGAGTTTTAGTGTAAAATATAAACAGATACTAGCAAACAAGGTATTGACACCACAAATTCAAGGAGGAAACACATTATGTTAAAGTTAATTATCGGCGTCAAGGGCACAGGCAAGACCAAGCAGCTTATCGAAATGGTCAACACTGCTTCCGAACAGTCCAACGGCTCTGTAGTATGCATTGAAAAGGGCACAAAGCTGACCTATGATATAAAGCATACCGCTCGTCTTATTGACACTGTTCAGTACGGTATCTGCGACGGACAGTCCCTGTTCGGTTTTGTTGCAGGAATTATTGCCAGCAACCATGACGTTACCGACATATATATCGACTCTGCACTTAAGATCTGTGAAAATGATCTTGCAAGCTTCGACAAGCTCTGCGACGAGGTTAACGAGCTTCTTAAGAAGTGCGATGTTAAGTGCGTTATGACCGTATCTCTTGCAACAGATGCGGCTACAGATACTATTAAAAAGTATCTCTAAGCAAATACATTAAGTATTAAAAGTTATTCTGCCGCAAATCCTGTGATTTGCGGCAGAATTGCGAATTTTTTGCCTTAAGTTTTGGAAAATCCAAAAAGATGGAGTAGTAAAATGAGTAAGACCGTAAGAATCGCGGCACTTGGTGCCTCACTTCTTCTGGCGGCATCCGCACTTTTTTCCTGTGGGAACAACGGGCAGATTGCCGATAGTTATGAAATAATCAAAGAAAGTACCGATAAGGCGCTGGCAATTGAAAGCGGCGAGATATTGGTATATGAAATGAATACTGCCGCAAAGGATATCGAGGGATATTCCTTGAACAGTTCCTCTGAGACGTATATCCGTTTTACCGGCACAGAGTCCCCCGATTTTGACCTTAATGCTACCAAGACCGACATCGCTTCCGGTGAGACCGAAGCATATGAGCTTATAAAGGACGGCGATAGCGTGCTTGAGCTTTTCGACGGTCAGGGCGAGTTTGTTGAGGATGCGGAAATCCCCGACATTTTTGAGCTTTTTCGGGTTGAATTTGGCACTTCGGATATAAAATCCGTTGAAGTGGTGCGTATGGAGAAGGGTGTACAGCTTTATTCCCTCACCATGAGCGAAAAATATGCAAACAAATTTGATACAGAGGCAGACGGCGTTGTTACCGACTGCACAGGAGTTGTTTTGTCCTACTACATCAATTCTGTAAAAGAGCTTCAGAAGGTTGTGTGTGAGTATACCTCCACAGTTACCGTTGACGGCGAATCTACAGAGGTAGTAAAGGCGATCGACGCACAAATTGCATAATTTTGGGGCTGAGTCATTAACATAGCCCCCAAAAAGAAAAAGCGGCAGCTTTTTACCGAAAAGGTATTGAGCTGTCGCTTGCTTTGTTGTATAATTAAGTTACCACACAAAATCCACAAGAAAGCGAGATAATTATACACCAATGAGAGACAGGAATCAAGTAGTTTTGCCAATAAATTTAGGAATTTGTATTCCCGAAGAGGATTTTGTATTCAAAGTAGCGGAAATATGCGAAAGATGCGGACTCGTTCATGACGCATCTCTCGAAGATTGTTACAATATAAAAAGCTTTTGACTCAGCACCTTTTTGCATTCTCGGAACTCTTTTTCGGTAAAAAAACTAAACTCAACAATATTTTTTATTGGCACACAGGCGTATTTATGTAAAATTTCACTTGAATTTGCATGGACAGTGCGGTATAATAATACGGTCTACAAAAAATGTTGAATTATGCCAATATAGCACAAAAGGACGTCTGAAAATGAAATTTTACAATAAAATCAGCTCTTCTTTTTCAAAAACAACATATTATGTCGGGGTATGTGTACTCTGGCTTATACTTGGACTGCTGATGGGTGGTATCGGCGGCGTTGTCGGAACGCTTTTCTCAAAAACACTGGATCTTTCAGTAAGTCTTTATTCAAAGCACAGTTTTCTGCTGTTTTTTCTGCCCATTGCAGGTATTATCATAAATTTTATATATACATCATGCCATACAGTAGGTTCAAATACAAATACCGTGTTTGAAACCGTGCGCGACGAGAGAGAAGTATCCCTGCTGTTAGCACCGGCAGTATTTGCGGCAACAGTTTTGACACAGCTTTGCGGCGGTTCTGCCGGAAGAGAGGGTGCCGCTCTGCAAATCGGCGGAAGCCTTGCCGCTTTGGTAGGACGCGTGGTGAGAATAGGCGAAAAACAGCGTCATATACTGACAATGTGCGGTATGAGCGCACTGTTTTCCGCATTGTTCGGTACTCCGGCAGGTGCCTGCATATTTGCGGTTGAGGTCGCAAGCGTAGGACGCATATATACCGCGGCACTGTTCCCATGTATGATATCGTCAGTTACCGCATACAGTATAGCGATGGCTCTCGGAGTTAGACCGGAACACTTTGCGGTAGGCGAAATTCCCATGTTTACACTTGCGACGGTTGCAAGAGTTGTGCTCATAGCAATAATCGTTACGCTTGTTGCTATATTATTTTGCAGTACCATGCACCACACACACAGCATATTCAAACGTATTATTAAAAACAGATATCTTCGCGTAACTCTTGGCGGTGCTATTATAATTCTGCTGACACTGCTTTTAGGCAACACAGATTATAACGGAAGCGGCTCACACATTATCGAAGGAATATTCGATGGGCATTCCATACGCCCGGAGGCGTTTTTACTTAAGATAATTTTCACCGCCATTACAATGGGCAGCGGATATAAAGGCGGCGAAATAGTTCCAACGCTGTTTATAGGCGCAACTCTTGGCGGTTTTGCGGCATCACTTATAGATCTCAGTGTTCCTTTTGGCGCGGCACTTGGAATGGCGGCACTGTTCGGAGGCGTTACAAACTGTCCCCTTACAGCAATTGTCATATCGGTAGAGCTTTTTGGCGGAGAGGGAATTATATTCTATCTGATTGCAATACTTGCAGTGCATCTGCTGTCAGGACGCCACAGCCTGTACACGGGACAACGTATGCTTTTCTCAAAGCTTGATGATGAACTGATTGACAACGATTGTAGCTGACATAGAAGATGTGGGTGAGTCATTAACATAGCCCCCAAAAAGAAAAAGCGGCAGCTTTTTACCGAAAAGGTATTGAGCTGTCGCTTGCTTTGTTGTATAAGTTAATTGCTATAAAAAACCACAAGAAAGCGAGATAATTATACACCAATGAGAGACAGGAATCAAGTAGTTTTGCCAATAAATTTAGGAATTTGTATTCCAGATTTTCTCGAATTTGCATAGCAAAAGGCTGAGTCAATCGCTTCATAAAAAGCTTTTGACTCAGCACCTTTTAATTTTCGCTACATTTATGCCTCAATGATCATATTTATATAGTATATCGTACCGTTGCCGGCAAATTCAAGCACAACACCGTTGTCGGTGGAGATTTCATCCATGTGGAATAAGTAGGGCGAATGCTCGGTGAGTACTGCAGTGCTTTTAGTTATTGTGGGCTCTGCAAGTGCCTCGCAGGCTTCAGCCCTTGCGGTATTGCCGCTGATCGTGAGTGTAGGAGCGGCATCACCCTCGAAGTCTATGATGACCTTTACTTTGTCGGTAGAGTTGATCTTGCCAACGTCAAGTGCAATCTGTGCTGTGCCGTCAACGGTAAGCGGAAGCGGCCTGTACACAGGACGTCCCGCAGGCGCGGTGTCCTGCCAAGTAACAACAAATTCGCGGCTTCCTGCATGGCACGCTGCACGGTCTAACATCCATGCGTCGCGGTTACGGTCATTTAGATTCTCGTGATTGTTAAAATAAATTCCGTCCGCACCGCCTGCATAGAATGCTGCCGCATATGCCTTTGAGTTTGTGGGCATATTGAAGGTCTGCTTCAAGCCAAGGGTTTCAATGCCGCCGAAAATGGCAATATCGTCACCGAGAAGCTCGCGCCATACCTTGACGGGTACGGCACTGTCTGTGCAGGACCATCTGGGGGTGGGAACTACAGCGTCAATAATGCCCTCATCGCAAAGAGTCTTGATATCAAATCCGAATATAAGCGAATCTTCAGGGTCGCGGCAGGTTCTTATCATGAGCTTGACGTCATGTCCGACACGTATTGCGGCGTTGTCGGTAAGCTTTTTAATCTCGCGGATGTATTCGGTCATTATCTTGTGGCACTCGGGGTCGTTTTTGTAATCAAAGCAGAATATTTCACGCATGAAGTCGAGCTCTAAACCGAAAATATCGTATTTGTCAAGAAGTTCGGCTATGTAGCCAAGAATAGCTGTGCGATATCTCGGATATTTGAAATCAAAGCAGTGAGCTATGTGTGCGTAAGCAGGACCGAGCTTCTCACCTGCCTTATCTGCCTCATAGTACATATCCGAGCGGAGAAATGATGTTTCATTGGTGCTGAAATGAATATCATTCATGCGAAGAGACAGCCACGGTCTTATGCCGATTTCGCGCATGGTGTCGATGAATATCTGAGCGGCGTCGATACCGTACTCCACGAAGCATTTGTAAAGCTTCGAGAGCGGGTCTTCTGAATAATCAACCGCATGACCGTTTTCTATTTTCTGAAGGTACTTGTCGCCGCGCCAATGGAATGCTTCCGTTGGCAGGAGCGCGGTTTGTTCAAGCACGCCGAGAAGGACATCCGTTATTTTTGTATCCTTGTAAATAAGAAAGATATTTTTCAGGGATTTGTGTGCAGCCTCTTTTGATGAAGTATCAATGAAGCGGTACCAATTGGGGTCGCGGTTGATGAGCAGGGCACCGTCATACCATTTTTTATTCGTACACATTTGTAATACCTCCTAAAATTTGTGTTAGGTTATCTTGTCGTGTTTATTTTATCATGATGCTGTCGCCGTGTCAATGGAAAAAATGACATTTTTGCTGGTATTTTTCCGTATTTAATGTACCATTGACATACAGACTCGTAAGTGATATACTATATACATCACATTTAAAGTCGCAAAGGAGAATCACCATGCTTGCAAAAGGAACAAAAGCACCTGATTTCACATTGGAAGATAAAAACGGTAATAAGGTATCCCTCTCGGATTTTAAAGGTAATAAGGTTGTGCTGTATTTTTATCCCAAGGACAACACTCCCGGCTGTACACGTCAGGCGTGTGCTTTTGCCGCCGCATACAGTCAGTTTGAGGCAAAAAATGTTACAGTTATCGGAATAAGCAAGGACAGCGTTGCATCCCATATTAAGTTTGCCGAAAAATACAATCTTCCATTTATACTTCTTTCCGACCCTGACCGCGAAGCCATTGAGGCATATGGAGTATGGCAGGAAAAGAAGATGTGCGGCAAGGTTGGAATGGGCGTTGTCAGAACCACATTTATTATTGGCGAGGACGGCATTATAGAAAAGGTAATGGAAAAGGTCAAGCCAGATACCAACGCCGCAGAGATACTTGCAGAGCTGTAAGCGGAGATTATATCTAAAAAAGAGATACCGGTATCTTTTGATATGCACCTCCAAAAGTGTCTAACTTTTGGGGTGCATATCATACTTGACTTTTTCTGTGAGATGGTTTATAATTAAATAAAAAACCGAAAGGAACTACTATTATGAATTACCAGCTCAAAAACGACAAGGTTTGCGTTACAATAAGCTCTATTGGCGCGGAGATTATATCCGCTGTTCGGGGAGACTGCGAATATATGTGGCAGAAGGACCCAAAGTATTGGGGTGATTGCGCACCGCTTCTTTTCCCCATCTGCGGAAGAATGGTAGAAGGGGTATACAATTACCGCGGAAAGGCTTATGAGCTTGGCATTCACGGGTTCGCTCGCTTCTATGAATATGATGTTGAGAAAGTAGGGGACGATGCCCTCAGATTTACTCTTTGCGATAATGCAGAGACACTTGCTGCATATCCGTTCAAATTTAAGTTTTCTGTGCTCTACAGACTTTGTGAAGATACCCTTTATTCAGAGGTGACTATTACAAATACCGGCTATGAGGTGCTTCCTTGCACCTTCGGTGCACATCCCGGCTTTAATGTACCCCTTGAAAAAGATAAGGCACTTACCGATTACTTTGTTAAATTCGACAAGCCTTGCGCGCCGAAGCGGATAGTGGTGTCTCCTGCTCGCTTTATAACGCACGATACTGTGCCGTATCCTACAGATAACGGAAAGATTCATTTGACCCATGAAATGTTTGACGATGACGCCATATTTATGCTTGATATTGCAGACAGCGTAACTCTTGAATGCGAGGGCGCAAAAAATTACGTAAGAGTTACATATCCCGATATGCCCTATGTGGGACTCTGGAAAGCCGACCATACCGATGCACCCTATGTGTGCATTGAGCCGTGGTGCGGTCTGCCTGCATACGACGGCGAGATCGACGATTTTGAAACAAAAGAACCTTTCTTCCGCTTGAAGTCAGGAGAGAATAAGACCGTGCGGTATTCTATCACGTACGGTTTGAATGGTTAATAACTTTCAAAAAAAGGGGACTGCACAGTCCCCTTGAATTGTTTTATACAGTGCGATTACGTCCAAATTTGTCTGTCCCTCTTGACAAAAGCTCCATTTGATGGTATACTTTAACCTGTAAAAATATATTGTAAGGATGAATATACGATGTTTAACGATAATGTTCCATATAAGATTTATCTCTCGGAGGAGGAGCTTCCGAAACAGTGGTACAATGTGCGTGCAGATATGAAAAATAAGCCTGCGCCGCTCCTTGACCCCGAAACCATGAAGCCGATTCGTGCTGAGAGACTCTCTTCGGTATTTTGTGAGGAGCTTGTCAAGCAGGAGCTTGACGACACCACGCCCTATTTCGATATCCCCGAGCCTATACTTGATTTTTACAAGATGTACCGTCCGGCACCCCTTACCCGTGCATACTTCCTTGAAAAGAAGCTTGGTACTCCTGCGAAGATCTACTACAAGTTTGAGGGAAACAATACCAGCGGCTCTCATAAGCTTAATTCCGCAATTGCGCAGGCGTACTACGCAAAAATGCAGGGGCTTCGCGGTGTTACCACCGAAACGGGAGCAGGACAGTGGGGTACGGCACTTGCTATGGCGTGCTCTTACTTTGATCTTGACTGCAAGGTGTATATGGTAAAATGCTCCTATGAGCAGAAGCCGTTCCGCCGCGAGGTCATGAAGGTGTACGGCGCGTCTGTTACTCCGTCTCCGTCAATGGAAACTGCGGTCGGAAGAAAGATAAACGAGCAGTTCCCGGGTACGGGAGGAAGTCTCGGCTGTGCTATTTCTGAGGCTGTTGAGGCGGCGACCTCTATGGAGGGATACCGATATGTTCTCGGAAGCGTACTTAATCAGGTTCTTCTCCATCAGACGGTTATCGGACTTGAATCCAAAGCCGCTATGGATAAATACGGAATCAAACCCGATATCATAATCGGATGTGCCGGCGGCGGCTCTAATCTCGGCGGACTTATTTCTCCGTTTATGGGTGAAAAGCTTCGCGGCGAGGCGGATTACCGCTTTATTGCCGTTGAGCCGGAATCTTGCCCCAGCTTAACACGCGGAAAATATGCATACGACTACTGTGACACCGGTGCGGTATGTCCTCTCCAGAAGATGTATACGCTGGGAAGCGGATTTATGCCTGCCGCAACCCATGCAGGCGGTCTGCGCTACCACGGCATGAGCTCACTGCTTTCTCAGCTTTACGATGACAAGCTTATGGAAGCGGTTTCCGTAAAGCAGACCGAGGTATTCGCGGCGGCTGAGCTGTTTGCACGTGTTGAGGGAACACTTCCTGCTCCCGAATCCAGCCACGCTATCAAGGTTGCTATTGACGAAGCACTGAAGTGCAAGGAAACCGGCGAGGAAAAGACCATTTTCTTCGGTCTTACCGGTACAGGATATTTTGATATGATGTCCTACGAAAAGTTCCACAACGGTGTGATGAAGGATTACGCTCCCACCGATGCGGAGATCGCCGAAGCTCTTGCAAAGCTTCCGAAGGTTGAATAATTTAGTTTTTAATTTAAAAGGTCCGAGTCAGTCTGACTCGGACCTTTTAGTTTATGCGGTATGAAGCGGCAGTCGAGGACGCCACATTGTGATATCACCGTAGGGGAGGCGTTTCGCCTCCCGTTTTCTTAAATCATAAATATAAAAACGCGGGAGGGGAAACCCCTCCCCTACGGACACTGTCCGGTTGTTAACCTATAATTTCACCGGAACAAATCCATCAACTATCATTGAATCGGGCGTGACGATACAATCCACCGCCATAACCTCAACTCCCACAGCCGCGGCTTCGCGGAGTGCTTCGCCAAATTCCGGATGAGTGTTATCGTTTGGCACAAGGTAAGAGATTCCTTTCATCTGGATAACAAACAGTATCACAGCACCGTAACCGGCAGCCTTTGCCGCCATAAGCTCACGGATATGCTTGATACCGTGCTCTGTTGGTGCATCGGGGAAGGCGGCAACGCCATCCTTTTCCAATGTTACGCCTTTGACCTCGATAAATGTGGTTTTTCCGCCATCTGTAACACAAAGATCAAATCTTGACGAGCCGTATGTAACCTCGCGGCGTATTTCAACGTTCGGGAAGCGTTTTTTCAGCCACTCATACGCTGCCGTGTTTGGAGCTTGGGAATCCATGTTGATAAGTCCGATTCCAGGCTTGTTGACGGCTATAAGATCATATTTTGTCTTTCTCGCAGGATTTTCGCCGCACGCCAATATTACCTGCCGTCCCGAAACAAGAAGTTCACGACACCGTCCCGTATTTTTTACGTGGACGGTTTCGGTGACGCCGCGAGACATTCTCACATTTGCGATAAATCGGTTGGGGCGGTCGATAAATTCGGCATGGATTGTTTTAGTGTAGGTCATAGCTATCCGTTCCTTTTTGTCTGTAAAGGGGATACCGAAAAGGCACGGCATCCCCAAAATATATTATTTCTTATCGTTTGATCTTATCTCTACACGTCTTATTTTGCCGCTGATGGTCTTGGGAAGCTCCTCAACAAATTCCACGATTCTCGGATACTTGTAGGGAGCGGTGTGAGTCTTGACGTAGTCCTGGATCTCCTTTTTAAGTGCGTCATTGCCCTCTTTGCCCTTTACAAGCACGATGGTCGCCTTGACTACCTGACCGCGAATCTCATCGGGAGCGGCGGTGATAGCACATTCGAGCACGTAGGGAAGCTCCATGATAACCGATTCGATCTCAAACGGACCGATGCGGTATCCGCTGGACTTGATGAGGTCGTCGGTACGGCCTACATACCAGAAGCAGCCGTCCTCGTCCATCCAGGCGGTGTCGCCTGTGTGGTAATATCCGTCATGCCATGCGTCCTTGGTCTTCTCCTCGTTGTTATAGTAGCCGAGGAACAGACCGCAGGGAGCTTTGTCGCCTGTGCGGATGCAGATCTCACCCGTTTCACCCACAGCGCAGGGCTTATCCTCGCCGTTAAGGATAACAACATCGTAAAGGGGACTTGGCTTACCCATAGAGCCGGGTTTCGGAGTAGTTCCCACAAGATTTGCAAGCACAAGGGTGGTTTCCGTCTGACCGAAGCCCTCCATAAGCGGAACCTTGGTCTTATTTACCCACTGCTGATATACCTCAGGGTTAAGTGCTTCGCCTGCGGTGCAGGAATATTTAATGCTGGAGAGATCGTACTTTGACAGGTCTTCTTTGATGAAGAAGCGGTACATTGTGGGCGGTGCGCAGAATGTGGTGATGCCGTATTTTCCGAACAGGGGAAGAATGTCGTGGGCATCAAACTTGTTGAAGTCGTAGGTGAATATCGCCGCCTCACAAAGCCACTGACCATAGAGCTTGCCCCAGAGGGACTTGCCCCAGCCGGTGTCGGAGATCGTAAAGTGAATGCCGTTGGGGTCAACATTATGCCAATATTTTGCGGTGATAAAGTGACCGAGGGCGTATTTGTAGCTGTGAGCGGCAATTCTCGGATAGCCGGTAGTGCCGGATGTGAACATCATGAGCATTGTATCGTTGCCGCAGGCTGTGTCCTCGGTACGCTCGTATACGTCGGAGAAATTCTTGTATTCGTCGTAGTCAAGCCAGCCGTCGATATGCCCAATTTCATTTCCGCAGGCAAGAATCTTTGTTTTAACCGACTCGCATTTAGCCGCCGCAAGGTCAGCCTGATGTGCCACGTCACCGTCAGCGGTGCAGATAATGGCGGAAACCTCAGCCGCATTGAAGCGGTACTCAAAATCGTGCTCCACAAGGAGATTGGTAGCGGGAATGATTACAGCACCCATCTTGTGAAGGGCAACGATGGTGTACCAGAAGTGGTAATGACGTTTAAGCACTACAAGCACACGGTCGCCTTTCTTGATTCCAAGAGAGGTGAGGTAGTTTGCCACCTTATTTGACTCACGCATCATATCGCCGAAGGTGATACGGCGCTCAGTCTTGTCGGCTGAAAGATGGAGCATTGCAAGCTTGTGGGGATTTTTCTTTGCAATTTCGTCAACGCAGTCAAAGCCGAAGTTGAATTTGTCCTCATCTTTGAATTTTATAGAACTTAATACACCCTTTTCGTCAAGAGTGGTCTCTACAAAATTCTCCCATATAGCACCGGTCTTTTCGACAGCTACTACCGCAGGCTTTTTCTCTACGGTAGGAGCGGCATAGTCGTATGCCTTGCCCTCGGCATCAATAACTATGGCAAGGAATTTGCAGTCGCCCTCAACGGCTATCATGCCGTGGGGAGTACCGCTGTTATAGTAGATGGAATCGCCTTCTGTGAGCACCTCGATGTGGTCGTCGATCTGTACCTTCAGCTTGCCTTCAAGAACATAGTCGAACTCCTGACCCTCATGGGTAGCAAGCTTTATGGGCTTATTCTGTTCGTCTTCGTGATAAGTTGCCGTAACAACGAAAGGCTCAGCTGTCTTATTTTTGAAAAGGGGAGCAAGGTTGTTGTAGCGGAATCCCTTTCTGCGAACGATCGGCAGACCCTCGCCGGATTTTGTAACGGAGAAAGAGGAAAGGGTAGGGCTTGAGCCTTTGAGAATATCGGTTGCATCAACGCCGAAGGTCTGGGCGCATTTATGAATGAATGTGAAGCTGAAATCCGATTCGCCGGACTCAACAGCGGCATATTCTGCCTCGGTAACACCTGTACGCTTCGCCATATCAGCGCAGGTAAGACCCATGATCTCGCGCAGTGCGTGAAGTCGCTCGGCAATTTCCTTTAACTTGTTTTCCATGACAGTTTCCTCCAAAAATGTGGTATTTTGTTTCAGAAGGGCTTGGCAAAATCGCAATTTGTCCGGAATAAACAAAAAGCGCCCCAAAGCGGATGTTTACATCCCTGCTTTGAGACGGAATCGTTTAACTATTCCGCGGTACCACTCAAATTGCGTAAAATACGCCTCTTTACGGACTCAAACAAGTCCTTTGCCTTTACGCGGCATAACGTGGAAGTCTACTCGGTTTCCCTTTCGGTCCCAAGCTCGGAAGCGATTGATCACATTGAACAACACCGCATCGGCTCGCACCATCCGCCGACTCTCTGAAGGGGCATCACTCTGACCGTCTTCGTCACAGCCTTTCATTTACGCTAAAATTATAGCATACTAAAGCAAGTTTGTCAATAGGTAATTAAATATTTTTTCTAAATTTTTCAAATCGGTTTTTATGTACATATTGACAATGTGGCGGTTTTGTAGTATCATATCTTTACTAACAGATTTAAATTCGGAGAATTACTATGAATGAGAATAATAAGATAAAATGGAAAGGCGGCACACTGCTTGCACCGCTTCCTGCCGTAATGGTAAGCTGCGGCAGTATGGAAAAGCCGAACATTATCACTGTAGGATGGACGGGAATACTCAATTCCGATCCGCCTAAAACCTATGTTTCAATAAGAAAGGAGCGTTTTTCACACGCTCTTATTAAGGAAAGCGGTAAATTCGTTATAAATCTTACAACGGAAGCTCTTGCGCGTGCAACGGACTTCTGCGGTGTGCGCTCGGGAAAAAATTACGATAAATTTAAAGAGTGCGGTCTTACGGCAGTGCCTGCCCATGAGCTTGACGATACCCCTGTGATTGCTGAAAGCCCCATATGCCTTGAGTGCCGTGTTTGTGACATAGTGCCACTTGGAACACACGATATGTTCATGGCTGATATAGTCAGCGTTGGTATTGCACCGGAGCTTGTTGACGCTTCTGGTGCACTTCATATGGATGCCGCAAAGCTTATCGCCTACGCTCACGGCGAATATTTTGCCCTTGGAAAAAAGCTTGGGGATTTCGGATATTCCGTTCGCAAAAAGAGCACGATAAAGCGCCGCGCGGCAAAGAAGCGCGGACAAAACGCTAACCGAAAAGGCACAAAAGGGCGGTAATATCTCGAATACAGAAAAATCACGCACACCGTCGGTGTGCGTGATTTTTGATATATGTCAATGCAAGAACACCGCGCCGCGTTTAGCGGCGCGGTGTATGTATCTTAGGAATTATTCCTTAACGATCTCAGCGTCGGGAGCGTTCTTTCTTACGCTTTCAATGCCGTTTTCACAGCCGGACTTAGCACTGTAGCCCTCGGATGTAGCGATGATCTCGCCGTTGCGTGCCTTAAGGCGGAAGCGGTATTCGCCTGCTTTGTCGGTGTACATTTCAAACTTGGGGCAGGTAGCAGCCACGATAGGCTCTGCAGTCTGATCCTCAAGGTTTGCTATAGCAGCGTTCTTCTTTACACTCTCGATACCTTTAAGGCAGGAAGCCTCGGATTTGTAGACTTCGCTTGTGGCAATAACCTGTCCGTTGCCTGCAAGAAGATTGAATTTTACGCCGGATGCCGTAGTTTTAACAACAAATTTTCCCATGATACTGATCCTCCGTTTTTTTCGCTTGCGCGAAGAATTTTTATAAATTGCACAATATAATTATACGATAAAAAGTGTGAATTGTCAATATATAATAGCGAATTTTGTCAATAAATCGCCATTTTTTACATTAAAACTCCAATTTTTGCGTTCTGTCAAAGAGCGTGCCGAGGGCACACCGTATATCAACGTTTTTATAAAGCACATCATAGACGGCTTTGCATATGGGAAGCTCCACTGAGCTTGCTTCTGCCATTTTTATAAGAGCAGGTACGGTGTGATAGCCTTCGGCAAGCTTTGTGAACGGTTCGCCCTTGACGAAGCTTTCGCCGAATGCTCTGTTGTGGCTGTACTCGGAAAAAACTGTTGCCTGGTAGTCACCAAGGTGACACAGTCCGTATGCGGACAGCTCGTTTCCGCCGAAAGCGGTGATAAGACGGGCGATTTCTCGGGCGCCTCTTGACATGAGAGCACCCTTTAGGGATGTCATTCCAAGACCGTCAAGCATTCCTGCGGCAACGCCGATAACGTTTTTTGCCGCCGCGCCTATCTCATTGCCTATAAGGTCTGTGCCGTAGTAAAACCTGATTATTCCGCCGGAAAAGGCTTCGATAAGCCTCGACTTTACCTCAGTGTCGTCACTGTCAATAACCATGCAGTTCTGTATTCCGCGGTAAAATTCCTCAACGTGACCGGGACCGAGCCATACAGCAACACTGTTATCCGGCAGCTCTTCTTTAACCACCTCTGAAAGACGCTTGCAGGTGGTGTTTTCTATACCTTTCATACACAAAACAAATGTCCTATTGCGCACATTTATTTCGCGAAGCTCACGGCAGAGTGAGCGGAGCGACTGCGCTCCTACGGATATTATAGTAACGTCTGATAAAAGGACGGTCTTTATATCTGTGGTAAGCGTGATAGACGGTGGAAAGTCGATATAGTCGTTTTTCCTCTCCGATATTATTCTTTTCATATTATCGGAATCGGCTCTTCCGTACAGCGAGACATCATGTGAAAGTGAATTTAAATACCAAGCTATACAGCTTCCCCATCTTCCGCATCCGATTACTGTTATTTTCATGCTAAAATAAGCTCCCTTTAATTTTGCTTGTGTTATCTTATATAATTATACAATATTTTTGCCCATATGTCAATTAAATTTCACTTTTGGTATCATATCCGCTTTTCGGGATAAAATAAGGAGCGATAACTTTATTTTTTAGGGGAGCACCAAATGAAAAGATATATTTCACTTACGGTTGCAGCTTGTATGCTTATATCGCTTTTTGGCGGCTGTGCGCGAAATGAGGACGCCGGGGAAAGCTATACCTATAACGACTATGTGACCACCATGGCGGCAAATTGGAATCCGCACACCTATGAGACGGCGTCCGACAGTTATCCTGCGGATTTTCTGCGGGTTGGACTGTATGCCGCGGTTTTTAATGACGAAAAAAACTTTGCGGTTGGAAAACCGCCTTTTGAAAGCTATAAAATGATACCGGAAATGGCGGCGGCAGAGCCGGTTGACGTTACGGCACGTGTGCGGACAGAGCATCCGGAATTCGGCATCCCCGAATCCGCAAGCAGCGGATATGCATATACCATAGACTTAAACCCGGAGGCAATGTGGGAGGACGGCACACCTATAAATGCCGACACTTATGTGTATTCCATGCGCCGCCTTCTTGACCCGGAGCTTCTTAACTACCGTGCTTCGGATTTCTATGCAGGAAATTTCAGCATCGCCGGTGCAGAGCGTTACGCAAATCAGGGGCAGAGTGTTATGCTTAAGGTTTATGAGGTCATGGAGAGAGACGGCATATTTGCCGCGGAGGAATTTGTGTTCACCTATGGGGACAGCAAGGCTCACATCAATTGGCTTGACTCCTTCGGAGAGGCGTACAATAGTCAGAGCGGGAAATGGGGCGCGGCTGAAAATGCGGTGGTCGATTCGGGAATGAGTGTGCGTGAGCTTTACGAGTTCTTCATGAGTGAAGCTACCGCTAGAGGTGAGAGTGCCGATGGGGCACGACGTCGGTTTGCCGATGAGGTAAGCATTATGTGGACTTATCCCGATAATGTGGATTTTTCCTATGTTGGACTCTATAAGTCGGGGGACTACCAGATAACCCTTGTGCTTTCAAGAGCCTTGTCCGGCTTCGGACTTTTATATGCCCTTAACACAAATTGGATAGTAAACGAGGAGCTGTATGAGCGCTGTCTTAAAAAGGAGGGTGGCGCATGGTTTTCCACATACAACACAAGCGCGGATACCACGCTGTCCTACGGACCATATAAATTAGTGTCCTATCAAAAAGACAAATCTATGCGTTTTGAGCGAAATGATAATTGGTACGGCTACACCGACGGTCGTCATGTCTTTGCTGACCCCGTCAGCGGTGATGAACGTGAAATGTACCAGACAACTGCCGTAAATACCCAGGTGGTTGCCGAGTCGGCGACTGCAAAGCTGATGTTCCTTCGCGGAGAGCTTATGAGCTATACTCTGGGTGCTGACGATTTTGCCGCATACAAAAACAGCGAGTTTGCACACGAAACTCCAGGCGAGACCGTATTTTTCCTTATACTAAACGGAAACATGGATGCAATTGAGAAAAGAGAGTCAAGCGGAAGCTTTGATAGGCGCACAATTGATCTTGAAACCATGACACTTGAACCCTTCAGACGTGCGCTTGCTCTGACTTACGACAGAGAGCAGTTTGCCGCCGCAATATCTCCTGCGCGTTCCGCTGCGTACGGTCTTATTGGTAATGCTTATCTGTACGATCCCGAAAATCAACTGTCATACCGCGACACCAATGCGGCAAAGTATGTGCTCTGCGATTTTTACGGCGTTGACCCGTCCAAATATCAAAGCCTCGATGCGGCGGTGGGGTCTATTACGGGCTATGATCCCGATTCTGCCAGAGAATACTACAAAGAAGCATTTTCCGAGGCTCTCGCCCTTGGATATATTACGGATAACGATAAAAACGGAATTTCCGATCAGACCGTCACCATAGAATACTGTGTGTCCGCGGACAACGACTTTATGACACGCACCATTGATTATCTCAATGGGAAAATGAGTGCAGTCACGGCAGGCACTCCATTTGAGGGGAAGATAAGCTTTATAAAATCCGCACCTTACGGAACGGAGTGGTCGCAGAAAATAAAGGCGGGACTTTCCGACACTGTGCTCGGCGGCTGGAGCGGCTCTGTGCTTGACCCGTTCTCCCTTACCGACCTTTACGTGAACCCTGCCTACCAATATGATGCGCTGTGGTTTGATTCCGATGAGACGGAGCTTACCATGAGCATAAATGTGGGCGGTATGGGCGAAACGGAAGTTATACGGGACGTATCAATGACGCTTCGTGAATGGTCGGATGCGCTTAACGGTGAGTATGTGACAAAAAATAACGTTTCCTACAACTTCGGAGAGGGAATGGCGGATGTAGAGGTCAGACTTTCGATCCTTGCCGCCCTTGAGGGTGAAATTCTCAGAACCTATAACTATATCCCAATGCTTCAGGATGCGGCACTTACACTTCTTTCAAAGCAGGCATATTACGCCGCAGAGAGCTATAATCCGGTGCTGGGATGGGGCGGTATCGCATATCTCGGCTACAACTACAGTGATGCCGAATGGGCGGAGTATGTGTCAAGTGTTGGTGGAGATATAAAATATTAAGAGGCACGGCATGGTAAAATATATTATGAGCAGAGTTCTTCTCATGCTGCTGACCCTGTTTATCATTACGGGAATGTGCTTTATCCTTGTAAGGATGCTTCCTCCGGCAGAGCTTCCGCCGGGGGACATCCATACGCAGGTCATTGAGGCGCGGCGTGAGGCTCAGGGCTACAACAAGCCCTATCTTGTGCAGTTCGGCATATTCCTAAAAAACGTTTTTACAAGGTGGGATTGGGGAGTCAGCGATAAGCTGTATGTGGGGCAGGAGGTAGCCGGGATATTTGCGGACAAGCTTCCGGCTACAATGATTGTGAACTTTTATTCGATAATTGTCAGTATTCCCATTGGAATACTTCTGGGAGTTATTGCCGCATCCTACAAAAACACCTATATAGACCACCTGCTGTCAACGGCTACTATGGTGTGCATATCAGTGCCGTCCTTTGTGTATGCCTTTATAATACAGTATTTTCTCTCGTACAGGCTCGGATGGCTTCCGTTCCTCGTAAAATCGGGCACAGACTATTTTTCTTTTGATATGTTTATAAGTATGCTGCCCGTTATACTGTCCCTGTCTCTCGGTGTTATAGCAAGCTTTACCAGAACCACGAGAGCCGAGCTTTGCGAGGTGCTTACAAGCGATTATATGCTTCTTGCGCGCACCAAGGGACTTACCAAGGCGCAGGCTACAGTGAGACACGGACTTAAAAACTGCATGGTGGTGGTACTTCCGTCCATTTTCGGTAATTTTATAGGCATTATGAGCGGCTCATTTATAATCGAGAAGATTTTCGCCGTTCCGGGTGTGGGAAGTCTTTATATAAATTCAATAAACGCCAGGGATTATCCAATGTTTATAATGCTGACGGTGTTTTACACCGCTATCGGACTTGCAGCAAGCATAGTTGTTGATATAAGCTACGGATTTGTTGATCCGAGAATACGGATAGGATCAAAAAAGTAAGGGAGGTGTGAAATGGGTATCGAAGAATTTCCGTCCGAAAAATTCATCCCGGTGGGGATAAGCAAAGACGGCACATACGGTAAAATTTCCGAAAAGGGCAGGGGATACTTTAGGGACGCCATGCTCCGATTCAGAAAGAACCGCTCCTCTGTTGCGGCGGCGTATATTATACTGTTTCTTGTGCTGTTTGCCCTGTTTTCACCTATTATATCCCCCTACGGTATAAACGATAAGGACACGGTCTATACGGGATTCCCACCTTATCTTGAAAAGGCGTCGTGGCTTCCCCTCGGACTTTTTGACGGCGGCACCGTGCGCACAGGTCAGAGCGAAGCACAGCTTGCGGCGCTTAGAGCAATCGGTGAGGAGACGGGAATGGACCCTGTTATAAAAATAAAGGACAGGGAGGAGACCGTCACCAAATTTCGCGGTGAGGAGCGAAGAACGGTAACATATGCGCTTCGGGTAAACAAATATTATGAAGTGGGAATAATGTTTCGTGTTATGTCACCGGAGGAGTTCCTTCGGATACAGGAGTACCAGAATAAAACGGGACTTCAGATAATATACCCCTATACCGACAGGGCGATTATCGGTGCTGCGGCGGCATCCCCAAATGTGTGGTACAGGGTAAGTGACACCAAGGGTACTCCCCTGCTTGACAGTGACGGTGAGCTTATCCCTGCGTATTCCACCGACAAGAGCACAGAGGGCGCGCCCTATAACAGCATAAGAATTGAGGGCGATGACGGAGAGCTAATATACAGCAGGCAAAAGTCGGGTGCTGTTGAGTGCCGGGTGTGCTACTATAACTACTATATTTTCCAAAACGGACATCCGCCAACATTTCCGCTCGGCACAAATTCCCTTGGACAGGATCTTTTTTCCGCTATCGGAATCGGTGCGCGCTTCTCACTTTTGTTTGCCCTTATCGTGTCCGCACTTAATCTTATAATAGGCACGGTTTACGGTGCGGTGCAGGGATATTACGGCGGCACGGTGGACCTTGTGCTTGACCGCGCGGCGGATATTTTATCGGGAATGCCCTTTATAGTGGTTGCAACGCTTTTTCAGCTTCATCTTGCAAGTCGCGTTGGGACTGTAGGCTCGTTTCTGTTTGCATTTGTGCTCACAGGCTGGATAGGTATGGCGGCACTTACAAGAAAGCAGTTCTACAGATTCAAGGGGCGCGAATTTGTGCTTGCGGCACGAACTCTCGGTGCATCGGACAGACGGCTTATGGTAAGACACATTTTCCCAAATGCCATTGGCACGCTTATTACAAGCTGTGCGCTTATAATCCCCGGAGTAATAAGCTCAGAGACTACTTTCTCGTATCTCGGAATAATAAATCTCAGTGAATTTGCCGGTACAAGTCTCGGTACGCTTATGTCTCAGGGGCAGACATCAATGACCACATCACCTCACGCCATGCTGTTTCCGGCGCTGTACTTTTCACTGCTTCTTATTTCATTTAATCTTTTCGGAAACGGACTTCGTGATGCCTTTGATCCACGCGTGAGAGGAGCTGAGGATTTATGACGCCGAGACTTTCGGTTAAAGACCTTTATGTCACGTTCCGCACCGCAGTGGGAAAGGTGCACGCGGTGCGCGGAGTCAGCTTCGACGTGGATAAGGGCGAAACACTTGCGATTGTTGGTGAATCCGGTTCGGGGAAATCCGTTACCGCCAAGGCGATTCTGGGGATTTTATCGGGCAACGCCTCTTTGGAATCGGGAGAGATAATCTACGACGGCATGAACCTTGCAAAGCTTCATGAGCGGAAAATGTGCCGTCTTAGGGGGGACAGGATAGCTATGGTATTCCAGGACCCTATGTCAAGCCTTAACCCTATTGTTAAGGTGGGGCGGCAGATTACGGAAGCCATGATATTAAAAAACAAGCTTAGTCCGAGGGAAGCAAAGGCACGTGCATTGAAGCTTATGGAGGAGGTGGGAATCCCCGACCCCATACGGCGATTCGGGCAGTATCCCTTTGAATTTTCAGGCGGTATGCGGCAGAGGATAGTTATCGCCATAGCACTTGCCGCCGACCCGGATGTGCTCATCTGCGACGAGCCTACAACAGCCCTTGACGTTTCGGTACAGGCGCAGATACTTGAGCTTATCGAGCGGCTGAAGCGTGAACGGAATCTTTCGGTTATCTTTATAACCCACGATCTTGGGGTGGTTGCAAACGTTGCCGACAGAGTGGCGGTGATGTACGCCGGTAAGATGGTTGAAGTTGGCAGTGCCGAGGACATATTTTACCGCGCCGCTCATCCCTATACGTGGGCACTGCTGTCGTCCATGCCCGATCTTGACACACAGGATGCACTTGAGGCGATCCCTGGCACACCGCCAAATATGCTTGATCCGCCAAAGGGCGATGCCTTTGCGCCGCGAAACCGTTTCGCCATGCAGATAGATTACGAGCGTGAGCCGCCCATGTTTAAAATATCAGAAACACACAGTGCCGCCACGTGGCTTCTTCACCCAAAAGCCCCTCATGTGCCTGTTCCGGCAACGATTGCGGCGCGCATAGAGCGCATGAAGAATAAAAGGGACGGAGAATCGCACAAGCCGGAATGACAGATGCGATTTCTGCGGCGCACATCAGAAAGGTATGATTGCAGTTATGGAGAAGAAGGATATACTTTTAAGAGTTGAGCATCTTTCAAAATACTTCGGTGGGCGAAAAAATGAATTTCGTGCCGTAGATGATGTGAGCTTTTATATCGAGCGCGGTGAGGTGTTCGGTCTTGTGGGGGAATCGGGGTGCGGCAAGACCACGGTGGGACGGACGGTTATCGGTCTTTATCCCCCCACCTCAGGGGAAATATACCTTGACGGTGAGCTTATAGCCGCCGGAACACGCTCGTATCTTGAAAAGATAAAATCTGCAAAAGAGAAGTGCCGGCAGGAGCTTGCAGGTGCCACAACAAATGAGGAACGGACACACCTTAAAGCGGAGTTTGAGCGCATACTACGTGAAAACCGCACAGCCATAAAGGAAGCGGAACAGAGAGCTCGAAAAAGCGGGGATATCACATCAAGAATACAGATGATATTCCAGGACCCATCGGCATCCCTTGATCCGCGTATGACTGTTCGTGAGATAATTGCGGAGGGACTTGTCATAAGGGGCGGATGCCGAAAGGAAGAGATCGAGCGGCGTGTTTTGGAGATGCTGGAGCTTGTGGGTTTACTTCCGGAGCACGCATCCCGTTATCCTCATGAGTTTTCGGGTGGTCAGCGGCAGAGGATAGGCATAGCAAGGGCGGTGATAATGTCCCCGGAGCTTATAATCGCGGACGAGCCTGTTTCGGCACTTGATGTTTCGGTGCAGGCGCAGGTTATAAATCTCCTTGACGATCTTCGCCGCAGGTTCGGCATGGCGGTGCTGTTTGTGGCACACGATCTGTCTGTGGTAAAATATTTTTCCGACCGCATCGGGGTAATGTATTTCGGAAAGATCGTTGAGTGCGCACCGTCGGATGAGCTTTTTAAAAATCCGCTCCACCCATATACGCGCTCACTTCTTTCGGCGATCCCGCTTCCCGATCCCATATACGAGCGCGGACGAAAACGCATTATATACGAGGGCGCGGCAGACAGCGACAGTTCCGAGCCGCCGCTTATGCGTGAGGTGAGAGAGGGGCATTTTGTAATGTGCACAGAGAGCGAATTTGAAAAATATCGGGAGGGAGTTAGATGAGCAACACCAAAAAGGGTTTAGTGATGAGCATATCTGTGGGAGCGGCAATGGGTATTGCTAACGCTATGGGGAATTTTCCCGCAAACATGGGTTTTTCACAGTTTATCGGCTGGCTGTCGGACTGCTTTGCAGTCCCCGGAATGCTTCTGACAGGTGCAGGGGTACTCATCCTCATTGCCGAGGGTGGTTTTTTCGATATTTTTTCCTACAGCATAAAAAAGCTTGTTTCGGGACGTGATTTTGGCGGCGGATACGGCGAATATAAGTGCCGACGCGAAAAAAAGCGCTTGGCATACAGCCAAACGCTTTTTGTGGGACTTGGTTTCCTTTTTGCTTCCGTAATACTGTGCTTTGTATACGAAATGGCGGTATAACCTGTTATTTTACCGCGGAAACGGTAATACCGCCAACAATGTCGCCGTCAACAATGACGGAAGCGGTAGCTCCCGGAAGAATGTACTTTCTTACACCGAACTCCTCGGTGAATTCTGTTCCGAATATATCCTCGACTTCTGAAACGGTGCTTCCTATTGTAAGACCGCCCTCAAATGCCGCGGTGTCGGAAATGAGAGACAGCTCGGCGATATACTGAGTCTTGTCGGCATTGGGAGATGTGGTTATACAGAATCCCTCAAAGGTGTACACCTTGTCGTAGCCCTCGTGCACACAGCTTGGAGCTTCCATATAGGAAACAGGCTCGCCGAGCTGTGCAAGGATTTCATCAGTGCCGCCAACAGTCACGGTGATGCCGCCCTCAAGGGTTAATACGGTGCATCCGGGAATCTCGTCGGGGGCGTCTGTTGTATCGGCGGTGTCGGTGGAATCCTCGGTTGATACCGATTCAATTTTGCCTGCGGTATCAGCATTGCCGCTGTCAACATTCTGCTCTGAGGGGTCGCCGCAAGAAACAAGGGTGAGAGTAAGTGCAAGAATAACTGTCTTTAAAATAAGCTTCTTCATTTTTATCTATCCTTTCTGTTTTACGGTGTTGCAGGATATACGCCTGCCGCGAATTTATAGTAATAATCAAGAGTAAACGTTTTAAGCTGGCTGTCTGTCAGAAGAAAGACCTCAAGCTTGTGTGGAGCGGGCTGTGGGCAGGTATCAAGATGATACCACGAGCCGCCTACCTTCACAAGATTCCAATAGTGGGGGTTCTTCGGGTCGTTTCTCTGTATTACGGTGTTCTCGATGCCGGCTCTGGTAAGAAGCGCGCTTGCAACGGCATAGTAGGTATAACAGTTTCCGTAGTGCTTTGTAAAGCCGGAATATGCCGCTTTATTGAAGTAACCCATAAGATAGCTTGTGCTGGTGGAATATTTGAGGTTCTTACGGCACCAATCATATATAGCACGAGCCTTTTCGGTCTCGCTCATTGATGTGGTTATTATTCCGCTGAGCACCTTGTCTGCCTTTTCGTTGACCGCTTCGGCAGTCACCGATTTTATGGTGACGGGAGCTGTGGCAGATGCGGTGTTTCCTTCAGCATCCGACACGGTATAGGTTACATAATAAGTTCCCGGCGCGTAGATGTTTACAGCGGAGGTGTCCGCTTTGACCGTCAGCTTTCCGTCCTTATCGTCAATCGCGTAAACGCCGCTTCTAAATGATACGGTATCACCCTCATAGGCGGTGATCGCCTTTACGCCGTAAATAACGGGCGGAACATTATCCTCCGAAACCTTAAGGACGGTGGAACCGATGGAGGTGTTTCCGGCTGAGTCGGTAGCAATAATGCTTACAAGCAAACTGCCGGGCCTTGAAACATCGGGAGTATATTCAAACTCGAAGCTCACATCCGTTGCATCCTTGCATTCCACAACAAGGTCTTCCGGAGAGGGCATAGTGCCGATATAAACAGTCATTTTTCGAAGTGAAAATTCCGGTGGAATGGTATCTTCTACTGTGATCTCAAAGGGAATATTTGAATATTTTCCTACAAGCTCTGTTTCGAAGCTTCCGATACCCAGACGCTTCGGGTCGAAATTTACGGGAAGCTTCGGAAATTCGTCTCCCGTGCCAAAGAGAATGGAAAGAGTATCCGCAAACTCATCAGCCGATGTTCCGGCTTCAACAACAATGCCAGACTTCACGCCGTGGACATTTATATTTGCGGTGTAGCTTGAATTGTTGCCGTATTCATCCTCAAGGATTATTTCATAGGCGGTGTGTCCGATTTTTGAAAAATCAAGCTCGGGAACACACTTTATATTCACCTCGGAGATATCCTCAATGTCCGTTACAATCTCATTTATGTCAACGCTTTGACCCGAAAGCAGGTCAAAGGAATGAACCGTTGCCAGCGGAGGGGTGGTGTCATCGATATTTACGCCGATGGCACAGCGCATCCCGTCAAGATATCCCCATGCGCGGTAGCTTCCGCAGGTGTTAAAATTTACGCCCGTGAGATCAAGTGCATCAATTCCAAAGAGAGAAGTGAGCCTTGCTTCTATGAAATCCGGAGTTATTCCGTGCTCAAAGCTGCGGTCTGTAAGAGTATCGCTGACACGGTAATATCCTGTGACGGTTACTTCGTTTTTTCCTTCGTCCGTGACGATAATCTCAACGCTTCCGTCAGCCGCCGTGTCCGGTACAGAGGCAAATTCGTACTGTACCGACGTGCTGTCCTTTACCGATCTGATAAAATCAGTGGGGGAGGGGAGTGTGCCGCGTGGAATCAGCACCTCGTCAAACAAATAGACCTCGGGAGGTGTCGTGTCGCGCACGATCACTGAGGTGTTTAATGGAATCTTACCAAATAACAGCAGTTTTACCTTGTGAGTGCCGACAGTACCCGTGTCAATGGCGGTAAGATCGGAGTCTACGGTGTAAAGCTCTGATATGAGCGGCAGTTTGTCTGCGCGAACACTAACCGAATCTCCTGCCTCGGTGTACTGCGGAAGCAGTCCGACTGCAAGAATGACGGCGGCACATAAAATAATGACTGCTGCGCAGATAAATAAAGCCGGGAGTGCCTTTTTGTGAGATTTTTTCTCGTTTTCAGAGCGAGTATCATCCTCTGAGATTTTCTCAGGTGTTTCTTCGGAAGTTTCTTCGGAGGTTTCCTCTGAAGCTTCTTCGGAGACATCCTCTGCCTGGGGCTGTTCCTCGGAAGCGGCTTCCTCCGTTGCGCCTTCCGCTTCCTTTATTTCTTCATCTTCTGTAATAGTTGTCTTGTTTTCGTCCATATCTCATCTTCCTACTTAACTTGGAATTCCGTCGCCGTCTATGTAGACTACGTCGGATCTGTCAATACCGGCGATACACATAAGTCCTACGTCATAATCACCGATAGCACGCCAATTGTACGGATCGCCGGGATTTCCGCCGGACTGACCGGAATACAGCTCGTATGTTCCGTCAGCTCTCTGTGCAACGATTGAAGCACCACCGGCTTCTATTCGTTTTACATCTGTGAGAGCCTCGATGTCCGAAAGTCCGAGAGAGCGGTATCCGATAACCTCCACGGTGCCGTCTGAGAACAGCAGGACCGTGGACTGATTGCAGGCGGCAACATCCACAACATTTCTCCATGCCGAGGTGTTGCACTGACCGCAGGAATTTGAGCCTGCCGCTACAACCGTTCCGTCTGTCTTAAGACCTACGGTGAAGCGCTGACCTGCCGCAATGGCGGCAATGTTGGTCCACTCGGCGGTGTTTGCCTGGGAATAGGTGTTGTCGCCGTGCACGCTGACAGTGCCGTTTTCGTGAAGCAGTACCGCATGAGCCTCGCCGAGAGCGATTGCCACAACATCCTTGTATTCGGGAATGGTGTATGTGGGCGTAACTCCCTTGTGGGGGACTAATTTCACGCTTCCGTTCTTTGTGAGTATAAGTGTCTCTCTTGCGTTTGTGTCTACCGAAACGGCGTTCTTTACATCAATTCCGGGAATAGCCCCGTTTTTGATACGCACCGCGCCGGAGTTCCATATTGCAATTGATTTTGAATGGTAGGAACGTTTTTGCTCGGCGGAGAGCATGGGGTAAACTATTGCAAGCTCTGCTCGCACACCCGCATCGTCCGGTTCAACGGCGGTGTTTGAGGGAACTGTGCCGATGAATGTGGGGTATTTATGAGAAAGATAAATAATTCCTGCGTTGTCTCCGAAGGAGGAGAAGGATTCAAGAGCATTTTTTATAACATCAGCCTTTGCACGCTTTACGGTGTTTATATTTTCAATCTCGTCTATAAACCAAGCCGCATCGCTGTATCTGTGGTTGTTTGAGAAGAAGCTGAATGCATTATTGAATATAGTGTCCTCTGTGGCTTTGCGGTCCTCGTCGGAGCGAAGCTCGCTTGCCACTTTCAGTGCATTCGTGAAATCTCCTCGGGACTCCAGAATACCGATGACAGTGTGTATAATAGAATCGAATTTCTCGCTGTTTTCCGATGTTTTTGCCACTCTCAGCGCAGTCTCGTTGATCTTGCCCGTGTCGGGGTCAATTACGCTTGCGGCGGCATAGTCCATTATCATGTCGGTAAATCGCTTCGGAGCACCGTATGCATACACGTACGAGGATTCAAGGTCACCCTCGGAAAAATAGTGGAGAGACGCCTTTTCGCACACGCGCTGAAGAAGTCCGTCATAGTCGGAATCAAGAGCTATCTTATATGCTTCGTTGAAGCGTGCTTCCTTCATGAGGGCATCCACGGAATTACGCACGCCAAGGTAGCGGTAGAGAAATACGCCGCCGATAGCTTCAATTATCAGCATAAAGGCGAGCACCGCCAAAATAACGGCGCGGCGCATATTCTTCTTTTTTTGCCGCTCGTAATCGGTAACGGGATTCGGGGCAGGAGCTTTATCTTCCGCCGAAGCCGTACTTGCAGTCGCCGCGGAGATAGGCTTTTTTACGGGACGGCGTATGTATTTGTACTGCCCTGCTTCAAAGGTCAGCGACTGACCGGAGAGAAGCACGATTTCGCTTATGTAAGCGGAACAGCCGTTGTATTTAAGTCCCTCAGGAACATTTCCGCTGACTGTTATTTCGGCACTTGTGTTTATATCCTCCTCAGCGTAGCGGAAGCTTCCAAAGCTGTGCTCGCTGTCCGGAGCGTATATTGGCATTGAGGAAAAACGGTATCTGAATGTAAGCGACTTTATGGGCATTGACAGATCGCGCTTTATGACAATGCGCATGATGTCAGAGCCTTCCGCCGTGCTTACAATGGCGATGGAGTATATTGATGCAGGAGGCGTTGTTGTGGGCGGCAATGCCGGCACCGGCATATAAGCAATGCTCTCGCCGCCGGAAAATATGGCAGTATTGTCTGCTGTATTCATGACAAGCCTCCTTAATTTGTGGCAAGCTCGTCCTCGGCAGGTACGAGCGGAATATCATCTATGGGGTGGTCTGTGGGAAGATAATTCTTTGTGTTTACACACTGAAAATGCCACCATTCGGAGGTAATGTACGTAAATCCGCAGGATACCATGATTTTTGTCATATATTCCATGTTGGCGCGTGCGGTTTCAGTCATCTTTTCGCTTGTTCTGGCGGAATAGTTTGTAAATGTGTGCATTGGGGTCGGCATTTCAAGCTCATTGCCCTCAGAGTCGATAAGGGACATATCAATGGCAGTGCCGCGGTCATGGATGCCGCCCATGCCGCGTGAGGGATCGGCTACCCATTTGTGTACGCGCACCACATCAAACCAACGCTGCTGTACGGAGGTGGGACGGTACGCATCGTATATTACCACCGTATATCCGTCACGGCGGAACAGGTCTATTGCACGTATAAGCTTCTGAAGCGTGTCATATTGCAGGAGGCAGAGATTGCTGTTATAAAAAGGCTCTCCGATAGAGGTGTCGTTTGTTGACAGCTTCATTGATACCTTTACATCGTATTCTGAAAGGTCCACGCCCTCGTTTGACGGGTCGGTGGATTTGTATACCCTCAGATACTTGCTTATGTCAACGAGATTTGAATATGCGTCAACAAGCTTTCCCGTGGCATCTGGGGCACGTCCCGTTTCGGTAGGAACTTCGGCGTAAAATTCCGTGCCGTTGCCTACGGCATGAAGAAAGCCGTCCTTGGTGTAACCGAGAGGAGTGTCGTCAATATCATGCACCGCCGCCCAAACGCTTCCGTCGTCAGGCTCGGTGAGTATTATTTTTGTACCGTCGTAAAGGGTATTGTAGGGATACTGCGAGGTTGTGGTCTCGTAAATATCCATTTTTCCGAAAACGGTCATAGGAAACGTCTGCGGTTCATCAAGAGTGCAGTTGCTAAGCTTTGCCGGCGGCTTTGTAAGCGGAGAGTCGGCAAGCTCACCGAAATCGAATGCCTCTTTGGGAAATTTGAGCCACAGGTATGACTTTACGTCAAAATCCTCATATGTGTGGTTCTTAGCCTCTGCGGATATAGTGCAGGCGGTAAGCGTATTTGTTATAAGCGACGACAAAAGCACGAGAGTGCAGAGCCGTTTGGATATCTTCATGTATTTTGCTCCTTAATCCGATGTTTCGGCATTAGTGTATTTGCTGCCGATAAGGTTTCGCAGGTTTCGCTCGGCTATCATTGCAATAACGAAGTCTGCATCTGCGGTGTCGATGAGTGTTGTGTTGTCACAGTAAGGGGTGGCACGCTCAAAGCGTGATTCCGAAAAAGATGCTGCGGCAAAAGGTATCATCGCGTTTGCAAAAGAGTCGCGGAACATCAAAAGCTTGCCTGTGCCGCCGCCGCGAGTTGCTATGCGCAGATCCATTGGGGTGGAATATGCGGTGGTGTAGATGTACGCTCCCGAAAAATCGTAGCTTATATTGTCGTCATACATCTTGCGCTCAGGGAAAAGAAGTGTGTCAAGGTCGCCAAGGTGATCTTTGGTGGCAGTTGGCGTGTATGTGTCAAAATCCGGCACTTCAAAATTAAGCATGTCTGCTATGGCTTCAAAGGCGATTCTTGCACCTTCGTTGTTCCAATGGGTGTCGCGCTTGTGGTAGACGAGGGTGTGGGATTTTGCCTCTGTCAGAATAGGACGCAGGTCGATATAGGGCACTCCGCGCTCCGAAAGTGCGTCAAGGAGGCGGTCGATGTCACGTCCCTCGCTGTTCATGATGTAGCGTGAGGGCATCATTTCGGGATAGATGCTGTTTTTGTTGGGAGCGCAGGCGAAAAGAAATTTTGCTCCGCGCTCTACTAAATAATTATACATATCGAGAAGCGAATCAGCGGCGGCGTTTATTTCCGCGTCCGTCATGGGCTCGCTTCCGGTGTAGTCAGCCAGAGTATCGGCAAAGAAAAGGAAACTGTCACGTCCCACTATTACCTGATCGTTTCCCTCGGAGAAAAGCTTCACTTTAAGGTCGGAAAATGCGTCAACCACTTTATTTCTGTATGCAAAGCTCTTTGAAAAATATTCCTCAAACTGATCGCCGAAGTCGGAATTTATTGTGATCACAGGGCCGTCAGTTAAAATTGACGGCATGGAAACTCCGCCCTCAGCCGCGTCTGCGGCACCGGGGATGAGCATTCCCAGAGAGAAAAACGCACACGGGATAAGGAAAAGTGCGCAGTATATTATAAGCATTGTTTTTTTCATTCTGCACACCTCCTCAGAATATGTAATAGATGAACGGATTGAACGATGTGGATGCAAGGGTCATGACGCAGAGTGCAAACAGGGGGATCGTCATAACGTAGCTTGCGGTTTCGCCCACAAGAGCGAGCTTTTCGTTTTTAGAGATAAATCTGCGAAGTGCAGGGACTACGGGCAGTGAGAATATGACGCCGAGCACGAGCATCATGCAGGTGTATGGCGTAAACAGTGCCGCGGCATCGCCGACAGTGCCCGAAAACGAGAACATAGTCCAGATATAATCAATTGCAAAGCTCATACTTGGGGAATTGAACACTACAAAGCCAAGGCATACCGCGAGCAGGGTGTAAATGTGGAAAAACGGCTTTAAAAGGACCTTTTTCGACCATTTTTCGATGTTTGTAACCTGTTCAAACATCATAAGAAGTCCGTGCCACATTCCCCATATGATATAAGTGAAATTAGCACCGTGCCATAGACCGGTCAGGAAGAATACGATAAGTCTGTTAATAGCGGTGCGCACTTTTCCTGCGCGGTTGCCGCCAAGGGAGAAATAAACGTATTCACGGAACCAAGATGTGAGCGAAATGTGCCAGCGCTTCCAGAAATCGCGGATGGATACTGCGGAGTAGGGATAGTTGAAGTTTTCAAGAAGCGAAAATCCGAACATATGAGCAAGTCCGATTGCCATATCGGAGTAGCCGGAAAAGTCAAAATAGAGCTGAATGCAGTAGCATACCGCTCCCGACCAGGCGAGGAGAGATGAGGGTGCCGCCGCACCGAATGCGGCTTCAGCCACAACCGCGGCGGTGTTTGAAATGAGCACCTTCTTGGAAAGACCGTATATAAAGCGCCTGATACCGATAGCAGTGCCGCTGAGTGTGACAGTTCTTGCGGCGATCTGTTCTTTAATGTCACCGTATTTTACGATAGGGCCTGCAATAAGCTGAGGGAAGAATGCTATGTAAAGAAGTAAATCTCCGAAGGAGTGCTGTGCTTCGGTTTTGCCGCGGCGCACGTCTACTACATAGGAGAGCACCTGGAAAGTGTAGAAGGAGATGCCCACGGGGATAGTGAGCGACGGAATCGGGAGATTTATGGGCAGTGCGGAATTTATAAGTGTGATAAGCCAGGGGATATATTTAAAGAATGCCAGAACAGCAAGGTCAACTGTGACGCAGGCTGTACATATAAGAGATTGAGTCCGTGGCTTGCATTTTGTCATGAGCAGGGTCATCGACCAATTGAACATGACGGAGCTGAGCATGATGATTATATAGACAGGCTCACCGTAGGCGTAGAAGATGAGGCTGACCGCCGCAAGAAGCAAATTCCTTGCACCTATAAATTTTGATGGGATGAGTGTATAGATAGCCCAAACTGCGGGCAAGAATATAAACAGGAAAACAGTTGATGAAAATACCATGAAAACCTCATATTCTTGTAATTGACCCAATATAGTAATATCAGTCGATTACAGCGCACAAATATTCATTATAATTATACCATCTTTTTTGCTGTATTGCAATATGTTTTTTAAAATAATCTGCCACTTTGGAAAAATTATTTTTCAATTTTCATAAAACCTCTTGACAAAAACATTCGACTGTGATATAATATACAGGCGCTCATATGAGGAGTGTTGAGGTAACGGAAAATGCCGGAGTGGCGGAATTGGCAGACGCCCGGGACTTAAAATCCCGTGGGACTCATATCCCGTACCGGTTCGAGCCCGGTTTCCGGCACCAAAACCGAAAGCTAAATATCGCGCGGTAGAGCAGTTGGTAGCTCGTCGGGCTCATAACCCGGAGGCCGCAGGTTCAAGTCCTGCCCGCGCAACCAATTAGTGCGACCAAAAAAGATATCGCACGAAAAACCCGAGATTTTCTCGGGTTTTCTTCATTTTTCTCCGTTTTTCTCGCTTTTTCAAAAATCAAAAAATAGTCAAAATAAAAAGATATCATTTGAGAAAAACGACTGATCGGAGGGATTTGAACTACCGACCTCCCCTTTTTGACACAAATTTCAGAGTTTTTTGAGCAAAAAAAGGACGAAAAACGAAGTAATCAATTGTTAAATCTTTATGTCTTGCAAAACAAATTTAAAAGAACCTTATTGGGGCGAATTTTTACAGATTGATTCTGTAAGATTCGCCCCTTTTTTTATTTCATTGTTCTTGATCGGTTCTCTCCTTTATTACCCGTACACGTTTTGAAACCTCTTCTTCTGTAAGTGGTTCGGAAGGATAAAGAACCTCAAGAAGTTTATCACACATCAACAGCAGATCAAGGTCAATGTCAGCTTCAGGCTTTCTTATTTCTCTTTTTATGCAGTCACCGATCAGTAGTGCCATAAGCATACTGAATGACTCTTTGTTTGATTTCATATTCATGCTCCTTTTTATGAAAATCTTGGTTTGCAGATAAATGCATCTATATATAAATGTCAAAAGACTGCCTGATTGTTGCAAGAAAAGAATAACATTTACAAAATATTCAAAATGCAACACTGCCATAGTGTAATGAACACTATGGCTTTTTTTCCTTAATCAAGTTCATAAAAAGAAAGGATAAAACAACCCTATGGAGGTGAAATCATATGTCAAACAAATACAAACCTTTTGAATACAAAAAAGAAGATGTTGACTGTAAGCTCTGCCTTTACTATGCCAACGGACTATGTTGTAGTGTACGATGCTGCTGTCTGGAAGAAAAACTAAAGCTCGATTCCCCAATAATAAATTGGCTCGATAAAAAAATACAGGAGGACTTACACTATGATTTATTAATGCTAAAACGAAAAAATCAATGACAGAAAGGAATAACAATTATGCTCAAAGCAATAATCGAACACAAAGGTAATACTCTACTCCTCGAGTTTCCGTGCAAGCGGATGCTTCTTGCGGAACACCTTGCTTCCATCGGTATCCGTACGGCAGCACATGACATCAAATGTATCGATGAGGAGGATGCCCCCATCAAAGTCAAGATATACGGAGAAAGCGAGTTTGATGCCAAGTTCGCTTCTGTTGTTTCTCCCGAGAATACCCTCTCCGGTGTCAACAGCTTCTGCGAGATCTACCACAATATGCCCTACGCAAATAAGCTCGATATTCAGAAAGCAGTGCTGAACGGCGAAGTGTCCTCGCTTAAGGAATTCGGTCAGCTCATGTTGAATCGCCGTCAGCAGGATACCACCGAGCACTACTACTGCCCTCTTGTTGCCTCAGTCTATAACTACAATGATTACGGTGACCTCGAAGAATATCCCGACGAGTATGACGGAGAGTTCCTCGCGCCGTATGAAGACCGAATCCGTGAGCTGATTCAGCGAGAGGAGGCCTTGGATGAAACGAATCTTGCGGAATACTTCGACGGAAGCAACGGTGCAGTTGCAAAGCTGAAAGAGATCCACTTCAGCACACAGAACGTGGACGGTGTACTCTACGGAGATATCCGCGTGGAACTGACCGAACCTTTTACGCCTGAAGAAGAAGTCGAATTCAAGGAATGGGCAATTGGTCAAATGGCGGACGGCTGGGGTGAGTCATTTGAACAGCGCGAGATCCGCATCCCGGAAGGCGAGCTGTACGTCAGCTTCTGGAACAGCGGCAGTGATTACTTCATGCTGAACAGCGACGAGTTTGACGAATATCTGGCACAGGACCAAGGCATGGGAGGTATGGAATAATGGCTTGGCTTTTCTCAAAGGTCACAATGAGAGATGACCATAACGAATCCGAATTCTTCGTCAGCGGATTTCCCCGGGAACCGGATGACCTTGAAGGCTGGACCGCATACCACGAATTCCTCGATGAAATCACCGAGGACACCATCGTGAATATTCGTGCAGAAGCCTACCTCTACGGCGAAGGCGAAACGGTCAAAGCAACGCCCGAAGAAGTCGCATATATAACTCTTCGGGATAAAAATGATCCGAACTTCCTCTCGGGACACTGTGACTGTATTGGCGAATCAGACTTCAACCTGTCGTGGTATCCGGGCGAATTGTTCGGTCAAGATTTTGTTGAACTTTGAAAGGAGAATCAAAATGCAGTATTTTGATAAAAACGGAAATGAGATCAAAGCAGGCATGTACATCACACTCGGTGATGGATCTGTCCCCGAATTGGTGTATGATACTGTCGATGCCTACGGCAATCCCGATCTCGGTGTCAACGCATCCAACGAAGCATACCTCGAAAGGAATCCTTTCGCAAGCCGCGAATATTACTCTCTGTCTAACTTCGATATGCGGGAAGTTGAGATCTGCGATCAGGAAGAAACCTTCGGGCAGACAATGTAAAGAAAGGAAAGGTGATATGCCATGAACTATTTTGAAAAGCAAATGCGCGTACTCTTCGGTGAAAGCGAGCTGTTCTCCGAAGCAATGTACAGCGGCAAGATGATGATCGGTAAGATCGATCAGGATGTCCGTGTCAAGCTCGAATTCATTTCGACGAACATTGCCAAGCAGTACAACGCAATGAAAGTAACTGTTCTCAACCGTACTGAGGGTGAGATCGACAAGACAGTATTCCCGTTCAGAGATATTCTCGGTCTCAAGAACGGATACGATCCCTACATTTGGGATGAACCGAACTGTACAGGATGGTATGGTTTCAAACCCACTGCCGAAGAAATTGAACGTATCTCCGACACCATCAACGATTACATGTCCATGTTTGCTGACGAAAATCTCGGCTATGAAATGAGGTCAATGTGATGGAAAAGAAGATCCCCGTCGGTAAGATCGACTTCCTTGATTCCAAAGGCAATGTCGGCGATACCTGCTATTACTACACCGAAGAAGAATTTCTCAAATCCGTAAAACACGAAAATTACTACGGCGCTCCTATGGTGGTGACTGTCTTTCGGGATGAAAACGGGCAGACAATCCCGCTCGATTTCATGAAGGACTTCGATCCCTATCCGCAGGGGTTCC
>JAEIGA010000678.1_pt1 | contig 50375 bp, 46 predicted proteins | sample 9270691 | NCBI WGS metagenome assembly JAEIGA01 (sample SAMN17057246, study PRJNA624740) | gut metagenome | biome: biome; isolation source: fecal sample | host: Bos grunniens | place: China: Xizang | collected 2019 | reverse complement strand
GGCTCGCTGCGCTCGCGGTATTTGGGAGAAGAACGGCTGACGCCGTGGTGAAGAATGCCCGTTGGGCATGGTGAAGAATCTGCCTGCGGCAGATGGTGAAGAACAGCTGGCGCTGTAGTGAAGAACGCACCTGCGGTGCGTAGTACGGGGGGCGACAAACTACCATTTATCAACTGAAAACTTTAACATGGCATTTTTTGTCTTTCAGTCCGCTGTGGAGATGTGTTATTCTTGGGGCGGAGATAACATGATGCCGTTGCCGCTCTTTCACAGAATCCTTGCTGCCGTAGCTCTCTTCTTTGCCGTGGGGGCTTGCTCGAGTTGTACGAAATACAGTGCCCGCTTTATTGATATGGGGCAAGTGCATTCCGGTATCGAAATAACACAGCCGGAAGAAGTATACCTTGTTGGGAACCGTCGCTACATTCGTGGAGAAAGCGCGAAGTTTGAGTATAGAGGTAACAGGTTCTGGACCAACCTGAAGGGTTCCGACGGTGAATACATTCGCATTCCCGGCTCAGAAAACGGCAGCCGATATCACGAAATCTCGATTGACCCGGATTTTGCGCCGGATGTTTATTACCTGACATCGGGGGGAGAATGGCTCACCGCCTTGCCGGGAAAATCCACCGGATTAATCATCACGCACGATAAAAACAGTCGGCAACAGCTTTGCGACAGGGAGACAGAATGCACGTTGCATGCCTTGTATTCTTATCCGCTTGCCGCTGCAACCTTTGTGGCGGTCGATGTTCCTGCTGCGCTTGTGAGTACGGCATGGGGCGTTCTCACCATTCCGTATTACTTGGCGAAAGCAGCTTTAGATTAATTTATGCGCAAGAAGCTCCTTTCCGTTGTATATTTGCTAGGGTTTTTGGTGAGTATTGTCGTGATGGCGGTGCTTGCCAACGATTCGTGGGAGAGCCTGATGCTTCATTGGAAGGGAGACACGGCAGAGGCTACCGTGGTGCAGCCTATACGAAAATCGAGAGTGCAGGTGCAATTTACGGATGCCTCCGGCCAGGCTCAGCAGGCTGTTATCCGCAGACCCAGCCGATTGTTGCGAGGGGCGAACTCCGCCCCGGAGACGTATACCATTAAATATGCAACAGAGTATCCCGGCTCTGCCGTGGTGTGTGAATGGCATGCCATCTTAGAGGTATGGCTCATAAAAGGAGTGGCGTTTGTGATGTTGCTCCTGTTGTTTTTTGCTACGTTTCCCTATTCGTGGTTCCGTAGGAAAACAAAGTAGTAGCATGAGGCGGGGGCGTTTGAAGGCTTGGTTTGTAGACACAAAAAAACTCCGAGGAATCTCGGAGTTTTTTTAGCATCCCCACGCGGATTCGAACCGCGGTTCTATGACTGAGAATCATATGTCCTAACCCCTAGACGATGGGGACTTTCGATGCTGTGTTGCGTGGCAACGAGGAAATAATAGCAGAATTGGAGATAAAGTCAAGACAATTTTCATAAAAAATGCAAAAAAATAGCAAAAAAGTGTAAAAAAGAGCCTAAAAAGCGCAAAAAATCATTTTGAAGCTGGAAAAACGGCACAAAAATTGGTAGTATGGCAGGCATGCAGGGGCGAATGTTCGGGATAATATATAGTATAGCGGCACTGTTGGCAGGAGCAACAGCGCAAGAACCCGCATCTCAACCCGTCGCCAACGAGCAAACCGCTGTTGATATTACCCCGAAGTCGCAGGAAAAACGCAAGAGTGGACTTTCAGCCACAGAACCGGATGAACATGTGGTGTCGCAATCGCGTATGTTTTCCGTGAGCGGTGGCGATTCTCTGCGCATGGGTGCCCTTGCCACCAAGGCCGATGAAGTGCGCGGGCGCGTGAATGCACTGATGGGGTACGAAGACGATTTCAAGTTTGCCATTTCCATTCGTCTGCTGGGGCAATCTACCGACAGGGCGGTGCCCAATCCCATTCGCACGCGCATTTCCATTATTGGCAAAGAGCCGAATTTGCAGATACGCATCTACCCCGGCGGCGGAATTGATGTAGACCGTTTGACAGAGGCCATCATCACGATGGTGATATACGAGCGCGCGCTGCGCGAGGTACGCGCCGATGCCCTGCCGGATTATATTCGTGTGCCGGAGTGGCTCATTACCGGAGTTCAGCAGACTATTTTATGGAAGAGTGGCAAGGCAGACAGGCGCATGTACCGCAACTTATTTGAGCGGGCGGAAATGATGTCGCCCGAGGAGATTATTTCCATTCGCAATGCCACGAAGTTGGATGCCGCCTCGCGCGAGGTGTACGATGTATCGTGCGGCGTACTCATCATGTGTTTAGTGAGCCGAGAGGGCGGGCCGGCACAGCTGCGTGAGTTGGTGGCCGAGTCGGTGCTCACGGAGAGTACACCGGTGGAAATGCTTTCCTCTCACTTCCATGAGCTGGGTATCGATGAAGGTATGCTGTATCGCTGGTGGGCACTGCAATTGGCAGATATGGCAGAGGTGCCCGCCACAGAAATGCTCACCCCGGTGGAAACCGAGCAACAGCTGCGCGAGGTTATCACTATTTTGAATTATGATAAAGAAACCCGCACCTCGCGCCCGGTAAGTTTGGATAATGCCTATGCCGTGGTGGAGGTGCCGGATTGGCGCGCCCAGATGAAACCGTTGTCCGACCGTTTGGTGGAGCTGAGTGTGCATGCCTTCCCGGGGTATCGCCCCATTATATTAGAATACCAGCGTTTGGTGGCAGAGTTGTTGGCCGGGGCCACGCCGGATGAGGTGCAGTCCATTTTGGGGCCGGTGCGCGAGGCGCGCGAGGCTTATGTGATTACCTCCTTGCGTGCGCGCGATTACTTGGATTGGTATGAAATCACCCATTTGGGTAAAGCCGCAGCTAAGGCTAGTTTTGATTCGTACCGCGAGGCCATGCAGATGCTGCGCCGGGATTCTCCCGGCCCGGAAACACACATGAGCCGATACCTGGAGGATATCGAGGCGCTTTACCAGTTAGGAGAAAATGACCCGTTGCCGGAGCGACTGCTCAAGCAGCTTCCCGACAGCAAGAAAAAATAAGCCCAGCTTATGGCCATGATAAAAAAAGAAGAATTCGAGATACCACCCGCCCCGGATATGAGTGCCGAGGCTGCTGCCTACGAGGCAGGCTACCGCTGCGTGTGCGGTATTGATGAAGCCGGGCGTGGCCCCTTGGCCGGGCCTGTTGTGGCGGCGGCTGTGGTGCTGCCGATGGGCTATGAGTTGCCGGGATTAAATGATTCCAAAAAACTGACGGCCCGCCGGCGCGAGGCTTTGTATACTCAGCTGATGGATGATGACCGCGTGCTGAAGTGTGTGGCAGAGGCCTCTGTACAGGAGATTGACGAGCTTAATATTTTGCGCGCCACGCATTTGGCTATGGCGCGTGCCGCACAGGGGATAGCCGCTGCAGTGGATTTTTGTTTGATAGACGGCTTGGCGGTTCCGGGGTTTCCGTTGCCCTCGCGCAATTTGGTGAAGGGTGATGCCCGTTGCCTGAGCATTGCTGCCGCCAGTGTGCTGGCCAAGGTAACGCGCGACCATTACATGCAGAAGCTGGCAGCGGAGTTCCCTCAATACGGATTTGAGCGCCACGCCGGTTACGGCACCAAAGCCCACCTGGAAGCAATCAGACAATATGGAGTTACGGTACATCATCGCCGCTCGTTTGCGCCTGTTGCACAAATGGAATTGCCCTTGGGACTCTGATTCCCCGCCGAGCACGGCCCGCGTGGGCGAGTATGGCGAATGGGTGGCAGACTCGTATTTGCGTGCGCAGGGGCTCAAGGTGCTGCGGCGTAATTTTCGCTGGGGACGCCGGGGCGAGTTGGACCTTGTGTGCCGAGATGGTGATACCTTGGTGGCGGTTGAGGTGAAGAGTGCCACAAGCCACCGGAGTGGCGAGCCCATGCGCATGGTGAATGCCACCAAGCGCCGCTTGTTGCGTGCCGGGTTAACGTGCTGGTTGCGGTTGCTGCGCCCGGAGGAAGAAATTAAAACGAGGTTTGACGTGGTGGAGGTGTATTTGCTGCCGCAATCTCCGCCTGAGGTGTGCTGGCACCGCGGTGCTTTTACCTTTGCAGAAAATGCCACGCGTTTTCACAACGGACGATGACCGGGTGGGGGTATTGGGGTGAATACTGACAAAAAGCGTGCAGGGAATGGCCTTGACGGTAGGCTAATTTTGATTATATTACTTGGCGTATGAAACGCGTATTGAGCCTGCTTGCCGTTGTCTTAGTGTTGTTGCAGTTGGGTTGCTCTCAGATGGGCGGCTCGCAGATGTATAGCGCCGGCGGCAGGCACAGCGGTGTGGTGGTGCTGGATATCGGGCACTTTATCGGAGCCGATGGCGCCTGCACCCCGGGCTTGGTGAACGGCAAGCGCCTGACGGAATGCACATGGTGGTATGAATATGTGTACTACACCAAAAAGGTGATTGAAAATGCCGGGTACACCTGCATTGTCACCAACCGCGGCAATAAGCCTACCACGGAGCCCTTGGCTTCCTTTGCACGCCGTGCCGGGGTGGTGCACCTGAATCATCCGGATAAAAACGGAGCCCGCTATCCTTCCGAATATTTTGCCGACCGTGTGGCCGGCGGCATGGTGAGTGCAGATTATGCCATTGCCCGCAAGGCGGCTTGTGCGGTGTTTTTGCATCACAACAGCAGCGCCGGGTGGACCTCCGGTGCCTCACCCTCGCTGATTATTTGCAATAAGCATAACGGCAAACGCTTGGCTACTTGTTTGGCTCGCACCCTAGAGCACCGTGTGCTCAACAAAGGGATGGCTAACGGCGGGCGCGGTTGCGCCGTGTCGGTGCGCAGCAAGGATGCCGACCGCGCTGCCGGATGGATGAATGCTTGCGACGATGCCGGTATCCCTGCCGCGGTGATAGAATGTGCCTTTCTGAACAATCGCAATCATGCTCAGTATTTGGCTAACGATGCCACGGCGCGTCGCTATGCGCAGGCTGTGGGTGAAGGTGTGGTGAATTATATGCGCTACTTCTCTCAGCAAAAACGCCACTACCGCAAGAATAAAAATAAGGCGGACGAAGGCTCCTTTGGCTATGCCGCTGAGTCTCGCCGCCTGAAGGTTCCCGGCGCTAAGCGCTTGTTGCATTAACATGCTGCACCCGCGACCGGCAGGGAACCTAGCCTAAAATTCGACCTCGAAATTCGAAAATCGTACTTCTCATTCGTGTTTATGCCCACAGGAGCACTCGTGGTCGCCATCGCAATGGCACTCGTGCTCACCACCACATTCGCATTCGTGGTCGTGCCCGCAAGAGCAAGTGTGCTCACCCTCCGCTTCGCGCATGAGGGCCTCCAACTCCGGCGAAATCGGCGGCTCGGCTTCAAACAAGTCCGGCAGGGCTAAGGCCTTTTTCAACTCGTCGTTCTGCGCAAAATCGACGGGGAACTTACCATCGTGGCTCAAGACGGTGACCTTGGCACCCGCCGCCAGCAGCATTTCTGCAATGGGCGTGTAGCCGTAACGGGCAGCCAAGTGGAGCGGGCTTTGGCCGTAGGGATTGTGGGCATTCACATCTGCCCCACAGGCAATCAGCAGGGTAATGAGGTCCAAATCCGGCTCAATACCCATGTCTGCCAATTCAGGAGAAAAATCGATTTCATCCTGCAACAACAGCGTGGCTGCTTTTTTTAGCTCTTCGGTGTCTTCCGCCTTCATGAGCTCTTCCAAAAAGTTTTGCACATCCTCGTCAAAATCATCCGGATCCAAATCAGCAGCCAGTTCGCGCAGGTCTTCCATGCTTACTTGCGGCTTTTCGTTTTCTTCAACGGTAACGCTGTTCCACTCTTTATTGGTCATGGCGGCATTGTAATGAAAAAATAGAGAAAAAGCGAGCTTTTTCTCTTCACATGGCGGAGCTAACATGGTAAAGTGAAGAGCGGCTTATTATGGAACACGCACTTGTTATCGGTCTCACGTTAGCGTTGGTTTTGGGAATACTGGCGCATAAGCTGAAGCTGTCTCCCTTAATCGGGTATTTGGTGGCCGGCATGCTGGCGGCACAGCCGTGGTGGGGCGACCCTGTGGATAGTCATATTGTGGAGGGGTTTTCTCATTTGGGGGTTATTTTGCTTTTGTTTGGCGTGGGGTTGCAATTTCATGTTAAAGACCTGTTGGAGGTGCAGAAAGTGGCCGTACCGGGGGCAGTGGTGTGTATGGCCGTCTCAGCAGGGGCCGGGGCGTTGGTGTTCCATTTTGTGGGGGGCGAAGCGGGCTGGCTCAGCAGCCTGATGTTCGGTTTGTGTATTTGTGTGTCGAGTACCGTTGTGTTGACACGCGTGCTGAGTGATAACCGCCTACTGCAAACACCCACGGGCCATACGGCATTGGGCTGGCTTGTGGTGGAAGATATCTTTACCATTCTCATGCTCGTGCTGTTGCCTGTCATTATCAGCGGCAAGGAGCTGGTGCCGGCCATGGCAAGCGCAGCGGTTAAATTGGGGCTTTTGGTGCTTTGTATTGCCTTTTTGGGGCGCAAGGTCATGAAGCGGGTGCTCACCTATGTTTCCAAAAGTGCCAGTGGCGAGCTGTTTACCCTTGCCGTGTTGGTGTTTGCCTTAGGCTTTGCTGTGTTGGCCGCCAAGGGCTTTGATGCCAGTATGGAGTTCGGTGCCTTTTTATCGGGCATGGTGGTGGGACAAAGCAAGTTTGCCTCTCGCGCCGCAAGTGATGCCTTGCCCATGCGCGATGCCTTTGCCGTGCTCTTCTTTGTATCGGTGGGTATGGGGTTTGATATAGGCGGTATGCTGGACTACTGGGAGCTGACGCTGTGCACCTGCGTGGTAGCGTTCCTTATTAAACCGGTGGCGGCGCTGATTGTGATTACCCTGCTGGGTAAACCGCTGCGCATGGCTCTTAAAACCGCGGGAGCTCTGTCGCAAATCGGTGAATTTTCCTTCATCTTGGCCACACTGGTAGCCACGCAATACCACATGCTGCCGGAATACGCCGCTAATGTGATTACCGGCGTGGCTATCATTACCATTACGCTAAATGCCGTGCTCTACCGATTTGTCCCCGTGTTGGCAAATCACCTAGAGAAAAAGGAGATTGGGCGTAAGCCCAAAGTGCAGGGGAGTGTGCCGGCTCCCACAGATGACCGCCACCGTGTTATTGTGGTGGGGTATGGCCCTTGCGGTGCCATCATGACCGATATTCTCCGCAAGTATGACCTCGAGGTAATCGTGCTGGAAATGAATATAGAAACGGTGAATAAATTGATGGAGAAGGGGATTCCGGCCTTGCACGGAGATGCCCGCCGCCGCAGTATCTTGCGCATGGCCGGGGCAGAGCAGGCGCGCGCCATCATTATCACCGCGGCGGCTGCTCCCTCGCATGATATTGCAGAAAGCGCCCGCGAGATTAACCCCACCATCAATGTCATGGCGCATACCACCTATATTCGCACCGCGCGCTTGCTGCGTAAACAAGGTGCAGAAACCGTGTTCAGTGGTGAGGAAGAAGTGGCCCTCGGTATGGCCTCCCATACGCTCCGCACGCTGGGCGCTACCGAGGAGCAAGTGGCCCGCGAGTGTTACGAAAATCGACTCCGCCTTGCCGGTGAAAAGGCGGATGCCCCGTTTTAATCTTTGCGAAAAACGCCGTTGCGGGCGTGGTTCTGTCTTGCCAATCCGTTATCAACATGATACACTGGGGTTAGCATGAAAATCGCAGTAATCGGTAAAGGTGGGCGCGAGCAAGCGCTGGTTGAAACTTTGGCAGCAAGTCCCTGCAAGCCTGAGATTTATACATTCCCCGGTAGTGATGCCATCCTGCAAACAGCTACAGCCATTAAGGCTGATGGCTTGGACGGCCTTATCGAACAAATGACCGCTCTCGGTATCGACCTTTGTGTGGCCGGTGAGGAGAGCTACCTCGTTAAGGACGAGGGCTTGGCTAACCGCTGCCATGCTGCGGGCATTCCCTGCTGGGGCCCCACGAAGCAGAGTGCTCAGCTTGAGGCCAGTAAGGAGTTTGCCAAGGATTTCTTGGTGCGCCACAATATCCCCACCGGTAAGGCTACGGCCGTTGCAGATTATGAGTCTGCCGTGGCTGCTATCGGCGGGCAGTACCCCACGGTGCTTAAGTTTGACGGCTTGGCTGCCGGTAAGGGCGTGGCTGTGTGCCCGGATGCCGCTTCTGCCGAAGAGTTCTTGCAGGAGGTATTTATTGAAAAGCGCTTTGGCGAGGGCCGCTTGCTGGTGGAAGAATTCCTGACCGGTCCCGAGATTTCCATCTTCGGTGCCATTTGCGACGACCGTTACCTCATTCTTTGCCCTGCTCGCGACTACAAGCGCTTGCAGGATGGCGACGAAGGCCCCAACACCGGCGGTATGGGTGCCGTAGCCTCTCGCCAATTGGCAGATGCCGACCTCATCAAGACCATTGAAGAGACCATTGTGGCCCCCACGGTGCAGGGTTTGCAGAAGGATGGTCTCCCCTACCGCGGCTTCCTGTATTTTGGCTTGATGCTGACCCCGCAGGGCCCGAAGGTGATTGAATACAATTGCCGATTCGGCGACCCCGAGTGCGAGGCGGTGATGCCTTTGCTGCGTGGCGATTTGGCCAACTTCTGCTTCAACGGCGCTAAGGGTGAGTTTACCCCGGAGCTTATCAGCTTTGACGAAGGGTGGAGCGTATGCTGCATTTTGGCCAGTGCCGGGTATCCTGCCTCTTCCCACAGTGGCGATGTTATCTCCGGTTTGGAGGAATGCCAAGCTCGTGTGTTCCACTGCGGTACCAAAAAGACCGAGGCCGGTTGGGTAACAAACGGTGGTCGCGTCTTGGCTATCGTGGCTCAGGGAGCCACGCTCGATGCCGCTCGCACCCTTGCTCATGCCGAGGCTGCTAAGGTGGATTTCGACGGCTCTCAGCGCCGCAGCGATATTGCCTACAAGAACATGTAACCCCACAACTTTACGATAGTTCCGTTATGATTATGTCCGACGAATCCATGGAGTTCCTCTCCACCATTCTCGATACACCGTCCCCCACGGGTATGGAGATGGATGCCCAGCGCTTGTGGGCGGAGTATATTAAGCCCTTCACCGATGAGCAGCAGTGCGATGCTTACGGCTCTACTTGGGCAGTGCTCAAGAGCAGCAAGAAGAATGCTCCCACCCTTATGTTGGATGCCCATGCCGACGAAATCGGCTTCTCCATCCGCCACATTGGTGAGAACGGCTTTGTGTACGTGGAGCGCCTCGGTGGCTCCGATGTAGCCATTGCTCGCGGCCGCCGCCTGCGTTTCTTCGGTACGGATGGCGAGGTAATCGGCATCATTGGCAATACAGCCATTCATATTCGCGAGGATTTGGAGAAAGCCCCCAAGCTTTGGGAGTTGTATGTAGACTTCGGGTGCGATTCCCGTGAGGAAGTGGAGGCCCTGGGCCTGCGCGTGGGTGACCTCGGTGTCTATTGCGATGGCCCGCTGATGCTCAACAACGGCAAGCGTTTGGTATGCCGTGCGCTCGATGACCGCCTGTGCGGCTTCATTTTGGCAGAAACCGCCCGCAACCTCAAAGAGAAGGGTATTGAACCTGCTTGGAATATCGTGTTTGCCAACACTGTGCAAGAGGAAGTAGGCTGCATTGGTGCCGCTATGCTTACCTACCGTATTCAGCCGGATGCCGCCATCTGCTTGGATGTAACGCACGCCACCGACAGCCCCGGCCTGAACACCGCCCGCTACGGCGATGTCAAGCTTGGTAAGGGTGGTTGCCTGTGCTTTGGCCCCGCCTGCCATCCCAACCTCAATGCCCGCATTGAGCTGGTGGCAGATAAGGCAGATATCCCCTTGCAGCGCGAAACCTCCGGCCGCACCACCGGCACCAATACGGACCAAATCTTCCGCTCTCGCTCCGGTGTTCCGGCTACCAATCTGTCTTTGCCCCTGCGCTATATGCACAGCCCGGTAGAAACGGCGGATATGGACGACGTCAAGAACATCATTGAGCTCCTTACAGCCTTTATTGCTGCGCTGGATGTGAAGGATGATTTTCGCCATAAATTGGCTTAAACAGCGCCTTACAGCGTGTTAAGCGGAGCGGCGGTTGGCCTAGGGGCTGACCGCCGCTCCTCGCTTTCTGTAGCAGGTAAGCCAGAGTGTACTCAAAAAAATGAAAAATTGAAATAAAAGCCCAAATTTTAGCTTGACTTCATGCGCCATATTGCTAGACTAATAGCGATACTTCACTTTAACCTTCTCATAAAACATGAAAAAGTTTTTCGCTGTTCTGTTAGCCGCTGTAACTACAATGGTTCTCCTTCCTTCCTGCGGTGGTGGTAATGATACTGACCCGACCAAGATTACCGCCGGTGAGTTCCTGCGTGGTTCCAAGTATTTTATGCTCGGTAATGGTCTGGGCGGTACCCTTTTTGTTGTACCTGATCGCGCCTACGAGGGATATAACACGATTGAAAAGATTAAGGATGCCGATGGCAATGTTATTCAGGAAAATATCGCCGGTATGACGGGTTCTGTGAACGTGGGCTCCAAGGGTGGTTTGCCTGCAACCTTCCAGTACTCCTGCCATTACGATGAGAAGGGCGTGCCCACCTTGGCTACTCTTACCATTTCAACCGTTCAGTCCGCAGAGTCTAACCAGACCCTCGTAGACTACTTCAACCAGGCTCAGGCTGATGATGAGAATGGCGACAACAATGTTGACCTTCGCGGCGTCGTAGTTCTTAACATCGACTTCCGCACAAACCTGTTCACCATGACAGAGCAGGGTAACGACGATAATGATGACGAAATCCGCGAAATCGGTGGTACCGTTATCGTGCGTCGCAAGTAATTTCGTCCGAATACGCTAAACTTTCTGCGCAACCGTGTGATGAGCACGGTTGCGTTTTTGTTTGACAATACTCCAAGATGCCGTATAATGCCTGCAACACATGCGCATCTGATGAAAACCTCACTCTCTCTTGTTACAACACTTTTCTTGGCGGTGGCTGCACCGCTTGTCGTGACCTCCTGCGGAGATGATTCCTCTAAACCGGCCAAGAAACAGCAGCAGGTAGACCCTACCGTGCGCAAAAATGCTCTTGCCAAGCTCAAGGAGCTTGGCTTGGAGTTCTCTCCGCGAGCCTTTTTAACCCTGCTGACCGGTAGCTGCAAGAGTGAGGTGCTGCAACTCTATTTGGAGGCCGGCATGTCTGCCAACGGTACCGATGGCGGTGGGCGCAATACGCTCATGATTATGATTTTGAACGGCACCGATAAAGAAGAAGTGGTTAAATGCGCAGAGGTGCTTATTAAGCATGGCGTCAATCTGCGCGCCACGGACAACTCTTGGCAGAATGCGCTGCACTACGCCGTCTCTCGCAATAATCCCGCCTTGGTTAAGTTGCTCATCGATGCCGGAGTGGATGTGAACGCTGTAGATCGCAGTGGCCTTTCTGTTCTTACCCGCACCTTCAATTCCGAGTGCATCGAATTGCTGAAAGCAGCCGGTGCCCAAGAGGGAAAGAAGTGATGTGTAATTTACCGGGGGTACTTAAAAAGTTTCGCTCCCTGCGGTTGCCGTGGTGGTGAATCGCAGGCCGCGGTGCTCATGCCCCGCGCATTGGGCTCGGGCGGTAAGTTTCCGCATCAAAAAAACAACCTTTACAATCCTACCTTCTACCTTTACTTATGACTATTTCTATCTTATTTCTGATAGTTGGCTGTGCGCTGGGTTATGTGGTGAGCATGCTATTGGCAGCTCGCAAGGCTGCGCAAGTTCATTTGGAAGCCGAGCGCACACGTCTGGAAATGCAGCTATTGCATCAGCAAAAGCAGGACGATGCTCAGCGTATTCAGCAATTACAAAGCGAGAATGCCGGCCTGCAAGCGACCACGAACGAGGCCACACAAGAAAGCATCCGCAGCAAAACCGCCTTGGATAATGAGGTGATTCGCCGCACGGAAGTGAGCGAGCGCCTCGCGGCTCTGCAAGCCGAACACGAATCCACACGCCGAGAGTTGACTACCGCGCTGGCCGAACTGGCTCAACAAAAAACGGCACTCCGCAAAGAACAAGAGCAAAGTGATAAAGAATCCGCTCGCCTTGCCAAATTGCAGGGGGAATACGAATCTGCCCGCCGTGAGTTGACCGCGGCTCTTGCCGATTTGGCTGAGCAAAAAACAGCCCTGAAAAAAGAGCAGGAGCACCGCGAGGCTTTGGCTGAAAAAATGCAGGAAATGCAAGAAAAGCACTTTGCCCAGTTCCGCAATCTCGCCGGCGAAATCATGGAGCAGAATGCCGGCAAGCTCAAAGACACCAACAAGGAGAGCATGGATGCGTTGCTGAAACCCTTGCGCATGCAGCTCGATAGCTTGGGCCAGGCCGTTAAGTCCACCAATGAAACGGCTGCCGGTAACAAGGCCTCGTTAGAGGCGGCCATTAAAGCCATGATGGAAAAGACGGAAAGTTTGGGCAAGGATGCAGAGAACCTTACGCTGGCTCTGCGCGGTGATACCAAAAAACAGGGCGACTGGGGTGAGCTTATTTTGGAGCGCATGCTGGAGGAATCCGGGTTGCGCAAGGGCGAGGAATATTACTTGCAGGAGAACCACAAGACCGAGGACGGCAAGGATGTGCGCCCGGATGTTGTCATTCGCTTCCCCGATAAGCGCTGCGTTGTGGTGGATTCTAAGGTATCGCTCACGGCCTATGCTCAATACACCGGGGCCAAGAGCGAGGAGGAGCGCCGCAAGTACATTGCTGCTCACGTGAGTTCCGTGCGCAAGCATATAGATGAATTGGCCGCCAAAGATTATGCTGATACGGTTAAGGGAACCATCAGCTACGTGCTCATGTTCATGCCCAATGAAGCATCGTACATGGCGGCTGTGCAGGAGGATTCCTCCCTGCAACTGGATGCGTATCGCAAAAAGATTGTGCTCATCAGCCCCACTAATTTGTTGATGTCGCTCCAGCTGGCACACAATTTGTGGCAAAAGGAGCGCCAAACGCAGAACGTGGAGGCTATCTTCTCCCGTGCTTCCAAGCTTTACGACAAGCTGGCCTCGGTGCAGGAGAGCTTAGAGCGCGTCGGCAAGGGAATCGACCAAGCTCACCTGGCCTATACGCAGGCATTCAATCAGCTCTTCCGTGGCCGCGGCAACTATGCCAAACAGTTGGATGACCTCCGCCAAATGGGTATCTCCCCCAACAAACGCCTGAATTTGGAGGATTCCGACGACTCGGAAGAATGAAGGTAATGTACGATTTACGATGTACAATGTACAATTTTTGAGTTAGGCGGCTGCGCCGCAGGGGGTGGGGCTGAGCTTAGCAAAACTTACTGCCCGCGCCCAAAGCGCGGAGCGTAAGCGGTGGCATATCTTTGCTGTTTTGGCGACCGTAGGGAGCGGAATTTTTCAATTGTACCTTGTACCTTGTAAATTGTAAATCTCCGGCTCCCTCTTCGTCCTTCGGAATTCGTAACTCGTACTTCCCCTCACACTCCCTTCTTATCGCCCCAGAGGGTGACGTGCAGGCGGTCGCTGAAGCGAACGCGGTGGGCAAGGCAAAGGTCGACAACGGCAAGGCGAGCGGCCTGCAGTTGTTCAGAGGACGCAGCGCAGGGCATCAGAATAATACGCTCCTGCGGCAAATGCAGCGCCTCAATGGCGGCCCAGTCATTCTCCCCGGTTACCACAAACTTGAACCACGCGCGCTGCGTAGCGGCAAAGGTAGCGAGCACAGCCGGGCAAAGAGCCGCTGATTGGAGGTTGCCGGAGTGCGCTAACTTGGGGGAAACATTCCATTGGTTCACGCGCTGTACCAGCTCGGGCAGGGGGGCAATAGTGCCGTTGGTTTCCACTTCTACAAACAGGCTTTCCGGCAGAAGCGCCAGCAACTGCACAATGGCCTTAGCCTGCATCAGCGGCTCGCCGCCGGTAATCACCAAGCCGGGACTATTGAAGCTTATGATGCGCGCGGCCAGCTCTTCTTCCGTTACTTCAATACCCTGTGGCCAGCTGTATTTGGTATCGCACCACGAGCAATGCAGGTTGCAACCCGACAAGCGCAAAAAGACAGCCGGGCTCCCCACGCGGGCACCTTCTCCCTGTAATGAGTAAAATATCTCCGGTGCGGAATTCAGACGTGCAATATTCATGGTTCGGTATGGTGTGGATGCTGCATGGCGGTTATACCGCAAATCCGCCTCAGTGTCAATTTTTGATTTACAACCAGCCTGCAACAGAGTACAATCAGCAAAGCATTATTCAACCATCCACCAGCTGTCAAACGCCATGCCTGCCAAGCCTCCTTATCGTGTTCTTTTCGTTTGTTTGGGTAACATTTGCCGTAGCCCTGCGGCAGAAATTATTTTCAACGCCGTAGCAGAAAAAGCCGGGCTCAGCCACCTGTTTCGGGTAGATTCCTGCGGCACGGCCTCGTATCACACCGGTTCTCGCCCCGATTCGCGCATGCTCGCCGCGTTGGAGCGTGCCGGGTATCGTTACGGCGGCCACCGTGCCCGCACCTTCCGCCGTGCCGATTTTACGGATTTTGACCTGATTATCCCCCAAGACCACAGCAATGAGGAGGATATCCTTTGCCTGGCTCGCCATGCCGATGATGCAGCCCGCGTGCGCGGCATGTGGAATTGGTTTGATGCCAACGAAACGGAAACCTCCGTACCGGACCCATACTACGGCGGCCCGGCCGGGTTTGATGCCGTTGTGGCGCTCCTCACCCGCGCGGCAGAGAACTTGCTGCGCGAGCTGCAAAACAAGTTGGCCTAAGATTATGCCCCCTGTGCAGCCCAAAACAGTTAGTTGAATTAGCTTGCTGTTTTGGGCTGCCTGTGTTATTGGGGAAGGGTTATGAAAACATGCTTTTCTACCCTCATCATGTTGGGTGCCCTTGCCGGCACAGTTGTAGCAGCTCCGTATTACGCTGCCGAGCCTGCGGGTGGTGCTTTAACCCCGTACGACCCACAGCCTGTTTATACCTTGGAAACCCTGTATAGCTCCGGGCAGCATCGGCAGGACCCCGACCTGTGGGGCTTGCGCGGCAACTTCTCCTTTTACTCCTCGGGAGATGCCGAAATTCGCCACGAAGGCCTGCTGAGTGTGGCCTCGCAATGGGGCACCCTGCGTGGCGAGGCTCACAAATCGGACTGCTTCTATTTGCCCGCGACAGTGGGTTATAACCTGAATATGGAGGTAACGGACGACGTGCTGCTGTACATGGGCGGCAAAGGCGGCTATGCGTGGTTGAACACTCAGCCGGGGCATTCTGCGGGTGGTGCCACATGGTCTGTGGGGGCGGGGCTTAAGTTTCAATGCACGCAGTCTACCTATGTGCAGGTGGGCTATGAATACGGGCGCACCCATTTTAGCCACGGCGATTTGCGCGGCAACATGGGAGAGCACACCTTCTCCTTTGGCGTGGGGTGCACCTTCTGAGCCGTTGCGCTCAGCCCTTGCCCACCACGCGATAAAAAAGGAAATTTGCCGAATGCGAGCTTTTTACTTGCGTTAGAGCGGGCTCTAAGGTAGAATAGAGGCACTATGAACAGACTTGCAGGAAAAACTGCTATCGTAACAGGTGCCGGTCGCGGAATCGGCAACGCAGTAGCCCGCCGTTTTGCAGAGGAGGGGGCGAAGGTGGTTCTTATCTCTCGCAACCCTGCTTCCTGCGGAGCTGCGGCAGATTCCATTAACGCAGATTTCCCCGGTAGCTGTAAAGCATTCCCCTGCGATGTGGCCGATGCCGCCGCAGTAGAGGCTTGCGTGAAGGAGATTTTGGCTGAGTATCCCGCCGTGGATATTTTGGTGAACAATGCCGGCATTACCAAGGATACCTTGCTGATGCGCATGAAGGAGAGCGATTGGGATGCCGTGATGGACACCAACCTCAAGAGTGTTTTCCTCTTTGTGAAGGCCCTCCAGCGCACGCTGATGAAGAGCCCCGCCGGCCGTATCATCAACATGAGCTCCGTTGTGGGTATTACCGGCAACTTGGGCCAGGCCAATTACTCCGCCTCCAAGGCCGGTGTTATCGGTTTCACCAAGTCCATGGCTCAGGAGCTTGCCAGCCGCAAGGTAACTTGCAATGCCATTGCCCCCGGCTTTATCGCCACGGAAATGACGGATGCTATTCCCGAGGCTGCTCGTGAGGCCATCCTCTCCCGTATTCCCCTCAAGGATATGGGCAAGCCGGAGGATATTGCCAACTGCGCCCTCTTCCTTGCTTCCGATGAATCCCGCTACATGACCGGCCAGGTGCTCGTCTGCGACGGCGGTATGGTAATGTAAGAAAGTACGATTTACGAATTCCGAAGGACGAATTTAAAAATTCGTCCTTCGTATGTCGTACCTCGTACATCCCATCATTTTTCTCTTGCAAGGAGCGGCGGATTGCGCTAGAATGCCCGGTACACAAGATAACTCGATGAGTATGGCGAGAAGTGTAATCAAAGTGGTGTTACCCGTAGTGGTGTTCATGTCGAGCCTTTTGGTGACGATGTGCGCCAAACCGTACGGCTCCGTGGGCAAAGCCTCTATAGAGGAGGTGATGCAGGCAGATGCCATAGCCGTGACTCCCTGTATACCGGGGTGGTTGTTGGAGCCGCACCAAATCCATCGATTGAGCAACGTGGAGTTCCGCGAGTTGCGCGCTATTTTGCGTCGTGGCGAGCTCAAACAGGTACACGAATCGCAGTACTACACCGAGGAGCACCAGCACGAGGGTGCCACAGAGCCCATCTTTTATCTGTATGCCAGCAATGCCCAGTGCTTGGGCGCCAAGGTGGTAGGCCAGCTGGTGGTGATGGATGATTTTGATTTGACGGAGGAAGATAGTCGCGCGTTGTACCGCCTGCTGCGTGGGCATTTGGAGCAAGTGTTGGGAGAACTCTGATGGCGCCCCGTTCTACCAAACCGGTGCGTAAGTGGCAGCGTTGGCTCGTCTTTGCAATAGCCGCAGTGGGGCTGGGCGCAAGCTTGTGGAATATCAGCTACCGCAGCCCGCACGTAAGCCCCGGTATTTATCCGCAGCCCGATACCAGCTTTATCGGCCGCCGCACACAAATGCGTTTGCCCGCCGAGCAGGCCGATGTTGCCATCGTATTCATCGGTGGTTTCGGCGATGTGTTTACCGCCAATTTTCGAGCCGTGTACGAAGGCATGCCTCTGCTGCCGGAGGCCGGTAAACAACTGCGCGCCTACTACGCGTGGGATGGCGCTGAGGGGCACCTGCTCAGCCACGATACCGACCTCATCCGCGATGATGTGCGTGCCTTTCTGCAATGCAATCCCGGGGCAGATGTGGTGTTTGTGGGGCATAGTTACGGTGGCTCTGCGGTGATGGATGTGGTGCGCCAATTGGACCCCGCCACCCATGGCCGCATTATGGTAGCCACGCTGGATGCCGTGAGCTGCCGCCACCGCTCGCATCCGCGCGAGCGCGCCGAGGGGGTCACCTATTGGGTCAACGTCTACTGTGCTCCCTACCGCTCGATTATGGATGCTGCCGCCCGCATTGGTGGCCCGTGGCGAGAGTGCGCGCAGGCAGATGCCAACCTGCATTTCAGTGGCGAGGAGAAAGACGCCGAGGGCAAGCGCTATCGCCATTCGCGGCCGCTTCCCCTGTTTACAGAGGTAGCACCGCAGGCCGAAAAATCGGCCATGGAGTTATTATTTGAGGCATGCCGCACCCACGGTATCGGTAATAAAGAAAAATAGTAATGCCATGAACATAAATTATCCGCATTGGTGCCGCAAGGCTTTGGCTCCCGCTGTTTTGCTGGGTGCTGTGCTCAGCTCCGGTTGCTCTCAACAACAACAGCAAATTGTGGCGCCGGGTATTTACCCCGAGCCGGAAACAGATTTCATTAGCCGCCGCTTGCAGGTGCGCCTGCCGCAAGAAAAGGCAGACGTTGCCTTCATCTTCATCGGCGGATTTGCCGAGCAAGTGCTCAGCCGCTTTCGCGCTGTGTACGAGAGCACGCCCGTGCTCCCCATCAAGGGCAAGCAGGTGCGTGCCTGCTATGCTTGGGATGGCGGGCGCGGCTGTTTGCTGGCTCACAGCACAAGTTTGATTCGCAAGGATATCGAGAAATTTCTTACCCTGAATCCCGGGGCGGATTTGGTGCTGGTGGGGCATAGCTATGGCGGCGCTGCGGTGATGGATGTGCTGCGCCACCTGAAGGCAGAGCCCGGTAAGGTGGTGGCCGTTACGCTGGATGCCGTGAGCTGCCGCGAGCGCTCCTACCCGGGCGAGCGTGCCAAGGGGGTGGATTACTGGATTAATGTGTACTGCTCGCCCTATCGTCACCCCAAGGATTTAGTTGCCATGGTAGGTGGGCAATGGAAGGAATGCGAGCAGGCAGATGTGAACCTCTGCTTCAGCGGGCAGGAGCGCGATGATAAAGACCGCCGCTACCAGCATGCCCGCCCGGATTCCCTCTTTACCGGCACGGACAACGCCGCCAATACCTCCGCACACGCGCTTATGCTGCAAGCCTGCAAGCGCCTCAATGTGGGCAACCGTTGATGCCCCGTATCCGCACTTCATTCCTCACCCGCATATCCATGACTCCTTGGCATAGGTTAGAGCAAATGGCTGCCGAGCTGCAAGAGTTGCAGCCGGTTAATCATGGCACAATTCATCCCTTGGCCGTTGTAACCGGTGTGTTAGAGCTGGGCGAAGGCTCCGTTATCAAACCCGGCACCGTGATAGAGGGGCATGTGCGCATCGGCAAAAATTGCACCATTGGCCCCAATGCCTACATCCGTGGCGAGGTGAGCATTGGCGATGGCTGCATCATTGGCAATGCTGTGGAAATTAAGAGCAGCATCTTGGGCAACAGCGTGTTTGTTTCGCACCTCACTTATATTGGCGACTCTGTGCTTGAGGACGACATCAACGTGGGTGGCGGGTGCATCTTTAGCAACTTCCGCCACGATGCCGGCGAGATTCGCATGCCCCACAAGGGTACCCTCATGCCCACGGGCAGAAATAAGCTCGGGTGCCACATCGGGGCCCATTCTCGCATCGGCTGCAAATGTGTTATTCTCCCCGGTCGCGTCCTCCCCGAAGGTACCCAAACCTACCCCGGAACCACGATTCGGTGAATGTTGAAAGTTGGATGTTGAATGTTGAAAGTGGATGGGGGGTAAATGGGAGTTTGCAGAAGTACGAGGGACGAATTCCGACATGCGAATTTGTGAGTTCCGCTCGCCTGCGGCTCGCAGGGGGAGCGAAGCTTATCAAGCGGCTTGGATTCCGCGCTTAAGGCGCGGGCGGTAAGCGTGGCTAGGCTTTTCCCCTCGTGCGGCGTAGCCGCCAAGCTTAACAAATTGTACCTTGTACATTGTAAATCGTAAATCCAATTCTACCCTCGTACTTCTGCAAATTACCTTTGGCACCTCCCTCCACTTTCAACATACAACATTCAATATTCAACATTCAACCTTCACAGGGGCACGTTGAGGGCGGGGGTAATGAAGGCGTGGCCGGCGTGGTCGGTGCCAAATAAGCGTAGCTCCATGCGCACCGGGTAGCGGCGAAACACCTGGCTGCCGGACCAACTGAACACCTCTCCCGGGGCCAGAACCGGCTCCTCATTGAAGAGGCGCGCCGCTTCAATAATGCGCGTATCGCCGGTGGTGTCGGTAAGCACCCATTTTCTGCCCAGCAAGCGCACACTGCGCTGCCGGTGGTTGAGAATATTGATGCGGTAAAAGACGCGGTACTGCGGGGTAGGCTCGCGCTCCGTATCAATACCGGCCAAGGCAATTTGCATGCGCACGGCCTCGTACTCTCGCAGGTGGTGTGTTCCGCCGTTAGTGTGCATAATCTTCGCCCACAATCAGGGCGGCAAGTTTGCCGGCTGTTTGGCGCAGCGTGGCTACTTTCTCCGGTGTCGGCACTTCGCCTTCCTCCAGTGCCATTTGCGTGGCCAGCTCATCCAGCAGGGCACACATGCGCTCAATCTCCAAATTGCGGGCATTGGAGGGGTCCACCCCGCGCACAATGCTGCTGAAGTAGTCCGGGGCATCCGGGTAAAAAATAATGGCAGCCTTCTCTGCATCAAACTCGTCGCACAGTGCGGCGGCAGAGGCCTCGTAGGCGCGCACCCAGCCGCCCAAGGCAATCAGGTGCGATAAATCCGGGTCGCCCAGGGCTGTCAGCTCGGCGTTCACATCGCTCTGCGTATCGTTGATAATGCGCTTAAACTCACGGCGGTTGCCTTTCTCAGCCTGCTCCAGCAGGGCGGCAGAGTGCACCTCCATGCGCTCACCCACGCCCAAGGCGCGGCCATAGCGAGAGAGCTCTAAGGCAATGGGTTTCACATCATTCATGTGGCTGCTGCACACGGCAATAAAGCCGTCTGCCAGCAAAAAGCCCATCTCCAAGGCCACCTTGCCGGAGCTGGTGGACAAGCGGGCAGGGCGGTTGCGCAGCACATACTCCTCCGGTATGGCCGGCAGCTCCTCCAACTGAGAAAAAATCTTTGAGATAGAGGGCGAGGTGTACACATTCACGCCCAGCTCGCGGTTGGAGTGCGACTCGTCCAGCAGGGCATCATCGCGGAACAAGGCGGGCACCTCAGGGCCTTCCTCCTCCTCTACCAAGCTACCCAAATAGTCAGGAATCCCCTCCGTCACCTCCTCTTCAACGGCAGGCTCGGCTGCACCCAAAATGCAGCTGCAAAACATGGCCAACGGGGGGAACAGATAGCGGAAATTCGTTTTCATAAATCGGAGGTTTTCTGTTTGATTGCCAAAGCGCTTTTAGGCTTGACACCTCTTTGAATATACATTACTATCGCTGTGCGTCAAGTTATTCTTGTGTGCTGACATAAAAAACAGCCCCAAAACATAGCGCGCGCGTAATCAACTAAAACTTGCTATGACTCCTATCGCAACAATGACAACCGGTGAATATTGGTTTAACTTCTTCTGGCTGCTGGCATACTTCCTGGTATTGTTCGGCATGGCCGGTTATGGTTTTGACCGCTTCATGAAGGTTATTCTCTACCTTATTCACCGTAAGGATGTACCGAAGCCCGCCGGGCAGTGGGAGGAATGGCCGTTGGTGACAATTCAGCTCCCCATGTTCAATGAAAAATACGTGGTGGAGGGCTTGCTGCGCAGTGTCACCGCTATTGATTACCCCAAGGATAAGCTGGAAATCCAGATTCTTGACGACTCCACAGACGACACCTGGGAGCTCTGCAAGCAACAGGTGGAGCTTTATAAAGCCCAAGGTTTTGATATTGTGTGCCTGCACCGTGTAGACCGCACCGGCTTTAAGGCAGGAGCTCTGGAGGCTGCCGATGCCGTTGCCAAGGGCGACTTCCTGCTGATTTTGGATGCCGACTTCCGCCCCAACCCCGATATCCTCAAAGTTACCATGCCCTACTTTACGGATCCCAAGGTAGCCTTGGTGCAGACCCGCTGGGGCCACATCAACCGCGAGAAGAACATGCTCACCAAGTTGCAGGGTATCTTCCTTGATGGTCACTTTGCCCTCGAACAGACAGTGCGCAACCGCTCCGGCCGCTTCTTCACCTTCAACGGCACGGCCGGTGTGTGGCGCAAGCAGGCCATTACCGATGGCGGCGGCTGGGAGCACGACACCATTACCGAGGATATGGACCTCTCTTACCGCGTGCAGATGAAGGGCTGGAACTTCGTTTACCTTAATGACTACGTAACCCCCGCCGAGCTGCCGGAGGATATGGACGGCTTTAAGACCCAGCAGCACCGCTGGACTAAGGGCTCCATCCAAGTTTGCCAAAAGATGCTGCTCACCATCTGGCGTGCCAACATCCCCCTGAAAGCCAAGCTGGAGGCCACCACGCACCTTACCTGCAACTACTCCTACCTGGCACTCATCTTCCTGTGCTTCTTGGTCATGCCCATCAGCATCGGTTCCATTGCCCCCACCGGCATCATGGCATGGGATGGCAACATCATGCCCTGGCTCATCTTCATTCTCTTCTTCTTTGCCTCTGTCACCGTGTGCATCTTCTACATCACAGCACAGGCCATTGTGCGTCCGCACCGTTGGTGGCGCGTCTTCATCTACATGCTGCCCCTGCTGGCTCTGGCTGTAGGTATGGCCGTGAACAACTCTAAGGCTGTGCTCGAGGCAATCTTTGCCAAGGGTAAGAGCAGCGGCGAGTTCGTGCGCACTCCCAAGTTCGGCGAATCTTTGGAGGCTAACAAGTCTGTAGAAAAACGCTCCTCCGGCTACAAGGCGCTCAAGTCCGTACTCGTGCCCGTGTTGGAGCTCGTCTTCGGTCTCTTCTTCGGCGCGCTGGAGGCCCGCAACCTCTTCCTCTTCTTCACCGGAGACCTCTACTCCATCGTCAATTTCCTGCTCATGAGCCCCTTCCTTGGCTTCTTCTACACCAGCTTCTGCTCCTTCGCCCGCCTTATAGATGGCGTGCGCCAGCGCAGACGCGCCGCTCAGGCCGTGGCTCAAGGCTAACACAAAGCGCTTTTCTCCTCTCTACGTCACCGCATGTTCAAAAAAATCTTTACCCTTTTGTTTCCGGTAGCGCTGGGCACGCTGTTGCAGGTGTCCTGCTCTCACCAGGGCTATACCCCGGGGCCGGATACCCCGCCGCGCGCCGTCATTAACGACGGCGTGGCCATCACCCTTAAAGACCAAAAGCTCACCCTGATTCAAAATGGTCGTAAGGTGAAGGACTACGATATCAGCTCCTCCAAGTTCGGTATCGGTGGCCGCAACGGCAGCTACCGCACCCCCCTCGGTATTCATGCCGTCACCAAAAAGGTGGGCGATGGCCAGCCCAAGGGCATGGTGTTTAAGGGGTGCCGCCCCACCGGCGAGGTGATTCCTGTAGATGCCGCCGGGCGAGACCCCATCGTCACCCGCGTTATTCAAATTGCCGGGCTCGAGAACTTTAACAAGAACTCCCACAGCCGCCGCATCTATATTCACGGCACCCCGGAGGAGCGTAAAATCGGGCGCCCCGCCTCCTATGGTTGCATCCGCATGCGCAGCAACGACGTGCTGGACCTCTACTCCCGTGTTAAGCGCGGCATGCCCGTGGTGATTGAGTCATGCTCGCAGGAAATGTACCTCAAGACCGAGCAGCAGGCCGGCGTTAAGCGTATCTCCATCCCCGAGAGCATTGTGGCCACGCTGCCCAAGGACGATATCAATTTCAAACCCACCAAAAAGAAGACCAGCCGCCGCGCCCTCGCTGCCCGCCGCAGCAAGAGCAAAGCCAAAAACTCTCGTGGTCGCGCCGTTGCCTCCAAGAGCAAAAAGAGCACCAAAAAGAGCTCCAAAAACAAAAAGAAGGTAGCCGTTCGCTCTACGAAGAAAAAGAAAAGATAAGCGCCCCGCGTTTCTCATCTCCCTTTTCTCCCCGCCCCCCGGTGAACGTGTGTCTCCGGGGGGCGGAAACTGTATTGAATATTGAAAGTTGAATATTGAAAGTTGAAAGTGGATGGGCGGTAAACCGTACGACGCACCGCAGGTGCGTTCTTCACTACAGCGCAAGCTGTTCTTCACCATCTGCCGCAGGCAGATTCTTCACCATGCCCAACGGGCATTCTTCACCACGGCTTCAGCCGTTCCTCCTCCCCAATACCGCGAGCGCAGCGAGCCGAATTCTGAGCCCCTTTGGGGCGCTATAAAATAGCCCGGTGGTGGAGCCGCGTCAGCGGCGGAACCCCGGGTTATCCACCCATCAATTGGAACCCCGGAGGGGTGGCATAAAGGGTTGCGACATGTTGTAGTTCGTTTATTATCTATGGTATTGCAAGGAAAACATGAGTAAATATTGAAGCCACGCATTATGCCACCCCTGAACGGGGTTCCAATATATTTTGCATCTTTCCCGGGGTTACGCTGCTGCGCAGCTCCACCCCGGGCTACCATATATCGCCCCTGACCGGGGCTCTCAAATTCCGTTCGCTGCGCTCACATTAATGCGCCCCACAAATTGCTATTTGTTGGGCTACCGACTAAAAACTTAAACAAGTTTTTGCACAAAATACACTAATTAGGGTGGGAAATTCGTTTATTGCTCCCGAAAATCGCTTTTTTTGATAGGTTTTTGATAAAAAAATCACTTTGTTTTTAGAATTGTTCTAATTTTCGCTTGACTAATTCCTATTATTCTACTAAACTATCGCTGTCACCTACCTGCTAGGGACAACACACAGCACATACACACACACTTTTAACACACAACCTACATACACGATTATGAAAAAGTACCGTTGCACCATCTGTGGCGAAGTCATCGAGAGCGAGACCACACCTGAAGTATGCCCCGTATGCGGCGTAGACACCTTCGAGGAAATCGAAGAGGGTGTAGAGAAAATCTATGCCGACGAACACCGCGTAGGCGTAGCCCAGGGTCTTGATGAAGAAGTAGTCAAGGGACTTCGCGACCACTTTACCGGCGAATGCTGCGAGGTAGGCATGTACCTTGCCATGAGCCGCCAGGCAGAGCGCGAGGGTTATCCCGAGGTAGCAGAGGCCTTCCGCCGCTACGCCTTCGAGGAAGCTGAGCACGCCGCCAAGTTTGCAGAGCTTTTGGGTGAGGTTCTTACCTCCAGCACCGAGAAGAACGTAGCCATGCGTGCCGAAGCAGAGTTCGGCGCCTGCAACAGCAAGCTTGCCATCGCCAAGCGCGCTAAGCAGCTGGGTTACGACGCCATCCACGACACAGTGCACGAGATGTGCAAGGACGAGGCCCGCCACGGCAAGGGCTTTGATGGTCTCCTTCAGCGCTATTTCCGTAAGTAAAAAGCAGTTACTCTGTTTCATCATAACTCGGCTGTCCGGCTCCACACCGGGCAGCTTTTTTTGATGTTTGATTGCAGCCCCGTGAAGTCGTGCATGAACTTCTTTTTACTTGCATATACCGGAGTGGGAGAGTAAGATGGGGTGCATGAGTTCACAAGTAAATGCCGAGCAATTGGAAATGGTGCGCCAATGGGCCAGCCAAGGAATTGATTTGAATGGTATACAGAAAAATTTGGTCAACGAATGCGGGGTGCATCTCACCTACATGGATGTGCGCTTCCTGCTGCTGGACCACGGCATTGAAATTGCCCAACCGCAGCCCGAACCTGTAGCCGCCCCTGCCCCCGAGCCTCAGCCGGAAGCCCCGTCCGCTCCGGAGCCGGCCCCTGCAGCAGCCGACCCCATGACAGGAGCAGCCGCCGTGCGCCCCACCATGAGTTTGGACGACATCCAAATTCCCGGAACCATCCTGAGCGGCAAGTGCGAGTTCCCCAGCGGCACCAAGGTTTCTTGGCAAATCGACCAAATGGGCCAGCTGGCATGCAACCAGCTCTCCGGCACCATGACCCCGGAGGAGCAGCAAGCCTTTGTCTTTGAGCTGCGCCAGATTTTGAGCAAAATGTAAGTTCCCCATGCGGCACGCAGCATCGCGATAAAACCGCAGCTCGCGCAGCCACACCGGCAGCCCGCGCCCCAAGCAAGGAGCGCGGGCTGCGGCTTTTAGAGGCCTACCCCTGCTATCTCATTGACTTTTGTGCTGTTTTGTGCTACGCTTCTCTCACTCTGACAATGGCTATCACTCTCAGTCAAAACGAAATCAGCGCCCGAGCCGCCAAATTTGCAGGCGATTGGAAAGACACAGCGCGAGAGAAAGCGGAAGCGCAATCCTTCCTGATGGAGTTCTTTCACGTACTCGGCATCAGCCGCAAGCGTGTAGCCATTTTTGAGCATAAGGTAACATGCGCGGACGGCAGCAGCGGCTATATTGATTTATTCTGGAAAGGTCACATCCTCATCGAGATGAAATCCCGGGGCAAAGATTTAGCCTTGGCCTACGAGCAGGCCAAACGCTACGCAGATTCTCTGGCGCACCATGAGTTCCCGAAAGCCATTTTGGTGTGCGATTTTGAGAACTGGCATTTCTACGACCTCAGCAAGGATGCCCAATGCACCACCTTCACCCTAGCAGAGCTGCCGCAATACATCCACCTCTTTCATTACCTGGCAGGCTACGAGCAGCGCGAGTACCAAGAGGAAGACCCCGTGAATGTGCAGGCGGTGGAATTGCTGGGGAAATTGTATGACCGCCTGAAAGAGATTGGCTACTTAGGGCACCCGCTGGAGGTTTACTTGGTACGCCTGCTTTTCTGCCTTTTTGCCGAAGACACCGGTATTTTCCGCAAAAATGCCTTCCGCTCCTTCATTGAGAATTGCACCTATGAGGACGGGCACGATTTAGCCGCCCGCCTGGCAGAGCTCTTCCAAGTGCTGAATACACCGGAAAAACAGCGTTTAGTTACCCAAGATGCCGCCGTTACCGAATTCCCCTACATCAACGGCGGGCTCTTTGCGGAGTTTTTGCCCATGCCGGCGTTTGATACCGACATGCGCCAACGCTTGCTTGACTGCTGCGCGCTGGATTGGAGCAGAATCTCTCCGGCTATTTTCGGTTCCATGTTCCAATGCGTCATGAATGCAGAGGAACGCCGCGCACTGGGAGCCCACTACACGAGCGAGCGCAACATTCTCAAGCTCATCAACCCCTTGTTCATGGATGCGCTGCGTGCTGAGTTTGAAACAATACAGCACGATAAATCTAACCGCAAAGAGAAGCGCTTGCAGGACTTCCACAGAAAGCTCACTGAGCTTACCATGTTGGACCCGGCCTGCGGGTGCGGCAACTTCTTGGTTGTGGCCTACCGCGAATTGCGGCGCTTAGAACTTGCCGTGATAGCTGAACGCGAAAAGCTGGAGCTGGAAAGCTCCGGCACCAAGTGGATGCTCTCTGCCAATGATGTTTGCTTGGTGAATGTAAGCCAATTTTACGGTATCGAGATTGAGGATTTTCCGGCGCAAATTGCGCAGGTGGCCATGTGGCTCATGGACCACCAAATGAATATTGAGGCCGGAAACTACTTTGGCGAGGCCTATGCCCGCATTCCTCTCACAGCCTCAGCCACCATTGTGTGCGGCAATGCCCTGACGCTTGATTGGGCATCCGTTGTACCGCAAGGCAAACTGAGCTACATTCTGGGCAATCCTCCCTTCATGGGCTATTCCAACCAAACGGCTGAGCAGAAAGCGATGCTGATGCAGATTTTCAACGGCGAAAAACGTGCCGGAAAATTGGATTTTGTGGCCGGGTGGTATGGCAAAGCCTGCGACTACATCAAGGGCACCCCCATTCGCTGTGCCTTTGTTTCCACTAATTCCATTTGCCAAGGAGAGCAGGCCTCTACCCTCTGGCAGCCCCTGCTGCAAGACGGGCTTTCCATTAATTTTGCCTACCGCACCTTCAAATGGAGCAACGAGGCACGCAACCAAGCCGCCGTACATTGCGTCATTGTCGGCTTTGCTTATGCTGCCACCGAGGAAAAACTGTTGTTCAACGAAAAAGGCGTTTGTCAAAAAGTGGGGCACATTAATTCGTACCTCACAGCAGCCCCGGATGCCTTTATTCCGGTGCGCTCCAAACCGCTTTGCGCCGTGCCGGAAATGACCACCGGCAACCGCCCCGCAGACGGTGGCCATTTGATTATTGAGGCCGAGGATTATGATGCTTTTGTGGCGGAAGAGCCTGCCGCCTTGCCCTACATTAAGCGCCTGATGGGCTCTATGGAGTTCATTAATAACAAGAAACGCTGGTGTTTGTGGCTTGTGGGAGCTTCTCCGGCAGAGTTAAGAGCCTTACCCAAAGTGATGGAGCGTGTGGAGAAATGCCGCCAAGACCGACTGAATGCCGTAGATGCAGGCCGCCGCAAATTGGCGGAGCGCCCCACCTTGTTCCGTGAGACGAAAAACCCGGACACCTACGTTATCATCCCGGAAACCTCGTCGGAGAGGCGCGCTTTTATCCCCATGGATTTTCTCACCTCCGAGGTAATTTGCACCAATTCGGCGCAAATAATACCGAATGCCACACTCTACCACTTCGGCATCCTCACCTCAACCATGCACATGGCGTGGACTCGTACGGTGTGCGGCAGATTAAAGAGCGATTACCGCTACTCCAACAAGCTGGTGTACAATAACTTCCCCTGGCCGAATGCTACACAGGAGCAGCAAAACACCATAGCGGAACAAGCTCAGGCAGTGTTGAACGCCCGCGCTCTGTATCCTGATTGTTCATTGGCTGATTTGTATGACCCGCTGACCATGCCGCCCGAGCTGGTGGCTGCCCACCACCACTTGGATGCAGCAGTAGAACATGCCTACGGCCACACCTTTGCCGATGATGTGGAGCGCGTTGCCTTCCTGTTTGAACGCTACAGCGAATTGACCCAAACGCCGAATTGCTGAACGGAAGGCGAGTCATAGCCTCAACCGACAGAAAAACAGGGGGCGCCGGCAGGGCGGCGTGTCACGCCTCAGCATTGACAACGGGGGAGCCCATGTGGTAGTATTAATGCTGATGGAAACTCTTTACATTCTGGATGGCATGGCGCTGATGTACCGCGCCTTTTACGCATTCATCAACGCGCCGATGCGCACATCCGGCGGGCTCAACACCTCGGCCATGTTCGGCTTTACCAACACGGTTTTATCCTTGATAGAAAAGGAATCGCCCACGCATATTGTGGCCTGCTTGGACCCTGCCGGCCCCACCTTCCGACATGAGCAATTTCCGGAATACAAAGCCAACCGCCAGGCCACTCCGCAGGAGCTCAAGGATTCCATCCCCTGGATTATCGAGATTTTGAAAGCCATGCGCATTCCTGTGGTGCGTATCGACGGCTATGAGGCAGACGACCTGATTGGCACCTTTACCCGCTTAGCAGGCGAGCGCGAGGGCATGCACGCCTATATGGTTTCCTTGGATAAGGACTTGGGCCAGCTGCTATCTCCCCACTGCTCGTTCCACAAACCCGGCAAAAAAGGCAGTGATTTTGAGGTAGTATCGGAAGCCGCCTTCTTGGAGGAATGGGGCATTAGTGAGCCAAAGCAGATTATCGATATTTTGGCGCTGATGGGCGATGCCAGCGACAATATTCCCGGTGTGCCCGGTGTGGGCGCGGTAACGGCTCGCAAGCTAATTGCCCAGTTTGGCAGCGTAGAAAACATGCTCGCCCATACCGAGCAAATTAAAGGCAAAATGCGCGAGAAGGTGGAGGCCAATGCCGATAACGCCCGTCTCTCATACGAACTGGCTACCATTCGCCGCGATGTTCCCCTGCCCATCACACTGACCGATTGTGCCCGCGTAGGCTTTGATGTAGCCGCTCTGCGTGAGATTTTTGCAAAACTGGAGTTCAAGGGCTTAGAAAAGCGCATCGGGGCTGCCCCGGAAGATGACCTCTTTGCGGCTGCAGCTGCCACCGCAACGGCCGGTGAGGCAGCTCCCGCCCAGTTAGATTTGTTCAGCATGCCGCAGCTCAAGGATATTCACAGCACAGAGCATCACTACGTGCTGGTGAACACGGCAGAGGCACGCGCAGAATTAGCCGCAGCCCTGCTGGCGGCTCCGCGTTGGGCCTTTGATACCGAAACAACCGGGCTGGACCCGCTGCAAGACCGCTTGCTGGGCATGTCTTTCTGCCTTAAGGAGCACGAGGCTTATTATGTACCGGTAGAAGATGGCCGCGTACCGCAAGAGTTTGTACCCGTATTTACCTGTGCCGCAGAAAAAGTGGGGCTGAACGCCAAATTTGATGTGCAGGTACTGCGCACCGCCGGGGTAACAGTGGCCGGGCCGTTCTTTGATGTGATGTTGGCACATGCCGCCGTTTCTCCCGAACTGAGGCACAATATGGACGACATGGCGGAGTCCCTGCTTTGCTACAAAACCGTGCGCTTGGCAGATATTGCCGGTAAAGACTGCAACACCGCCGCCGTACCCGTGGAGCAAATGGCCGACTATGCCGCCGAAGATGCTGACATTACCCTGCAACTGGCCAATGTGCTACAGCCTCGACTGGAACAAGCAGGCCAATCCACCCTGATGCAGGAAATTGAGTTCCCCCTCATGCCCGTATTAGCAGATATTGAAGCGGAGGGTATGCGTGTGGATCCGGAGCTTTTATCCACCGCCTCGGCTGAGCTGGGCGAGCAGATAGAAACCATCCGCACCCGCATCGATGCGATTGTGGGTCGCCCCATTAACCTCAATTCACCCAAGCAGTTGGGCGACCTCCTCTTTGGCGAAATGAAGCTACTGGACAAGCCCAAAAAGACGAAATCCGGCCAGTATGTAACGGATGAAGAGACCCTGCGCAAACTGGCACCCGGCTGTCCCTTGGTGCAAGATATTTTGGAGTACCGCGAGCTTACCAAGTTGAAAGGCACCTATTTGGATGCCCTTCCCCGCTATATTTCTCCGGTAGACGGGCGCATTCACTCCACGCTACAACAAATGGTGACGGCCACGGGGCGTCTCGCCTCGCAAAACCCGAACTTGCAAAATATCCCCGTGCGCTCCGAGGCAGGTAAGCTCATTCGCCGTGCCTTTATTGCCCGCGGGCCGGAGTTCTCCATTCTCTCTGCCGACTACTCGCAGGTGGAGTTGCGACTCATGGCCGCCCTCTCCGGCGATCCGTCCATGATTGCCGCCTTTGTGGAAGGGCGCGATATTCATGCCGAAACAGCCGCCAAGATTTACGGAGTTGAGCGCGAGGCCGTTACCGCCGACATGCGCCGCGCCGCCAAAACGGTGAACTTCGGTATTATCTACGGCATTTCATCCTTTGGTTTGTCGCAGCGCTTGGACTGTTCGCGAGCGGAGGCCTCTGCCCTCATTGAGAGCTACTTTGCGCAGTTCCCCGGTGTAAAAACCTGCATGGATAACTTGGTGGACCAAGCTCGCAGCAGCGGGTATGCCGAAACTCTTTGCGGGCGTCGCCGCTACCTGCCGGATCTCAATGGCCGCAACTTTAATCTGCGCGCCGCAGCAGAGCGCACTGCCATCAATACCCCCATTCAGGGTACGGCGGCAGATATGATTAAGATTGCCATGGTGCGCGTACACCAACTGCTGCAAGGCCGCCGCAGTCGCCTCATCATGCAGATTCATGACGAATTGCTTATCGACCTCCATGAGTCCGAGCACTTCCTCATTCCCGACATCATCGAAACCATGCGCCAAGCCCTGCCCCTCCCCCACGGCGTTCCTCTGGAGGTGGAAGCCAATCACGGCGACAATTGGCTGGAAGCCCACTAATGTTGGATGTTGAATATTGGAAGTTGAAAGTTTGATTTAACCATCCTTTTTTATGGAGCCACGGTTTACTAAGCTTGACCTTCAAAATCGCACCATGGAATTTGCGCTTCGCGTTTTGGCCTTGGTACGGGCTTTGCCGCGTGGTTTCGGAGAAGAGGTTATTGCTAAACAATTAGCGAAAAGTGCAACTTCGGTAGGAGCCAATTACCGTGAAGCCTCTCACGCTAAATCGAGCTCAGACTTTGCCAGTAAACTGAAAATATGCGAGAGTGAGGCAGACGAAACTCTCTATTGGCTTGAAATCCTCTACAAATCAGGTATCATCAAACCCTCTAGGCTGGAATTACTCATGGCGGAGGCCAAAGAGCTGGTTGCCATTTTCACCGCAGCCACTCGTACTGCCTATGCAAAACTCAAAACCAAGTAACACTTTCAACTTTCAATATTTAACATTCAACATCCTTTTTTATGGAGCCGCGGCTTACTAAGTTTGACCTTCAAAATCGCACCATGGACTTTGCGCTTCGCGTTTTGGCCTTGGTGCGGGCTTTGCCGCGTGGTTTCGGAGAGGAGGTTATTGCTAAACAATTAGCGAAAAGTGCAACTTCGGTAGGAGCCAATTACCGTGAAGCCTCTCACGCTAAATCGAGCTCAGACTTTGCCAGTAAACTGAAAATATGCGAGAGCGAGGCAGACGAAACTCTCTATTGGCTTGAAATCCTGTACAAATCAGGTATCATCAAACCCTCTAGGCTGGAATTACTCATGGCGGAAGCAAAAGAGCTGGTTGCCATTTTCACCGCAGCCACTCGCACCGCCTATGCAAAACTCAAAACCAAGTAACACTTTCAACTTTCAATATTCAACATTCAATATTCAACATGCAAACTTTAGTAGGTTTAGGTTATGATATTCATCGCTTTTCAGAAGAGCCGCGTGCACTGTGGCTCGGCGGTGTTAAGGTACATGAAACAAAAGGATTAGCCGGCCATAGCGATGCCGATGTGCTCTGCCATGCACTGGCAGATGCGATTTTGGGCGCCTTGGGTGAGCCGGATATTGGCTATTGGTTTCCCCCGGGTGATGATAGCTGCAAGAACATTTGCTCTCTGCGCATTGTGGAAAAAGCGGTGGAGTTGTTGCATGAACAGGGGGGCAAGATGGTGAATGCAGACTGTGCCCTGATTGCCGAAGCACCTAAAATTATGCCCTTTGTGCCACAGATGAAAGAGACCTTGGCCGCCATTCTTGGTGTATCGCCCAAGCGCGTGGGGGTAAAAGCTACCACCAATGAAAAGCTGGGCGCTCTGGGACGCCGCGAGGGCATGGCCGCCTTTGCCACTGTTGCTATTCAATTACCGGAATAAACGCTATGGATACTAATCTGGAATTAGCCGCTTTTGCGGCGGTGAAAAACTTGGAAGCTGCCGGGCTTACCCTTGCCACGGCAGAGAGTTGCACAGGCGGCCTTATTGCCGCGGCTATTACCGGGGTTCCGGGGGCCTCTGCCGTGTTTCGATATGGCTGGGTTACTTACTGCAATGAGGCTAAGGAGCGCGAGCTGGGGGTGCTGCCCTCCCTTATTGAAGAACATGGTGTGGTGAGCGAAGAGGTGGTGGCGGCCATGGCCCGGGGTGCTATGCGCCAAGCCGGGGCGGATGTAGCTGTGGCGGTCTCCGGCAATGCCGGCCCCACAGCCGCAGAGGGTGAGCCGCCCGTGGGCACTGTTTGCCTTGCGTTGGCTCGCCGTGGTGCCCCCCGCCCCGTGCACACAGAAACGCTCTACCTGCCCAACCAACCGCGCAATGTTGTGCGCAACCTTGTTGCTATGAAGGTATTGCAGTTGATTGGCGCTTCTGCCGGACAATAAATTAAGACTTTATTTTCAACTCACTGCGCATCAACAATTTCCCCCGCGGCATGAGGCTATGCTGCGGGGGAATTTGGTGCCCGGGAGCGGAAGCGCTGCCACCCTTAGGGTTGCAAGCGCTCAATGGACCATGTGCCGTCTTCTTGCAGGGAGTACATAAAGCGGTCGTGCACGCGGCCGGGGCCACCCTGCCAAAACTCAACATGATGGGGAACAATGCGATACCCACCCCAGAAATCCGGCAGCGGCACTTTGCCGGAGGCAAACTTGGCCTTCAAATCCTGCAATTTCATCATCAGCAGCTTGCGGGTGGATATCACTTGGCTTTGGTGCGACACCCACGCACCCAGCTGGCTTTCGCGCGGGCGCGTTAAGAAGTATTTAAGCGTTTCCATGCGCGAGATTTTCTCCGCCCTGCCATAAACAATAATCTGGCGCTCCAGTGTTACCCAAGGCAGCATCATGCAAATCTCCGGGTTCTCCTCCAACTCACGCGCTTTGCGGCTGGTGTAATTAGTAAAGAAGACATAACCGCTTGCATCATAATACTTCAGCAACACGGTTCGCAAGGAGGGGCGCCCCTCTGCCGTAGCGGTGGCAATGCTCATGGCATTCGGCTCGGGAATGCCGCTTTCCATGGCTTGCTTAAACCAGCGGTCGAACTGCTCAAACGGCGTGGCTGCCAAATCCTTTCGGTGCAAGGTATCCTTCAGGTATTCTTCTCGAAACGCAGATAAATCCATACCACGTACTATACATGGAGCCCCGCCGTCTTGCAAGCATTTTCCACAGCATGCCCCCCGGGCGATTCCGCTTTACATGGCGCCCGCCCCATGCTATCATGCCCGTGTACTCATGAAACACTTGGTAGACCTCAGCATTTTTGAAAACCAACTTTTTCAAAAAATCCGCACCCCTATGCAAGAGGGAGAATTCCCGGTCTTGGTCACCAAGCCCAAGTTTCGATGGCTGGCCGACAACACGCTGCTGTTGCTCTTTGCCTGCTTGTTATGGAACACAATGGTCCTTCTCGGCACTTACTTTGTCTACAGAGATGGGCATGTAGTCGGATGCTTGTTTATGATACCCTTTCAGTTGGTTGGCATTGTAATCATCGGCTCCATACTCTATTCTTTAACCTTTCCGCAGCGCACCACCTATGTGCTCACCAATCAGCGTGTTATTATAGAGGAGCGCCCCTTCTGTAAGTTTTTTGGCAGCGAGCCTCGAGCCATATCTCTGCACCGCAATTTGGTGCGCAGCACACGCGTGCGCCCCGATGGGAGCGGAGATTTGGTATTCGGCTGGGATTCTGACCCGGATGAGCCCCATGTTGTAACGCCCTTCGGCTTTATGGATGTGCCGGACATTCGCCGCACAGAAGCGGCTATCGACAGCAGAATTTCCTATTTATAAGCACTTAACACGAATCCCGAAGCTGGGGGTCTAAACAATAATAACAGCGCCACGTAATTTTTGTATTGATATTCCGATAATTTTTATGTAGATTAAGAGCATGAGCATCAAACAATGGTTTCAGACGGCTTGTTTAGGGCTTTGTGGTATGGTTGGCAACGCAGCGGGGGCCGAGGCTCCGGCTCCGTTTGGCCCGACTCCCACCGAACAGCAGGTAAAATGGCTGCGCATGGAGTGGTATGCCTTTGTGCACTTTGGGCTTAATACTTATACCAACAAAGAATGGGGCTATGGCGATGAATCCCCCGGCATGTTCAATCCCGGAGATTTTGATGCCGAAGCCATTGTAACTACCTTCAAAAAGGCCGGCATGCAGGGCATGATTTATACCGCCAAACACCACGACGGTTTCTGCACCTGGCCCACGAAATCCACCACGCACAACATCACCCTCTCTCCGTGGAAGAACGGTAAGGGCGACGTGGTAAAGGAGTTTGCTACCGCCTGCCAACGCCACAATTTCCCCTTTGGCACCTATCTTTCCCCGTGGGATCGCAACTGCGCCGAATACGGGCGTGCCGGGTATCTGGATGTTTACTACAAGCAAATTGAAGAACTGCTTACCAACTACGGCCCCATTTTTGAGATTTGGTTTGATGGCGCCATGGGTGGCGATGGTTTCTACGGCGGAGCCCGCGAGAACCGCAATATCGGCAAGGCTGACAACTATTACAACTACACCCAAGTGGTGAAAAACATCCGCAAGCTGCAGCCCGATTGCATTATTTGGGGTGCGGCAGAGCGCGGCGATGTGACTTGGGCCGGCTCAGAAAAAGGCTTTGCCAAGGATTACCCGCTCTGGAATATCCGTGGCCAGAAATGGCTCTCTTGGGAGGCAGACACACCCATTAATCGCCGTGGTTGGTTCTGGCATCCGGGGCAAGGTTCGGCTGTTAAAACGCCACAGCACCTGATGGAGGTGTACTTGGCCAGCGTAGGCCGTGGTGCCAACCTCATTCTCAATGTTGCCCCCAACCGCGACGGGCGTCTTGACCCCGCCGATGTTGCCTCGCTGCAAGCCTTTGGCGACATGCGTACCAAGCTTTTGGCTACGGACTATGCGCTTAAGGCCACGGTAACAGCCTCTGAATCCCGTGGCGAGAAGTTCAACGGCTCTCAGCTGACGGACGGCGACATTGAAAGCTACTGGTGCCCGAAGGATGGCACCACCACGCCCACCGCAGAAATCAAACTCGCCGCCCCCGCCACCTTTGATGTTGTTCGCCTGCGCGAGCAGATTCGCCTCGGCCAGCGCGTCAGCTCCTTCAAGGTGGAGGCTTGGGTAGACGGCGCTTGGAAGACGATTGTTGAGCCCGGTAAGCCCGGAGAACGCGAAACCCGATTCGACGGCATTCGCGGTGGCAAAGGCCACACCATTGGCAACCAAGTGTTGCGCTGGCTCCCCGCCCCCGTAACAACCGACCGCGTGCGCCTGAGCATTACCTCTGCCAAAGCCTGCCCCTGCATCTCTGAGTTCTCTCTGCTGCGCATGCCTTCCGCAGAGACTACAGCACCGGTTGAGCCCGTCTCCGACCCCACCGTGCTGAGCAGCAAGGGCTGGAAATTCAGCGGTTTCGCTTCTAACCTTGCTCCCTTGGCCTTCGACGGCAACAAGGATACCATGTGGCAACACGCCAAAACGCCCTCCCACTTCGTTGTGGACATGACCAAGGAGCACCGCCTCACCGGCTTCTCCTACCTGCCCCGCCAGGACGGCAAAACACAGGGCATGACCACCCGCTACCGTGTAGAGCTTAGCTCCGACTGCAAGAATTGGAAGACGGTAGCCGAGGGCGAGTTCGGCAACCTCCGTGCCAACCCGGTGGAGCAGCATGTTTCCTTCCCCCCGCAGAAGGCTCGCTACGTGCGCTTCTTCTCCACAGCCGCTCTCGACGGCTCCGGCAGCAGCGTGGCTGAGCTCAAACTGCACCATTAATCCTCTCCCCCTCTCAGGATAGCGTTATCGGCGGCTTCGGCCGCCGATTTTGTTTCCCTTGCTCATATAATGAAAACATACTTTCATGAAAACGTGCATTTTCATGAAAGTATGTTTTCATTATATTGATTTTATTACATAATAAGTTGATAATAACCCTATTATAACACATCACCCACTCTTTTTATAAGCCACAAGAAGGCGAAAACGACCTTTTTACTGCCAAAACTCCCCCATAATGAAAACATAATTACATGAAAATAGGCTATTTCATGAAAGTATATTTTCATTATAGCCCATATTTCACATAAAGCACTTATTATAATAATATTTCAACGTGCACACTGCATCCCGACACAGACAAAAATACACTATAATGAAAACGTAATTTAATGAAAACACACATTTTCATTAAATTATGTTTTCATTATGCTTGCAATTTTCTCTAAAATCATGTATATTAAGCCGCGAGATGGAATCCACCAAAACAATTTTCAATGAAACCGCCCTTTTCGGATTAATGCAGCAGGTTAATCCGTGGTGGAAGAGCAACAGCGCCGGCAGCAATTTGCCCGGCTTAAAGCGCCAAGCCTTCTACGACGCGCTGAAAACGCTGCAAGACACCCAATTGCGCCGATTTGCCGTACTCAGCGGCGCGCGCCGTGTGGGTAAAACCACCGTCATGAGGCAGCTCATTGCACACCTGCTGGAGGAAGGCGTGCCTGCAAGCAACATTCTCTACATCTCTTTTGACAATCCGATTTTCAAGCTCAGTGGCTTGCATACCGTTTTAGAGGTATACCGCAACACCCTCTACCGCGGCGGCCCCTGCTATTATTTTTTGGATGAAATACAATATGCCGAAGACTGGTCGCTGTGGGTAAAAACACTCTACGACCACGAGCCTGAGCTGCGTTTGGTAGCAACCGGCTCTGCCAGTCCGGCCTTGGAGCGCGGCGCGGCAGACAGCGGAGTGGGTCGCTGGCGCGTATTCCGCATGCCCACCATGCTATTCAGAGAGTACTGCGTCTTACAAAGCATTTCGACCGACGAAAACACCCTGCCCGCCGTGCAGGATTTGGAAAGCATGCCGGCCAGCGAGTTCAACAGGCTCATGACACAGCTGAGCGTGCTCACCCCGCATTGGTTCCATTACCTGAAACAAGGCGGTTTCCCGGAATTACTGAAGCTACAGGATGAAGAAACCGTACTGAATATTCTGCAAGAGGACGTTGTGGACAAAGTGCTCAAGCGCGATGTTCCGGCCTTGTTTGATGTACGCAACCCCATCCAGCTGGAGAAAATATTCCTCTACCTCTGCCTGCATGGGGGAAGCGTCTTTAACTTGGACACCATGAGCAGCGCCCTGGGTACCTCCAAACCCACGCTTTCGCGCTACATCAGTTACCTGCAGGATGCCAATCTTATCTACATCTCGCGCAACCTTTGCGCTACCGGCAAAAAAGGATTGAGCGCCCAACCGAAAATTTATGTAGCAGACGCCGCCCTGAGCAATGCCAGCCTCATGCGCTTTGCACCCATGAGCAGCGAAACAGAGCTCGGCATTATGGCAGAGACCACGGTATTCAAACACTTCCACGCAGCGTTCTCTCGCTTCGGGGAGGTAGGGTTCATGCGCTCCGGCACCAAGGGAAAGAATGAAATCGACATTGCGGTAGAACTACGCAACGGCAAGCGCCTGCTGTGTGAGGTCAAATACCGCAACGATTCCGAATTATCCGCCCAAGATGCCATCATCAACTCATGCCGTACAGAGCAACAAGCCTTCCATATACTGGCCACCAAGAATCCGAACGATTTCGGGATTCGGCAAACGGGGGAATCCGCACCCTTGTTCCGCATACCGGCGGCGGCGCTTTGCTATTTGCTGTAAGATAGAGTCTTGACACGCAAGCGAAAGCCTTTTAGAATAGGGGCCTCGCTTGCAGGAAACAAGATGAACACAGCCTTACAACAACGCCTTAGAACAGTGCTGCACCCCCATGAAGATGCCGTACTGCTTGTGCACCCTATGTGGAAGTGGCTGAATGCAGAAACCATACTGCCTGTCGTAGTGGGCGCGTTCTGGACCTTCATTATCTACAAAATAAGTGCAGATGCTTTTGCCCCGGCGTGGCGCGAGGGGCAATGGGGAGTCCTGTTGTTTTTGCTGCCCTTTTGGCTCATTGGAGGAGGCACCCTGCTCTCACCGCTCTGGAAGCGGTACCGCGTTTTGCACACGGTGTATGTGGTTACCCAAAAACGCGCTATCGTTCTGCAACCCTCCGCCCTTTTGCTGCGGCCGGAGACCCTGACGTGGTGGCTGGATAACCAGTTGGTGAAAGAAGTGACGGCCAACCTAGACGGCAGCGGCAATATCGTCTTTGAGTACAAACGCGTGCATACCAAACACGGCTACAAAGATGTGCCCGTGGGCTTCATTTCCGTGCCCGAGGTAGACCGCGTGTACAGCATTCTCAAACAACAGATAGAAACCGGCAACTCTCCGCAACAGATAGGCAGCGAATGGGCTATTGCCCCCGCCGTCAATCCGCCGGAGCCCCAAGCCTCGTGGAAAATGATGCTGGTGTTCGTTATCATCGGATTAGGGATTTTCCTCACCGGGGCATTCAAGTCCTACGAGAGTTATCAGCTCATGCAGCATGGGGTGGATACCGATGCCACCGTGGTAGACATGGAATACCGCAAGGTAAAAAGAAAGCAGCGCGAGTACCCCATCGTTCAATTTACAGACGAACAAGGGCGCTCCCACACCGTAACAAGTAAGCAGCACACCTGCGATATAGAAGAAGGGTTCACGCTGCCCATACGCTATCTGCCGCACAACCCTGCGGAGTTTTATTTCCCCTCACAAGGAGCCCCCCACAAAAAGCACCTCTTGCTCACAGCTTTCGGCTTCATCTGGCTGTGCATCAGCAGCATAAACTGCATCTTGCGTTATCGTACCGCAAAAAAAGAATCAACCGCCTCATCACATGAATCAGAATAATACCTTAGCAGCCGACGGGCGCACCAACATCGACGACTACCTGTTAGACGGAGAAGAAACCGTACTCATCGCCTACCCCACATGGCGCTGGCGGTCATCCAACGTACGCGGATTGCTCTTTTTTGATGTGATATGGCTTGGCTTCATCACCTTTTTTACATCGGTGGTGCTCGAAGACGGCGAGCTGTTCCCCATCCTGTTCATGATTCCCTTCTGGCTGGTGGGTCTCGGTATTCCCTTCGGTGTACTGTTGAACCGCAAGCGCATGAACCGCACCACCTATGTGCTGACCAACCAGCGAGCCATCGTGCTGCGCCCCAATCTCTTCATGAGTAGCGCGCACACGCTTTCCTGGCCCTTATCTCCCGCCACGGTTAAAGGCACCAAAGAATACGAGGATGGCTCCGGTGATATTGTGATGGGGTTCAAAGATTACCAAGTGAATGACCAACCCGTGCCGGATGGCTTCATCTCGGTGCCGGAGGTTCGCCGCGTTCTCTCCGCCATCCATGAGCAAATTAAAGCTCATAGCGGCACCACTCCGTTGCCGGTAGCCGACTCCATCCCCTCCAGTGCCCCTGCCTTCGCGGCACCGTCCCCCGCACAACCGGCTAAGCAGCAACCCCGCAAGCGTATTCCCCGCTGGGCGGCCATTTGTTTCTTGCCGCAGGCCATTATTTTAGGATTGGTTGGCTTCATTACGGTGCAAGAAGAGGCAGAACTGGATGCCCGTGGCGTAAAAACAACCGCCACCGTGGTGCGTATCGATCAATCGGATGAAGCTCCCATGCCGCTCCTGAGATTTACCGATACAGAGGGCAAGGAGCAGTGTGTTACCTCCTCCCACGGCAGCTCCTCTTACAAAGACCTGAAACAAGGTAGCAACGTGCGGGTTATTTACCTGCCGAACGACCCGGAATCCGTGCGCATCGGCACCTGCGGCGACCCCTTCTTTGGCTACGCCCTCATATTCGGCGGCTCATTATGCGGCATCATCGGCCTCTGTATCCTCATCTTCGGGGGCGATAAAAAGCAACAATAATGCCCCCAAATTCCCGCGAATCGGGAATACGACTCCCGATTCGCGGGAATTTATCTTGACGCAAGGCCTGACTTGTGAGACAATGCAGGCATGAGAAACAACATGCAGACAACTTATTTAGAACGCGCCATGGCCAACAAGGTGATGGAGCTCAGCAGTTGTTTTTCCTGTGTACTCGTCACAGGCGCTCGCCAGGTAGGAAAGTCCACCATGCTCAAGCACATCATGCCGGAGGGCATGCGCTATGTCACCCTGGACGACTACCAAATGGCCGACTATGCCAAACGCGACCCCATGGGCTTTTTAGACGACATGGGAAGTCCGCTCTGCATTGACGAGATACAGTATGCGCCGGAATTATTACGCGCCATCAAAATCAAGGTGGATAACGCCGAGCAGAGGCCGGGAATGTTTTGGCTCACCGGCTCGCAACGATTCCACATGATGAAAGGCGTGAGCGAAAGCTTGGCCGGGCGCATCGCCATCGTAGATTTGCATAGCTTATCACAGCGAGAGGTATGCGGGGGCAAGCTTTGCCACACCCCTTTTGAGCCGGAGCGGGCTCGCGAGATGGTGCAGCACGCCAACTTGTGCAGCCTCTCAGAGCTTTACGAGCGCATTTGGTTAGGCGGGTACCCCATGCCGGTTATGCGCGCCAATATGGGGGTGGATGATTACTTCCGCTCCTACGTGCAAACCTATGTTGAGCGAGATGTGCAGGCCCTCACTCAAGTTGGCAATCAAGCCTCTTTTGTGCGCCTCATGCGCTCTGCAGCCCTGCGCACCGGGCAACAACTGGTGTACAGCGATTTGGCAAGAGATGCAGAGGTGAGCCCCAAAACGGCTGCCGCTTGGGTTTCTATCTTACAGGCCTCGGGCATTGTTGCCCTGCTGGAGCCATACCACGTCAATACCACCAAACGCCTTTCCAAAACCCCGAAGCTCTATTTCCTGGATACCGGCCTATGCTGTTGGCTCGCCGGTTGGGAAAACGCGGAGCAACTTAAAAACGGCATGTTTGCAGGGGCTATTTTAGAAACCTGGGTCTATGGCCAATTAATTCGCAGCTTTGCCAACGCCGGTAAAACGCCTGCCCTCTACTATTACCGCGACCGCGATGGCGCTGAGGTAGACTTTGTTCTACTCAAAAATAATTGCCTCTATCCTATGGAGGTAAAGCGCAGCAGCAGCCCTTCGACTACGGACTTAAAATGGGCAAGCAAAATCCCCACGGGCGGTCAATACGCTCTGCAACCGGGCATTGTTTTCTGCACTGCAGACCACCCCGTTCCCATGCCTTTCGGCGCATTCGGCTTCCCCATCCAAGCTCTTTAATATATCAATTCCCGCGAATCGGGAATGCGGCTCCCGATTCACGGGAATTAACCAACAACAACTCAACACATGATTCGATTTCGACTCGGCAACAACGGCTCCATCATTTCCACCGTGCGCAAAACATCATCCGGCAAAGTACCGCGCTGGCTTGGCCTTTTCTTCATCATAATGGGGTTAATAGCGGTCACCATCTCATACAACAACTACAAGGACAGCAAAGAACTGCAACAGCACGGGGTGCAGACGGAAGCCGTTGTAACGGATGTTCGCAGAAGTGAACGACACTCTCGCAAGGGACACCGCTCCGTCACCTATTATCCCACAGTGCAATATACAGACCAAGCGGGCAACACGCACACCGTAGAGAGCAATAGCGGGGTATCGTCTCGCACGCGCTACCAAAAAGGCCGCAGCGTGCAAGTATTGTACATGCCGAACGAACCGGATTGCATGGAAATTGTAGGGCTTGCGGACCCAACCTCCAACTTCATTGCCATAGCCGTGGGTGGGGTCTTTGTTGTTGTCGGGGGATGGATTGCCCTCTTCATGCGCCGCAACAAAGAAGAAGCCGCCCCGGAGGCAGATAACACCGATATTTAATTTTACGATTTACAATGTACAAGGTACAATTTGTTAAGCTTGGCGGCTACGCCGCACGAGGGGCAAAGCCTAGCCTCGCTTACCGCCCGCGCCTTGAGCGCGGAACACAAGCCCATTGATAAACTTCGCTTCCCCTGCGAGCCACAGGCGAGCGGAACTCTGCCTGTCACGGCGCAGGCGTAGCCGAAGACGGAAGCCCGTGCCAACGGGCGTCATATCAATAGCGAGTGCGTGGAGCCGCGTAGCGGCGAAACCACTCGTAACCTATGGATAACATTATCCGAACCCGTGAAACGGGTGGCACGGTGGGTGGCTCTAAATTGACCTTTAGCAAAAATATAAACCGATGTTTCAACATTTGGTCGCTTACCCCACAAATTGCAATTTGTGGGGATTGTAGATGTGAGCGCAGCGAACGGAATTCGAGAGCCCCGGGCGAGGGGCGATAGCTCAGTAGCCCGACGCGTTAGCGTCGGGTTTTGGGTAAAAACAGTATTGGAGCCCCGGTAAGGGGCGGCAGAGAACGAGTGAACGGTATTGTCTTTTGCTACCGAATAAGAGTATACATAAAACTTTGTTTTTCAATAAAGCCCATACACCAAACAACAGCTTTCTGCCGCCCCTCGCCGGGGCTCCAATCGTTCACCATCAGGCCACCCGGCGCTGACGCACCGGGCTACTACGCTACCGCCCCCATGCGGGGGCTCAGAATTCGGCTCGCTGCGCTCGCGGGGTGGAGACGACAAACTTCCCATTTATCAACAGTAAAGTTTAACAGAGCCATTTAATATGGGATGAAAGGTAATTTCATAGCCCAAAACGGTAAATTAGAGCCACCTGCCGGCGGTAAGCGTGGCTAGGCTTTGCCATCCCCCTGCGGCGGAGCCGCCTAGCCTAACAAATTGTACATTGTACCTTGTAAATTGTACATCTCCTTAGGCCTTATAAATTGTACATCCGAATTCGTACCGTTATCACCGAAGCATTTAAGCGCGCGAAATAGAAAAACCGCCGCCGCTCTACCCGCTTTGGCTTGACTTGCCTGCCATTATTTGATACAAAGAAGGTAACTTATGGCTAATCCTGATCTTTACATCAAACCGGCACTGCCTGATCGTATTTTTCCGTGGGAGAACTATGACCCGCAGACACGCGAAGAAATCGACGCATTTTTCAACAGCCCCGAGGTGCTCGTTATCAAAGAGCGCATGGTAGACATGGGTCGCCGCCTGTGGGCTCGCGAGTACGTAGACGGCAACGGCGGCAACTTGTCCGTGCGTGTCGCTAAGGACTTGGTGCTCTGCTCCCCCACCCTTTGCTCTAAGGGCTTCATGACGGTGGACGACATTTGCATGGTAGACATGAATGCCGGCCAGCTGTGCGGTTACCGCCCCGCCACCAGCGAGGTTAAGACCCACATCGCCATGATGAAAGAGGTAGGAGTCAACGCCTGCATCCACGCACATCCCCCGTGCTGCAACGCCTTCTTGTTTGCCGGCAAGGTACCGCCGAACGGCATCAACCCCGAGGCCGACATCTTCCTTGGCCACATTCCGCTGGCACCCTACGGCACCCCCGGCTCCCCCGAAACTGCCGAGGCCGTAGCCAAGGCCAGCCACCAGAGCACCGTCGTGTTCATGGAGAACCACGGTGTTATCACCGGTGCTCGCCACATTGAAGAGGCTGAGTGGTTTATGGAGAACGCCGATGCCTACTGCAAGATGGTACTGTTTGCCGACATGCACGGCGGCGGCCTGAACCAGGTAGACGAGGCAGGCATTGCCGACTTCTTGGAGATTCGCAAGAACATCGGTTACGCCGTTCCCGAGGGTCAACCCTTATACAACATGAAGGAGTATAACGGTTACACCATGGGCACAGCCGGTAAAAAAGACTAATTAACGATTACCAAAACGCATACCATGCACAACAGGCGGGTGCTGCTACCCCCTGTTTGTGCATGGTAAATTGCCTCCCCCCATCCCCTTGCAAAGCACGCATCCACAGTTAGCCTTGGCACCCATGCAAGACGTAACAGACCTCGCCTTCATGCGGGTGCTGTCGCGCATCGGGTCCTTGCCGGATGTGTTTGTAACGGCCTATTTTCGCAGCACCCCCACCACCTGCGCCATTGCTGAGGCCAATTTGCGCTGCATCGAAGAAAACGAAACCGGTGTGCCCATTTTGGCGCAATTAGCCGGCAGTGAAGCAGCACCGCTGGTGCGCGATGCCGAGCGCCTCATGCAGCTTCCCATTGCCGGCATCAACCTGAATGCCGGCTGCCCCGCCCCGCTGGTCAACCGCCATGGCGCCGGCGCCGGATTACTGCGCAACCTACCCGCCTTCCGCGACTCGCTGCAACAACTGCGCGCAACGGTTCCCGCCGGGCAATTCAGCGTCAAATTCCGCACCGGGTGGGAATCCGCGGACGAGCTGCCCACCCTGCTGGAGATTATCCGAGACGCCTCCCCCGACTGCGCCATGGTGCATGGCCGCACCCGCAAAGACCTCTATAAACCTCACACCGTCAGTGAAGCAGCCGTGCAGCAAACCGTCCGCACCCTCTCCTGCCCCGTGCTGGGTAATGGCGATATCTGCACCCTGCAGCAAGCGCAGCACTGGCTCACCCATGTATCCCCCGCCGGCATCATGATTGGCCGTGGCGCCGTGCGCAATCCGTATATCTTCCGCCAAATCAGAGGCGGCCCCGCCCCCACGGCCGAAGAAATGCAACAGTACTATGCCATTTTGGCAGAAGAGACAGACCGCATTCTGCACACCAAACGCACCCCCGCCGGCCACTGCAACCGCATGAAAAAATACTTGGCCTATTGCTACCCGGACTTCACCCCGGAGCAGGAATACGCCCTGCGCCGCTGCACGCAAATCAGCGACATGCTGCGCATCCTCTGCCCGTAAACCGGCACCCCCTTTACAGATAATGATTGACAATGCGTTGCTAAGAGTGTATGCTCTACGCGTAAACCATGATAGAAACCATTTCAGACCTCCTGCAAAGTATTCGTGACTTTTTGTGGAACTACATCCTCGTGTTCCTGCTGCTGGGTACACACCTGTACCTTACCTTTGCCTTGCGCGTGCCGCAACGCCACCTATTGAAAGCAGCCAAGTGCTATTTCCCCGGAAAGGATAAATCCGACGGGCAAATCTCTCAATTTTCAGCCCTAATGGTGTCCCTTGCCTCCAATGTGGGCGTGGGTAACATTACCGGTGTAGCCGTGGCCGTGGCCATGGGCGGCCCGGGTGCCATCTTCTGGCTCATCGTTACCGGTATACTGGGCATGTCCACTCGCTATGCAGAAAGCCTGCTGGCCATTCGCTACCGCGTGCAAGACAAAGAAGGCAACCTCAGCGGCGGCCCCATGTACGCCTTGGAGCGCGGCATGAAATGCAAGTGGTTGGCGGTACTCTTTGCTGTATTCACCGCCATTGCCGCCATCGGTATCGGCAACTTGGCACAAGCCAACACCATTGCACAAACCGTGCCGTTTTCCCCGCAAACCACCGGTATTGTTCTGGCCTTACTGGTAGCCGGCGTATTGATATGCGGGCTCAAGGGCATTTCCCGTGCCTGCTCGGCGCTGGTACCCGCCATGGCTCTTATTTACCTGCTTGGTTGCGGTATTTTGTTGGTTATCAATTTCTCCTTCATTGGCGAGGCCGCATGCCTCATCGTCGAGCAAGCATTCTCCTTCTCTGCTGCCTCCGGCGGTGCTGTAGGCGCCTCCATCATCATTGCCATGAGAGAAGGTGCCAGTCGCAGCCTGTTTGCCACAGAGGCAGGCTTGGGCTCCGCCCCCATCGTCTCTGCCGCAGTTAAGACAGATAACCCCGTGCAGCAAGCCTTGGTGGCCTACACTGCCCCCTTCTGGACCGTCATCATCTGCACCCTCACCGGTGTAACACTCACCACTTCCTTTTTGGCTGCCGGGCATACAGATGCCACGCAATTCAACATGCTCTCCGCCTTCAGCTCCATCGGTTCCCTGGGCTCCATCCTGCTCACCATCAGCTTATCGGCTTTCGCCATCTCCACCCTCTTGGGCTGGTCCTACTACGGCGAAAAATCTCTGGAATACCTCGGCGGCCGCAGGCTCATCATCCCCTACCGCTTGCTGTGGGTTGTTGCCGTCTACATCGGTTGCGTGATTCACAAGAGCGACGTTGTGTGGAATTTCTCCGATATCGCCAACGGCCTCATGGCCATCCCCAATCTTATTTGCGTTATCGCTCTGTATCGCATCGTCCGCAAAGAAACTGACTATTACCTTACAGACAACAACTTGCATAAAAAAGACGAAACCCCAATTCCCGTCGTTGAGGAAAAAAAATAAAAAAATCAAAGTTTTCTTTGAACAAAACCTACCACCTTGGTGTATATACTACATCAGTTCCTCGGTCGGGGGTGAAGGAGAGAGCGCCATCGGCCAGTGATGAATGTGAGGAACTGAGTTTCATAGGTAGTAAGTTGGAGAAAGCCCCGTCGGATGACGGGGCTTTCTTTATGATTGAGAATGGACCTATTATGCCCATTTTTTCCACTTTGTGTTTTACTACTTTTAGGGAGATAATTGCCCGAAAATGGCCATTTTTTTAGGTCTAAATTTAGAGTAAAAATCTATCTTATCCGAGAGAACGCGTATCTGGGTGTATAGCATCAGCATTCGCAATGCTGGAGCAGAACTTATCTCTGATAATCAAACCATCATGGCAATTCCTGCCTCGAAAAAAAGGCAAGTCAGGGGTACCCTTCAGGGCTAAAAGCATAAAAATATAATCTTTTACACTATTTAGGCTTGCTCCAGCATTGCGAATGATGTATTCTATTGCAGTTGGCTTGTAGCCAGTCGGTTCACTTCTCAATGCGCGAGAGATTGAAGCGACGGCTCAGGCTAAACCAAACTCAAATCACATACTCACACTTAACAATGAAGAAAACACTCATCACACTCTTCGCTCTGGCCGGTGTGGCTGCTGCGACAGAAACGCTGACATTTGAGCTTGCGGGGCTTAATTCTCCTGGTACCCTTATTGGTGGCACTGATAACAATGCACTTGTAACATCCGATACCTTTGATAATACAACCAATTTTACCACACTCAGCAGTTTATTGGCAGAAAATGGTAAGTGGTATGCCAGTAACGGTTACAATAGTAATGTTGGCACAGGCGATGTCCGTGATAGCAATCTTGGCGCTGTGCTTGTTGCCGGTGGCCCAGGCGGGTCTGGTCGTTCAACTATTGGCGGTATCAAATTCAGTCTTTCTTCAACTGATTTGGCTAAGATAGACGGTCCGCTTACGTTCTCTTTTGACTTGGCTCACCACTATGGAAATGATAATAAAAACCATCAATTTACCTTCTATCTTCTCACGAATGATGTAACGCTCACATCTGAGACCTACAACAGCAAAGAGGGCAACAATTTACTTGTAGAAAGTGCAACAACTCAGTCTCCTTTTTACACTGTAAACCTTACGTTTACTGCTGACCAGGTAGATGCTATGAAAGCTACGGGAGAAGACCAAACTTTTGCATTTGTCGCATACTCTGATGCAGTCAATGGTAGCAATACCGGTGCATTGATGAAGGACTTCCAGATGAGTGCTCAAGCTATCCCCGAGCCGACCACCGCAACGCTTTCCTTGCTGGCATTGGCAGGCTTGGCTGCACGCCGCCGCCGCAAATAAGGAACAACAACAAGTTCGAGTAGGGTAACCAAGCCCTACAACGCGCGACCGCCCGAGGTTTAACAACCGAGGGCGGTGTTTTTTATCTTCATCTCTCCTCTCCTTACAAAAAAATAAATAAGTATAGGATTATTTCGGAGCGTGGAACTTCAGTCCCACCTTAAATTAACGCCTTGGTGGTAAATGGCAGGACTGAAGTCCTGCGCTCCGAAAGGCGCGAAGATGTTATGAAAGCCAGCAGTGGCACTACTGCCAAACAGGCTCTGGAGAAACTTCAATCTACCATCACGCAAAAGCCTCAACTGCCGGCATACCCATTATTTGATGATAAATTGAAAAGAACCGAAGGAGAAAATTGATTTTTTGTGTCGACCTTGCGATTGTCAAAACGCAGATACTCATCGTTTTTCTGATTCCCTTTCATGGTGATTGTGTGATATTATAAACACATGGCAGAGACTCGTCATTTCCTTAATCTTGTTCTTGCTCGATTGAATCTCCCCTTGCCGGAGCCGGAAAGGTCGGAGGCGTTGGAGTATTTTAATTTCGTCGATTTCGGAAAAGACGAGTTTTATCATATGTGGAGCAAAAAAGAGGAATTGAATGCCGACGAGGAAGCTCTATTTAAGGAGCTTATCAAGCTAAGAAACAAATATGTATGTTCAGGTCGTTGCGAATATTATCTTGAAACGGATGATGACGGCGGAAACGATTCTCTCATTCAACACGTTGTTTCTACTTATGATGATAATGCGTCCTTCAGCCTTAATGAAAGGCAAAGAAAAATTGCTATGGATTTGATAGAGCTTCAATTGCTCAATGGAGAGCGCAAAGAATTGGATGAAAAGAGAAAGAAACATCTATGGTGGGTGAAGCTTCAGCTCCCAAAATGTGAACTCTCTGCAGCCGATTTTGAAAAAGTATTAAAGTGGCGCTATTTGACTATGAAATACGGACGTCAGAAGAGATTGGAAGCGGAAGAGAGAGAAAATAAAGCGAAGCAAAGGAGGATTGATGCAGCCTGTCTCGGTGGCGGCTTCTCTATTGATTGGTGATAAACTTATTTTTTGTCAAACGAACGAACCTAGAAAGGCTCATTCGTTAATAAACTTCAGCGCTTTTCGTTTAAGCGAATCACTCGCATCTTTGCCGAACATTACAATCTTATCACCACGGGTAATCATTACGGACTTTTGCTGTTCGTACATTTCATTCTTTAGTAACTCTCTATTGGTAAACATAGCAATAATCTTGTTTCCTATCTTCAGCATTTGCAATGCTGGAACAAGCCTAGACAGTGTAAACGATTATATTTTTTATGTTTTTGGCTATATAGGGAACTCACACCCTGCCATTTTTTGCTAGGCCGTAATTGGCTTGATAGTTTGATTATCAGGGATAAGGTATGCATCCAGCATTGCAAATGCTGTATTCTAATGCAGTCAGGTTAAAGTAATGTAAAACACCCCAAACTCATTCCTAGCCATGTCAAACGATTTACCTAATCCCCCTCAAAATCCGGAAGCAACCAAAACAACCATATTTAAACCTTTCCTTTATGGTGGACGATTTACACGAATGCAGTATTTCCTACACTTACTTGTAGGAATTATAGTTTATCGCATTCTGAGTTATTTGCTTATCTTGCTGGTTGCCAATGGCGCAATACCGTGGCTAATGCCAGTATTTTTTGCAATCGCTGCCCAGCTTTTATTCTTCTTGCCTGTAGTCATAAAAAGAGCTCACGACATTGGTCATAAAGGAACCGTTATCGTTACATTATCACTCGCTTACCTGATTACTCTTATACTATCAACGCTTTCATTTATATTCATGATGCTTCCTTTAATCACCCTCATTCCCCTCCTGATTTATGGTTGTATTCTGCTCTTCAAAGATAGCCAAAAGGGAACGAACGAATACGGCACTTCTACCAAATATCCTGATACAACGGTGTAACTGATACATACACAGATTACCAAAGGTCACTCTCCTGATACCAAGGGGGAGTGACTTTTTTGTTTAGCTCTGTTAAAGTTTTTAGTTGATAGCCCCACAAATAGCAATTTGTGGGCTTCATTGATGTGAGCGCAGCGAACGGAATTCAAGAGTCCGGAGGACGACAGACACATAGCCGGGGGCGCAAGCCCCCGGTATGGGGAAAAGAAAATCGGAGCCCCGAGGCGCCGGAGCGAACGCGACGGCAACGAGGGCCGACAGAAAG
>JAEIGA010000677.1_pt1 | contig 50384 bp, 40 predicted proteins | sample 9270691 | NCBI WGS metagenome assembly JAEIGA01 (sample SAMN17057246, study PRJNA624740) | gut metagenome | biome: biome; isolation source: fecal sample | host: Bos grunniens | place: China: Xizang | collected 2019 | reverse complement strand
TCATCCTGTGTGAGCTGGTGATTCACTTGAGTAGCAATCACACTCTGCTCCTTTGTCTTAAAAAACAAAATCATAATGTGGTAGGATAATGGTTTATATATTTCCTTGCAAAGATACATTTTTTAAGGAAAAGGGGAAAGAGTAGTATCTTGAAAATAACGGCATCCCATATATTTTTTACCCTTGCACATAAAAAACAAAACCGGGGAGTGCATTTACCGTCACTCTCCGTTTTTTTTTTTTTGAAATCTCTGCGACCCTTTACGTAATCTCACGAAAAGGCATAAAGGTTAAATATCATTACTACAAAAACAGGCAGACCAAATTATAGATCCACCCGTTATGTAAATTTACTTCACCCACACCTTCTTGCCATTGATAATATAAAGTCCAGGAGTTGTAATCTTATTCACCTTACGTCCATACAAGTCGTAAGTCGCATGATTCACATCCGATTCTGTCTGCACCTTATCAACACCCGTTGCACCACCAAAGTGGAAGCGGAGCGAGAGCTGTGCACCACCAACAGAAGTATCCAATTCTTCATCAGAAAGTCCCAATTTCTTGCCGTCTAACAACAGATATGCCTTATTTGCATTGTTGAGGAAGCGACCGTCTGTAAGTTCGGCAGGATACATACCCACTTCGCTGTCCACCATAGAAAGCACAAATGCCTTGCTGTTTGAGGGCACATCGATGTATGTATCTTCAGCGCTACCCATAAGGAGGTTATCGGTAATCACAGGAGCAACCGCAGTTGTCTGCACAAAGGTATAAGTATCCGCAGGCGCCTTAACAATCACCGCTGTATTAGCAGGGAGCACACCCTCAATCTGTTCCATCTTCAACCAAATACCATCCACTTCCTTTGCTGTATAAACCTCAACACCCTCAGGAATTTCAGTGGCGTAGTCTAAATAGAGCGTAGCATAACCTGCGGTAGAAACATTAAGGTTATAATTGGGATTCAGCTCTACAATGTTTGTAAACTCGTTCCAACCGCTTGTCGATGCATATTTAGCTTTTGTGCCCATGGGCACATAAAGAATACATTTACTCTTATCTACTTTACTAAAAGCATCCTTGTCCAACTCAAATAAATTTTCGGCAGGGATAAGCGATGTAATCTTCGTCAGACTGGAGCAATTCACGAACGCTGATCCGTCTATGCAATTAACCATTGCCGGTATTATAAATTCTGTCAAGTTGTAACAATTCGCAAACGCACCACTGTAAATACCTTTAAGGTTTGGAGATATTTCAACATGTGAAAGGTTTTCACAATCCTCAAAAGCAGCCATTATGGTTTCTACTCCATTACCAAATTTTACAGTAGTTAACCCTTTACAAGCAGAGAAGGCCCAATTACCTACAGATTTTGTGCTATTTGCTATGGTTACACTTTTGATGTTATTACAATTAACAAATGCCCACTGTCTTATGGAGGTTACACCTTCGGGAATAACTAACTCGGTAATCTCTTCTCCGTTTAGATATATGCTTTTTGCTATATGCACGGGGTTTGAATCAAATGTTTCAAAATAAATTTTGCACCATGCAGCGAGGTCCGTGATATTAACTCTTTCGAGATTGTAACACCTTTCAAAAGCCTTTTGTCCTATTTTAGTTTCACCTGCATTCATTGTCACCGATGTTAAACCGCAACCCGTGAACGCCATTTGCCCAATAGTTGTTACACTACTGGGGATGTCTATGCTTTTTAAGCTCTTGAGATTGGAAAAGGCATAATCTCCTATTGTTTCTACACTGCTGGGAATCTCTATATTTGCAAGTTTGTCACAATCATTAAATGCACTTGACCAAATGTTTGTTACGCTGTTAGAAATTTCCACACTTACAAGTTTATCACAGTCGTAGAAGGACGAAGCTCCAATTTCCTTTACTCCATCGGATATTACAACACTTGTTATGTTGTCGCAATTGCGGAAGGCTTCGCTACCAATAGAATAATTTTCTCCTTTATAATTTTCGGGGAGAATTATTTCGGTGTCGTTGCCAAAATATTTTATCAAATTGTTTTTGCTGTAGGAAGTTGAGAAAAGGAAATCTCCAACCATGGTACCATTGGGCGCATTGATAACGGTGCCGCCATAACCGCCAGCATAATAAACAATATATCCATAGTGGTCGGAACCTCCATTAAATGTTAAAGAAGATAGGTTTATAACGTTTTTTAATTTTGTACAACTATAAAAAGCTGAATTCCCAATATCTTTTACACTATTTCCAACTACAACTTTTTCAAGATTATAGCAATATTCAAACGCATATTTGCCTATTGTTGTTACGTTGTTTCCAATTACAACACTTGTCAATTTTTGATTATCCAAAAATGTGTTTTCGTTAATGCTCGTTACACTATATGTAACATCGTTGTAACAAATAATCTCAGGTATTACAACCTCATCCTTATATACCTCGCGATCTTTACTTCCAAAGCCTTTATAGGTTACTTGAACTTTTTTTTCTGCCTCACTTGTAATGTTGTAGTAGATTCCGTCTACCTCAAAGTCGTAGGCACTTACACTCATACTGCACAGTAATCCTATTACTATCAGTAATAAAAAATTAAACTTCTTCATAATTACCTTATAATTTTATGGTTAAACTGTAAATTCTATAAATTCTGAATTTATATAACCACTCCAACGTATGGACACAAAAAAGACGTGGGGAACTCTCGCGCTTATCTTCATTCAAGGCCTTCGCATTGCCCGTACCATAAGATAAGCAACTTAGCCAGCCCACGCCGAAGGTATTATAAACGCAATATGCTGTCAGCCAATACTGGCTGACATGCATACGGGTATAATACACCCACGTGGACGCCTCGTTGCGAAATCTTCTATGGTACAAAAGTTGCGAAGTTTTGAATGAGAAGATTACGTTAGAAACGTCCTTTCTGCTCCCGTGCCATAAGGTTCACGACCTTAATTCGCAGTGATAGAGCGGAAATCTATGTCTTAACCCACCCGCCCGAGGACTGGTAAGTTATTCGCAAAGTTATATAAAATTATTGAGGTGGAACTTTAGAATAAAGTTTTTTATTCAAGAAGTTGAGAGGCATACGCAACAATCAACCATTGTAAGATGCCACCAAATTATTTGTTTTGGCACTAAAATAGGAGTTGTCCGCAGTGGATGAAGACGCTAAAGGAATCTCTATACTCCTAATATTATTCCCTTTTTAATTTATTGATTTTAGTTTGTCTAATCACCATATCTCAGACCTCACACTATACCATACACATTAGCATAGATAATGCTAATCATTTTTTGAAGGCTTCCCATCTGAACAACGAGGCATTTTTCGCCGTCCGTGGGACACATCATCAAGTGCATTTCTATTGCCTCGCCTCCCACTTCGTAGGGCGGTTGCAGGTAAGGGATTTCTAATGCGCAAAATCCACTACGCTCGTAAAATTTCTTCCGCGCCAACTGCTCCGCCGTCGCTCCCCGTTCGATTTCCAACAGCAGGGGTAATGGCGATAAGTCCTTAATATGCTGCAACAAGCGCGTGCCGTAACCGCAATTTCGACATGAGGGGACGATGGCCAAGTGTTCTACAAAGCGGAACGCACCCAGCACCCATAGCGTGAAGAATCCTACGAACTTTTCGCCCTCCAAGGCGGCATATACCTCAAACTTCGGGTTACTGTCGGCATACTCCCGCTGCAACGCTGTATTGCGGCGCTCGCTTGCGGGGAAGGCGCTAAGGAGTAAACCCTCGACCTGCGCATAATAGGGGGATTCGGTGGTGATGGAAAGGAGTTGCATCGTGAAAGGGGTATTTTGTCTTAAAAATGAAACCCTCTCCCTGTGCGGGGAGAGGGTTCTTTATATTTTCTACGCTTTAACAAATCTGTAAGTCAAACGCTTAGAAAGGATTTACTTCCTCACCCAAAATTTCGTTGACTAACTTGTTTGCCAACGAACTGGTGCCGATGCGGAAGAGGTTTTTGTCAATAAATTCCTGACCGAGGAGTTCGCGCACGATAGTATAGTACGCTACGGCGTCTTCCACCGTCTTGATGCCACCAGCAGCCTTAAAACCTACCCAGCGACCCGTCTGTGCCTTGTATTCCTTAATGGCTTTACACATTACGTACGCCGCTTCGGGAGTTGCTGAAATACTGATTTTACCCGTAGAAGTCTTAATAAAATCTGCTCCAGCATACATGGTTAAAACAGCCGCTTTCTTGATATTTTGAGCCGACTGAAGTGCTCCCGTTTCAAGGATAACCTTTAGAGGTACGTCATGACAAACATCCTTAATTTCAGAAATTTCATCATAACAGGTTTCATAATCTTCACTCAGGAAGGCTCCTACACCGAGCACCATATCTATTTCCGTAGCACCATCCTTTATAGCTAAAGCTGTCTCAATAGTCTTAATTTCAAGAAAGGTTTGAGCAGAAGGAAAACCACCACTAACACAAGCTATAGCCGTATTTTCTACTTCTAAACTTTCGCTTACGATCTTTGCAAAATTGGGATACACGCAGATAGTTGCTATAGCGGGCAACTCAGGATGGTCTTCATAAAAATTATTTACATTCTCTGTAAATTTCAATACAGATTCCTGTGAATCAGTCACTGTGAGTGTAGTGAGTTCTACAGCACGCAACAACTGCTTCTTCACCTCGTCTGTATCATAAAGTGCCTGCTTTTCCTCAAGCAACTTCATGACTTCGTGGTGTACACGCTCATCATTGAGTTCAGCACAATGATAGGCTTCAAACATTTCTGTATAGTTAGTCATGTTTTAGTTGACAAGTTATTAGTAAACAAGTAAACGAGATAGTTAGAGGAGTACTTTTAGTTGACAAGTTAAGTAAACAAGTAGACGAGGGGACAGAGAATAAATAGACTAAGTATATCCTTTAAGGACAAGCGTTTAGCTCTGCAACCTTCTTGTCTACTCGTACCTATAAACTCGTAAACTTTTAAAAGTACGTCATCACCTCACGCTCGCCCTTTAATACGGCAAAAGCGTTGTCGGCCATGGCTTGCATTTCGTCTTCTCCGGGATATACGTGTACGGGAGCGAGGAAGTCTACACGCTCTGCGATTTTGCTGGTGATGTATTCGGAATATGCCAAGCCACCAGTGAGGAGGATGGCGTCTACCTTACCATACATCACGGCACTCTGGGCAGCAATGCTCTTCGCTACCTGATAACAGAGTGCGTCGATCACTAACTTCGCATTGCGGTCGCCATTCTCAATGCGCTCCATCACCTTGCGCACGTCGCTTGTGCCGAGATGGGCTGCCACACCTGCCTTACCCACAATGCGCTTCATGATTTCGTTCTTTGTATAAACCCCACTGTAGCAAAGGGTAATGAGGTCGGAAGTGGGGAGTGTACCTGCGCGTTCAGGAGAGAAGGGTCCTTCGCCATCGAGTGCGTTATTCACGTCAACAGCCCTACCCTTTTGGTGCGCTGCTACTGAAATACCGCCACCGAGGTGAGCAACAATGAGGTTGAAGTCTTCATACTTCTTGCCCTGCTCTTTAGCAAAACGGAAAGCAATAGCACGCTGATTCAAGGCATGCCAAATGGAGCGACGCGGCATAAGAGTTGAACCCGTAAGACGGGCAACGTCTTCCATTTCATCCACCGTCACGGGGTCGGCAGTGAGGGCGCGGCAATCGGGAAGCATGTGTGCTAACTCGTAAGCGATTAAGCAACCCAAGTTGCAGGCATGCTTGCGCTGCGCATTGAGCATGTCGAGGCGCAGTTGGGCATTTACTTCATAAACACCCCCACGCGTGGGTTTGCCTAACCCACCACGACCGATAATAGCGTCAAACTCAAAAGGAACGGCGTGGTTAGAGAGGCAGGTTAAAATGTGCTTCTTACGGTAATCGTACTGGTCGGTTACACGAACGAAGTGTGAAAGTTCTTCTTCAGGATGGTTAATACTTTCTACAAAAACCTTCTTTTCGTCTTCATAGACAGCAATTTTTGTAGTCGTAGAACCGGGGTTAATAGCAAGGATTCTCATTCTATTATATGGGATTCTATAATAATTAGAAGGGAGGTTGTTTTACGCAAGTGCCACGGCAATGCTATAATACTTGGTCAAGACGCTGTCGCCTCTTGAAGAAAGCACCACGGGGCAGTCTGTGCCTTGCAATACTCCCGCAATTTCGGCATTCGCAAAGAAGGGCATGGTCTTGTAAAAGGCATTCGCTCCCACAATGTCGGGGAAGAGCAGTGCATCTGCCTCGCCCTCCAAACAACTCTTGATGCCCTTAATGTCCAATGCCTCTTTGTCGAGCGCACAACGGAGGTCGAGCGGACCATCAAGGAGTAAGTTGCCCCATTCTCCCTGTTGGGCACGCGCAATAAGGGGTGCGTAGGTCATAGAATGCGGGAACTTTTCGCTGGCATTCTCTGTGCAGTGAAGCATAGCGATGCGGGGCGTCTCAATTTGCAAGCGGCGACACATTTCTGTGATATAACCAATCTGGGCAGCACGTTGTTCTTCCGTGGGGTAAGGAAGTACGGCAGCATCACTAATCAAGAGGAAGCGCTCTAACTTGGGCACTTCCATCACAGCGATGTGCGACATCACACGTCCCTTGGGCAGAATACCTTCTTCCTTATTGAGGATGGCACGAAGCAACACGTCAGTATTCACCAACGCTTTCATCATCGCGTTAGCACGTCCCTCGCGCACTGCCTTCACCGACAAGCGCGCAGCTTCCATAGCGTCGGCAGCATATTCAAATTCGATGCTGTCAGCATACTGTTCCCAATCCGCTGGAAGGGGCATTTTATCTTTATCTCCCACTAACAACAATTTCACCCAACCTTCGCGAAGCGCCATAAAGACAGCCTCCATCGAATGTTCGTCGTGGGGATAAACAACCACCAAACGCTTGGGATTACGCGCCTCCGAGAGGTGCGCTATAAGTGCAGAAAATGATTTGATCATTGTAGTATATTTTTGTCCGCACAAAGGTACAATTAAAAAAGGAAAAAGGAGAGAGGAGAAAGGATAAATGTTTTTAGAGTACAGATAACAGAGTACAACTACCGTCCGGAACTTTATTCCGCATGGGTTACTAACTCCTTACTCCTCACTACTAACTAATTCCCCTTTGAACCATCATTCCGCATGGGTTCCTCACTACTCACTACTAACTCCTCACTAAATCCTCCCCCTAATACCTAAACGTACTCCCCCCCAAGAACTCACGCAACAAGGATGTAGGCGGGAGGGCTTGGATAGAGATAGGATTGAGGTAAGAAAGGAATTTGCGCAGACGGATTGCCTCGCTGTATTCAGGCGCTGTTTCGGGAACTTCCTCAAGTAACGGAAGCGCCTGTTCTCGAAGCACTCCGAATTCAAAGAGCATAGCGGTGTTAATCATCACATCGGCTTCTTCCTGGAAGGGGAATATCCATTTTTCTTCACCAGCTCGAACAGAGGGCCAGCGGGCAATCGTGTCGCGTGCGGAACAACCACGATATTTATGGTCACGTACGATGCGACGCAACAGGCGGTTGTCTGTCGTGGGGATGTAATTATGGTTGTCAAGCAGAATAGTGGTCAACGCCGACGCGTATATCTTAAACTTATTGGCATCAGGGATATTTTCTGTCAGGGCAGGGTTGAGCGCATGGATACCTTCGAGAATGAAGATGGTCTGCGGAGTGGGGTGCACCACATTACCACTCATTTCACTCTTACCCGTCTGGAAATTATAGCGCGGTAGTTCTACAGTTTCCCCCTTGATAAGTGCATTCATCTGCTCAGTAAAGAGCGGGATGTTCATGGCATAAACGCTCTCGAAATCGTATTCCCCATTCTCGTCTAAGGGCGTCTTTTCGCGATCCACAAAGTAATCGTCCATAGAGATGGGCACAGGGCGCTTTCCGCATGCCATAAGTTGCACACTCAGGCGCTTCGAAGTGGTTGTCTTACCGCTCGAAGAGGGACCCGCTATAAGAATCACCTTCAAGTCTGGGTTTTCCGCAATCTTATCCGCCAAACGGCTGATCATCTTCTCCTGCAAAGCCTCGCTCACATTGATAATATCATTGGCATATCCCGCTGCGCAGGCGGCATTAAGTTCGCCAATCGTCGTGACGCCCAAAATCTTTTGCCAACTGTGTTGCTGACGGAACACGTCAAACATCTTTGGTTGGTCGCGCATGGGGCGCAACTGCCCAGGATTTTTAGAATCGGGCACACGAATCAAGATGCCGTCGCCATAAGGGATAATATCGAAAAGGTATATTTGAGAGGTGCGCACTAAGAGCGAACCATAGAAGTAGTTCGCCACATCGCCCAAGGTATAATAATGTGTATAGAGGCGACCACAACTTTCGAGCAACTTAGCTTTATTCTCCAACCCCGCATCACGGAACAACTTCACCGCTTCATCTGTATGCGCCGTCAAACGATGGAAAGGAAGGTCATCGTTTATGATTTCCTGCATGCGCACTTTCAGTTGCTCCACCTGTTCGGGTGTAATGCCCCCAGGTAAGTCAATGTGGCAGTAATACCCATTGCTCACGGGATTTTCAATGCGCAACATGGCATCGGGGAACAGGTCATGCGCCGCCTTGTAAAGCACAAAGAAGACGGAGCGGGTGTAGGTGCGGTGCCCCGAAGGCGAAGTTATATCCAAAAATTCTACATCCTTGTCGTTGAAGAGCACGAAGTGCAGTCCCTCTACCTTATTATTTACCTTCGCACTCGTAGGTCCAAACGGCATTTTGAGTTCAAGGAGTTCATACACTTCTTCAAGGTTAAAGCCCATGGGCACTTTATGTACACGACCGGTATTTGCACAACGAATGTTAATAGTTTTTGACATAGGGATTGAGGTTAGTTAGTAGTGAGTAGTGAGTAGCCCATGCGGAGTGATTGTCCGCACGGTAGTTGTACTCTGTTATCTGTACTCTAAAAAGTACTCTGTAGCAAAGATAAACCTTATTTTCCGACCCACCCAACTTTTGAAGTTAAAAAGAAATAAGGAACATATTTACAGTGCATCATCACCGATGATTTTCTGAATTTCCACAGTTTTCCCCAATCCCCACACCTCCCTATATATTCTATTCTTTTTTCTTTTGTTTCTTTAGGAAAGAAAGATAGAAAAATTATGATGGTTGTTATTGGCTGTGGACGGTGGGGATAACTGTTAAGAAGTGTTTATTGCGGCTTGTTTTTAAGGATTTTAGAAGAAGAGTCTGGATAGGGAAAATTGTGGAAAAGCTTGTGGGGAACTGTTGAGGATAAGTGGGGAAAGGTGGATAACTCAAGGGTGGTGAGTCTGTTCACACCGCTGAAGTTATACACAAACTTCTCCACTGCGTTATCCCCTACTTTTACACAGGGTTATCCACAGGAATTTACACAAATAAAATCCCGTATAATTAAAACTAATCGGCACACTGTTTCATCTATTATGGGAATAGATTGAACAGAGTGCCGCTTCCTTGAATGGTTATTTTTTATAGTTGCAAAAAATGAAGATTTTCTTACTATTAACAGGCAGGTTATGATAAAAAAGTAAAATTTTAAGGTAGCGCAATTCCCGTTTTTCAGATATAGTTTTTATATTTGCAATTATGATGCAGAAAGAAATGTTTAGCAGGTCAGAGCGCCTGTTGGGAAATGCTGGGATGGAGCGTTTGCGCTCGGTTCGTGCCATAGTTTTTGGCGTTGGTGGCGTTGGTAGTTGGGTAGCCGAAGGATTGGTGCGCACGGGTGTTGTGCACCTTACGATTGTTGATTCCGACGTGGTGGCTATTTCTAATATAAACCGTCAGCTTCCGGCTACTACGCTCACGGTGGGGATGCCCAAGGTGGAGGCGCTGAAACAGCACTTACTGGAAGTAAATCCTGAAGCGCAAATTACGGCTTTGAATGCCATCTATTGTGCCGACAATGCTGCAAGTTTTTGCCTTGAAGCGTATGATTATATCATTGACTGCATCGATAGTTTGGAACATAAGGTGTCGCTCATTCTTCATGCCACTTCGCTTCCTGCTCAGTTTTATTCCTCGATGGGTGCAGCCCTTAAAATGGACCCTACGCGCATCAGTGTGGCAGAATTTTGGAAAGTTAAAGGTTGTCCATTGGCTGCTGCCTTGCGTAGAAGAATTAAGAAGAAGGGTACCTTCCCGAAGAAGAAATTTAAGTGCGTTTATAGCGAAGAACTCCTTGAGAACCGCACTTCCGAAGCGGAGGCTGCGGGTGGAATGTGGGATGCGCAGAAGGCTCAAATCAATGGTTCGCTCATGCACATCACTGCTATTTACGGACTCACGCTTGCAGGATTGATTATTCAAGATATAGCGAATAAGGAATAAGTGCATAAGCAGGCTTAAAGTCCTTGCGCTTTGATATTTTAGGGGGATGCTGATTGCGTGAACCACTTTATGTACTCATTCCTCCCCTTCTTGTTCCCTTATCCCTTTACACCTTATAAATACCCTCCTTTGATTCATGAAAACACGTGTACTTTTACTCTTTCGCTTCTTCATAGCCTCTGTGCTTATCGGCATGGTGGCAAAGGTAATCTTCTTGCTCTATAACGGATGGGGGAAGGAACTTGGTGTAGGCGATTGGTTTGCTATTTTGTGGAATGGACTTCCGCTTGACCTTTCCTTTAGCGGCTATATGTCGGCGGTGTTGTGGATTATTTTGCTTGCAGGCTATTGGATAGGCATTCATCGCTCAGTTATCTATGCCTATTTTGCAGTCGTAGCCTTGATTCAGGGCATTGTTTATGTGGTAGATACAGGACTCTTTGCTTTTTGGAATTTTAAGATTGATGCCACGATATTCAACTACCTTGATTCGCCCACAGAGGTTATGGCTTCTGTATCTACGGCGTATGTAGTGACGGCTATAGCGGCTATAGTGGCAGCTGTTGTGGCGATATTCTTTCTTTATAAGCAGACATTTTCAGCGGTTATGGCAGAGCGCCTTGCGGCTTCCCGTTTGAACATTACGAAGCGTATTGTAGGTAGCATAGTTCACGTGATTTGTGGTGGACTGTTGTTTCTCAGCATCCGTGGTGGCGTAGGTGTATCTACGGCAAACCCTGGAATGGTGTATTTCTCAGAAAATGCTTTTATAAATTCGGCAGCGGTGAATCCTGCCTTCAATTTATTTTATTCTCTTTCGAAAGTAAAGGATTTTAGTGAGCGTGCAAATTATTTTAGTCCCGAAGAACTTGCGGAAAAATATGCTGCTCTTGAAATCAGCACCGAGAGTCAGAACACCAAATTCTTGCTTACTACCTCTCGTCCCAATGTAGTATTGGTTATAATGGAGGGATGTGGTAGCACATTCTATGATATGCCCGACGTTATGCCCAACTTGAAGGCGGTAGCGGCAGAGGGTGTAGAATTTACGAATTGTTATGCCAATTCATTCCGTACGGACCGCGGTGTTGTCTGTACGTTGAGCGGTTATCCCTCATATCCCGATGTGAGTGTGATGAAATTGACAGATAGTAAGGTTGCTGGACTCCCCTCTATCGCACGTTCGCTCGCTCGTGAAGGTTATGATACGGAATTTATCTATGGTGGCGACATCAACTTTACGAATACTAATGGCTATTTGCTCTCTACGGGCTACCGCCGTACGTATAGTGAAACGGACTTCCCCAGCGAGCAGCGCAACGACTCGAAATGGGGAGTGCATGATGAATTTGCTTTTGAAAAAACGCTCCAACACATTTCGCAAAAGGACACTTTGAATCCCTGGATGCTGACATTGCTCACCTTATCAAGTCATGAACCTTGGGAAGTGCCTTACAACAGGATTTCCGACAATCCTATTGCCAATTCGTTTGCTTACCTTGATAAGTGTATAGGTGATTTTATCCAAAAGTTCAAGAAACTTCCAGCTTGGAAGCATTCAGTTGTCATCTTCATCCCCGACCACGGTAATGGTTACGGACTCAGCGAAGAGACGATGATGGTAGAGAAAAATCGTATCCCGATGATTATGACGGGAGGTGCACTGGCAGGCAGCAGCACCATAGAAGCAGTATGCAATCAAAGCGACCTTGCAGCTACACTCTTAGGGCAGATGAACATTCGCCACGATGATTTCAAAATGAGCCGTGACGTATTGAGCGAAACCTATACCCTACCCTTTGCTATCAATTCCTGGAGTCAGGGTATCGTCATGACCGACCACATGGGTTCTACTATTTTTGATTTGAACACGAAGAAGGTCAGCAAGACGCTTGATGCCCCTATCAGCAATCATGAAGAACACATAAAAGCCTATATGCAGCAGGCTTATAAACTGCTTGAATAAAAGTACGTTGCTGCGCAAACGAATAGACTTCACTGTATAAATAAATATATGGTTCCCGTACTCATCCTTTTCTTTAATAATCCGCAAAAACTTGCGAGAGTTTTTGAGCAAGTGCGTAAGGCGCGCCCTACGCACCTCTTCCTCTATCAAGACGGTCCGCGTGATGAGCGCGATGTAGCAGGAATTGCCGCATGTCGCCAGGTAGTGGAAACGATTGACTGGGAGTGTGAGGTATTTCGCAATTATCAAGAGGTGAATGCGGGATGTGACCCCTCTAATTTCCGTGCTCAGAAATGGGCTTTCTCACATGTTGACAAGTGTGTTGTTTTAGAAGACGACAGCATCCCCAGTGTGAGTTTCTTCCGTTTTTGTAAGGAGATGCTCGACCGTTATGAGCACGATGAGCGCATCTCTATGATTGCGGGTCTCAACTATGATGAAGAGACGCCCGATATGCCTTACGATTACTTCTTTACCTCAGCCTTCAGCATTTGGGGTTGGGCATCGTGGCGCCGTGTAATAGATAAATGGGATGAGCATTACACCTTCCTTGACGATCAGTACAACATGCGCCTCCTGCGTAATTTCATTCGCGAGCGCAAGCAGCAAGCGGATTTTGAGCGTTTCTGCCACTACCACCGTTCTACGGGAAAGGCATATTATGAAACGATATTCCATGCCGCCATGTTCTTCCAATCAGGGCTGGCTATCGTGCCGCGCGTCAATATGATTCAGAATTTAGGCGCAACGGGCGAAACCACCCACTTTGAGGGGGGGAGCAACGAACTGCTTCCGCGTGCTTATCGCCGCATTATGAATATGAAGCATCACGATCTTGACTTTCCGTTGCGCCATCCGCGTTACGTAATCGAGGATGTGGAGTATAAGAAGCGTGTGTTCAAAGTGCAAGCATGGGGACATCCGTGGATTAAGGTGTGTCGTTCGCTTGAAGAGCTGTATCTCAACCTGCGCCATGGCAATTTTAAGCGCATAACTTCGGCACTGAGCAATCGCATCCGTATATGGTGTGGAAAGCAAAAGTGGGATTGAATCCTCAAACCGTTGTAGTAAAAAATAACTCGGACTCATTTTAATTTATCTCCAAGATAGTTTTAATTATCTCGGAGATTATTTTTAGCATAACCATTCTTATGTCATTTATTCAAATTCTTGCCCAAATGGGGATTATCTTTGGTGTGGTAATCGTGGGATACGTCGCCACCCGCTTGGGAGTGTGGAAGACGGAAATGAACCGCAACATGTCGGTCTTTGTGTTAAACGTCACCTGTCCCATGCTGATTGTGGGTTCAGTGATGGGAGAAGGGCTTCAGTTCAGCCATGCTGAAATTTGGCAGCTTATAGTAGTTTCGCTCATCAATTATGCTGTGCTGATAGCCGGAGCTTATGCGGTAAGTAAGGTGTGGCGCGTTTCTGCCGACCGTAGCGGATTACAAAAGTTTATGGTAACGTTTGGGAATGTCACCTTTATCGGATTTCCTGCCTGTGCTGCCATTTTTGGTGACCGTGCCGTGTTCTATGCCTCCGTACTTGACATCCCCTTTAACCTACTGATCTTTACCGTTGGACTTTCCTTTGTGACGGAGCAGCCTATACGTGCCGTATTTCGCCCGAAAATTTTGTTTTCCCCCTGTGTAGTGGCAAGTGTTATCGCAGTCATTCTGGCGCTTCTGAAGGTAGAAACACCGCCTATGGTGGGAAAATTCTTCCACCTCGTTGGTGACATGACGATTCCCTGTGCCCTCATTCTAATAGGTGCTACGCTCGCAACGATTCCCGTTCGTGATATGGCAGGCAACAAGTTTGTTTACGGCATAGCGTCGTTAAAATTGTTGATAATGCCCTTCGTAGTTTGGGCAGTGTTCCAACTTTTCAATTTTGAACCCTTTGTGACCAACGTTGCCGTAGTGCTCAGCGGTATGCCCGTAGCTGCCAATGGAATTATGTTTTGCTTGAAATACGGAAAGGATGAACATTTGATGACACAAGCCATCTTCCTAACTACGTTACTCTCACTCTTTACCCTCCCCCTCTTAGCTTACGTATTGCGGTAGATGACTACAAAATAGTTGCTGATAAAAACAATAGCCCCCTGCATTCCAGTGGAATACAGGGGGCTTTTTGAATGCCTGCGGTGTGCTTTAGAGCTTACCGCTTTTTATAGTTTTGTAGGTATTACTTAACATAAACCTTCTTGCCATTCACAACGTAGATGCCCTTAGTGGGGTTCTTCACCTTGCGACCGTCGAGTGAGTAAACCTCAGCCTTGCCGTTTACAGTGATGTTATTGATGCCATCAGGAGCAGCAATAGTGTAAGCAATGCGCACTTCGGGGTTGTAAACTGCGCCCCAAGATACACCGAGGTCTTCAGCTTCAGGATAGAACATTTCGTTGTAAACTGTACCAGCAGGGATAACGAATGTATAGTTACCAGGTTCTGTAACGGGAGTTTCGAGTGTGAACTTCACAACGTTTGTAGCAGGACGATAACCATAATTTTCTTCGCCATATACTACTTCCATTGCAGCCTTAGTTACAACTTCGCCATCAGCGTTGAGGACAACAACTTCCTTAGTGGGGTCGAAACCACCAGCTACTGATTCGAAAGCGTCAGCGAATGCTACATTGATAACATCGAGCTTTTCTACAACACCTTCTGCGGGGTCAGAAGAAACCATCTTGTAGAGGTCAGCCTTAACGGGAGCTGTGTATTCGAGGATGATAGCACCTTCGTAACCATAGTCGGGATCAAATGCGTAAGTTACATACTGACCGTTAGCGTCAACTACGTTCATACGAATCTGCATCTGAGACTGGTCAACCAAGAATTCTTCAGGAACGTTAATAGTCAACTTATTGCCATCAATTACATAGTCGTTTTCTGTCATCATGTAACCGCGGAAACCTGTCAACTGAGTCTGAATCATACCGTATTCAACAGCAGAAATTTCCTTGTCGAATGTGAGTGTAACTACAGAAGGCAATACTTCGTAGAAGCCACAAGCGGGGTCAATAGTTGTTACCTTAGTTACAGGCTTAACGTTGTACTGAAGGAAGGTCATGTTCATCTGTTCAGCAGCTTCCTGAGGATACATTGCGCTGTTGCTGTAAACAACCATCTTACCCTGAATATCTTCAACTTGAGCACCGAGAAGGATAAACTGATATTCTTCGGGAACGAATGCAGCGTTTTCAAGGTACTGAGTGGGGATATTTACAGTCAAGATGTTGTCATAGAATGAGTAATCTGTACCTTCAACCATGGGGGGGAACTCACCAAACATTGACTGGATAGCAAGGTTGTGTACCTTAGCAATAGGTGTGTTGAAGTAGATTTCGATTTGTGAAGTTGTAGTAGTGATAGTCTGGTCTACAGCACCGCAATCTTCTACAGTGGGAGTAACAGGGTTCAATTTGTAGTACAAGAATACCATGTCAGGTACATTGCTGTACTGTTCGAAATTGCTGTAAGTTACATACTTACCCTGAATATCCTTCACCTTGAGGCAAACCAAAAGGTCAGACATCTTTGCAGTAGCTTCGAGGGGGAGAACGATTGAGAGATCCTTACCAAATACAAAGTAGTCTTGGTCAGCTACCAACTGAGGCAATTCACCCATTGAAGACTGGAGCTGGAGCACTTCAACTTCAGCAATTTCTGTGCTGAAAGAAATGTAGATAGACTTCTCAGTAGCGTTCATTTCGCCAACTGCGGGAGAAACTTCAACAATTTCAGGATTAACAGGAGTTACGTTATACTGAAGGAAAATCATGCCTTCTTGTCTGCCGTACTGCTCATGGTTACTGAATGTGATAGGTTTGCCATCTACATCAATAACTTGGAGAACTACTGTAAGATCCTGAACATTCATTACATATTCTGTGGGAAGGTAGATTGACAATTCATTTTCCCAGAAGAAGTAATCCATGTTTTCCTGCAAAGGAGGAAACTCTTGTGTAGTAGACTGGAGAATAGCTACATTTACACTCTGAATAGCCTTGTTGAAAGTGAGTGTGAGTGTTTCTGTTGTAGCGGGGAGGTTGTTGAAACCAGGATTACTTGTTAAAGCAAAGAATTCAAGAGCTTGAGTGGGATCGAAGTCAGCAACGGGAGTGATTGTGCAAGAGTTACCACCGTCAGCAGCACTCCAGCTATCAATACCCATATTTTGTTCGCCATTTACGTTTACATAGTGAGAATCGTCAAACTTCACCATGAATGTGTTCTTGAACGCGCCATCCAAAAGTGTGATAGCGTCAACAGGAGTTGCACTGAGAGTAGCGTCCTTGTTCACGAACTTCTTTTCAGCGGGGTGATAGAGGTACATATTTTCTCCATAAGAGAGGAAAGCAAACTGCTGCTTTGTGTCGTCTGCCTGACCTGCAACAGCGCCTTCTACCTGCTTGCTTGAAACAAATGCGTCGCCACCAGCAGCAATAGCCCAAGAAGTAGCACCCTTGCTGTGGCTCTTCTGAACTACAGTGTAGAGCTTGTTGTTGCTCAGTTCGCTAATGCTCTTAATGCAAGGATTTTCAGGAACAACGGGAGCGGGAAGCGCTTTAAGTGCTTCTGTGGGATCGAAGTCAGCAGCTACTGTAAATACGTTTGAGTTACCTGCATCTGCAGAGCTCCAACTGTCGATAATCATTTGATTGCTACCACCGATGTTGATATAGTGGCTACCATCAAAGTAAGTTACGAAAGTTCCTTCTGCGTTACCCTTCTTAAAAGAAACAGGATGTTCAGCAGTAGCGCTAAGTGTACCATCGTTCTTAATAAACTTCTGCTGACCTACGCTGTAGAGGTAATATGTTTCACCCTCATCGTTAGTAAGGAAAGCAAATTGCTGATTTACATCAGCAGCATCTTCTGAAATACCCAAGTCTGCAATTGTCTTGAGTGCTTCAGCCGAAGTAGCCCACGCAGAACGAGCGTTCTTAACTGTGTAGGCCTTCTCGTTTGAAAGCTCAGGAGCATTCTGAGCAGTTGCTGTTGCAATGCCGAGGAAGGCAAGGCAGAGCGTGAGAAGCGTGTAGAATTTCTTCATACTGATAAATAATTAGTTAATAATTTGTGTTGTATAGATTTTAATTGTTTGCTTCTACAAGACTTAACAAAATAGATATTTGCTATGTTCAGTGCGCAAATTTAGTGCAATAATTGAAACGCACAAAACATTTTGTAAATATTTTATTATATTTTTAACAAAAATGATAGTAGTTGTTTACAAATTGCTACAATGCGTAAGTAGAAAAAGAAAAGAGGTGTGCTAAAACTTACATTTTGGCACACTCTCTAAAGTTGTACAAATTAGCTTCATTTTCAATCTCAACAAACTACGACGTTGCGGATGATTGTGAGAACTGAACTCATCAGCAGGGGGTATAATGCCCTACTCATTATATATAATGAATAGCTCGTTCATCTGATGAAGTTGGTGCGCACCTTTGCTTCCTGTTCGGGGAAGCTGATGCCGCTTTGCTTTCCTGCTTCAATACACTTGAGCATCCACGCCATGTTTCTGCCGAGCGTGCGCATGGTTTGCATACCCTCTTCGTCCTTCATCACCTCCTCGGGGGTGTTGCCATGCACTTCGTTCCAGTAATTAGAGGTGACGATGGGCATGCAGGCGATGGTGAAGTAGCGGTTGAGGTCTTCAAATCCGCCTTGTGCGCCACCACGACGACAACTTACGATGGCCGCACCGGGTTTGCCGGCATACATGCCTAACTTTGAGCAGAAGGCGCGGTCCATAAAGGGCTTGATGCTGCCTGAAGTGCCAGCGAAGTGGATGGGAGAACCAAAGACAAAGGCATCTACCTCGGGCACCTTGGCAAGAAATTCGTTTACGCCGTCACCGTCGTACCAGCAACGCTTGGTGTCTTTACACTTTCCGCAACCGATGCACCCCATCACGGGTTTTACGCCACACCAGAGTTCTTCGGTTTCAATGCCCTGCGCATGGAGTTGTTCGGCAATTTCATTCAATGCCGTATGGGTGCAGCCCGTTTTATGGGGACTGCCATTTACAAGGAGAACTTTCATAGGTTATTGTTTTTTAGTTGACGAGTAGACAAGGTACAAGTAGACGAGATAGTGTGTTTATCTCGGTTACTATCTCGTCTACTCGTACCTTATTTACTTGTTTACTCTATCTACAATTTCAAACGGCACACGCACGCTCACGCCCTGCTTCATCAACTCATAGAGGTTGGGGAAGAGGCGCTGCTTAAAGCATTCCCAGTTGCGTTGGGGCATTTCGGTCCAACCCGCTTCGGCAAGGGCGAGCGCACGGGGGAATGCCATGTAAGTAGCGCGGTTGACGTCGGGAATAGCCTCTGCCCAAAGGGTTCCCATTACGCCCTGCACGTGCTTCATGTCCTCGGGTGTGCAACCATATCCAGGATTGAGTTCATAGGTCTTTTGCAACGTAGTAATGGGCATGCCCCAGTTGTTAAACTCGGGGAAGTCGTTGCGATACTGGGGGTAGTCGAGGTACGCATGTTCGCCCGGCGCCATAATAATGGGGTGACCATTTTTGCGCGTAAGGTCAAGACACGTAGGCGTCAAGGCATTGCGCCACGTCACGAGCGTTACATCCTTCGGATAAGGGAAAAGGTAATCATCAGCAGGGGGCCAGATGTTGTTGAGTTCGCACCACAGGATGGGCTTCTTGCCATTCTTGCGCACCTCATCCAAAACGCGGTTGAAGAAGGGAATCATCAACTGCGTAGGTTTCGTGTAACCCAACTTTTCCATCAACTGCTTGCAGGCATCACACTTTGCCCAGTTTTCAGGTACGGCAGCCTCGTCACCACCCAAGTGGAAGTAGGGAGAATCAAAGATTTCGGCAATCTCGCGCACCACATCTGCCATCACGTCATAGACTTCTTCCTGCGACGCACAGAGCATCATGTTTACCGTTTCGCCTACCTTCTTTTCAGCTTCCTGCTTGTGCGTACAAGCCAAGTGGGGGTAAGTCGCAAGTATGGCTACGGTGTGACCAGGTACGTCCACTTCGGGAATAACTTCCACCCCGCGCTTACGGGCATACTCAACGATATCGCGAAGTTCCTCCTGCGTGTAATGCTGCTTGCTGGCAAGCTTCGGCTGACTCTTGATTTCTACGCGCCAACCCTGGTCGTCGGTCAAGTGCAGCTGCAAGACGTTAAACTTATAGCGTGCCATCTGATCGATAAAGAATTTCACGTCCTTTACGGGCAAGAAGTGGCGCGCAGGATCGAGCATCAGGGCGCGGAAACCGAAGCGCGGAGCATCGGTAATCTTCAACTGACGAATCTCGCCGTTGAGCGTGCTACGCTGGTCGCCCATCAAGATTTGGTCCAGCGTTTGGATGCCATAAAACAAGCCTGCTGGAGTTGCAGCACTGATTTTGACGCACTTATTCGTTACTTCAAGTTGATAACCTTCCTTGTTGTCAATAGTGGGGTCGAACTGCAACTTAAAGGCTGCCTTATTCGTATTGAGGATTTTGAGTTCTGCACCAAAATGCTTCTTCAATACATCCACCAACAACTGTTTACACTCCCAGTCGAGTTCATCAAGGGGCGCATTAATCACTTGCTTTTCCGAGAATCGGAAAGGCTTTTTGCCCTCATACACCTCCATCTGGTTGGGCATGGGAAGTAAAGCCGCACGAGGAGATTGTGCAAAAATAGCAACTGAAAAGAGTGCTACACAAAGCAATAACAAATTCTTCAATTTCATAGTTTTACTTAGCATCTTGTGATAAATTTAGAAAAGCAAACAAGCGGTCACAACCGCTCGTTTGCAAAGTTAAACATTTATCCGTTATTCATTGATATTTTCTAAAGAAAGTAAAATATAGGTTCTTTCTTATTGCTTACCCCCCTAAAAACTAATTCAGTTCATAGATTACGATTACTGATGTTCTAATTATAAAAAACAAACTCCATATTAGTTTCAATTAGTATGGAGTTAATTGAAACTAATATGGAGTTTGTTTTCAATATGTCGGTTTGCAAATCGACATATTGAAAAGTTGTGATTCCGACAAGGGGACGTGTTTGATTTTATCTTGCTTTGAACTGTTAAATTTCAAAGTTTTTACATCACACGACGCAGACGCTGCATGAAGTCTTCGGCTTGCTCCATCGTAAGCGAGAGGGGGGGAAGGAGGCGAAGGATGTTGGTGCCGGCGCATCCCGTGAAGACGTGTTGCTCTTTGACAAGGGCGGTGCGCATTGCCTTGATGGGTTCGGCAAATTCGATGCCGATCATCATGCCCGTACCTCTGACTTCCACAATGCCGTCGAGTTTCTTGAGTTCTGAGATAAGATATTCTCCCACCTTGGCAGCATTTTCTACAAGTGCTTCCTGCTCCATCACGTCAAGCACGGCGAGGGCAGCAGCGCAAGCCAAATGGTTGCCACCAAAGGTTGTGCCGAGTTGGCCAAAGGAAGCCTCAAAATGAGGTGCGATAAGCACGGCGCCACAAGGGAAACCATTGGCAATACCCTTGGCACAGGTGATGAGGTCGGGGGTGACGTCAAGATGCTGATGGGCAAAGAACTTACCGCTTCTGCCGTAGCCACACTGGATTTCGTCGCAGATGAGCACGGCGCCCGCTTCGGTACAAGCGCGACGGAGTCCCTGCATAAATTCCTTGGTAGCGAGGCGAATACCGCCCACTCCCTGGATGCATTCTACGATTACGGCAGCCACATCTCCCTTCTGAAGTTCCGCTTCAAAGGCTGCGAGGTCGTTAAGAGGAAGGAAGGTGCAATGACCATTGGCATTGATGGGCGCCACAATCTTGGGGTTGTCCGTAGCTTCTACGGCAAGCGAGGTACGTCCGTGAAACGCCTTTTGCGCACAGAGTACGCGGCTCTTGCCTGTGTGGAACGAAGCGAGCTTCAAGGCATTTTCATTCGCTTCAGCACCTGAATTAACGAGGAAAAGGCGGTAGTCTTCATAACCACAAGCCTTGCCAAGACGCTCAGCGAACTGTTCCTGCAAGCGATTGATGACGGAGTTAGAGTAGAAGCCTATCTTGCTCAACTGTTGGCTGATGGTTTCCACATAATGGGGATGGCTGTGACCGATTGAGATAACGGCGTGACCACCATAGAGGTCAAGGTATTCTGTGCCGTTATCGTCCCACACGCGACAGCCTTCGCCCTTCACAATATTGATGTCGAAGAGGGGATATACGGGGTAGAGAGTCATTTTCTTAGTAGACGAGTTTATAGTAAACGAGTAGACGAGAGGGTTTGGGAGTGCTGGTTTAGTAACGAGTTTATAGTAGACGAGTAAACGAGAAGCGAACTACGCATACTATCTTGTTTACTCGTCTACTATAAACTTGTCTACTATTAAAAAGCTACTGGCTTCAATCGGAGCCCTGCTGATTCTTCCAAACCGAACATGAGGTTCATGTTCTGAACGGCTTGACCAGAAGCACCCTTGAGGAGGTTGTCGATGCAGGAAGTGACGAGAATCTTATCGCCAAAGACATCCACGTGAACGAGACATTTGTTGGTGTTCACCACTTGCTTCATGTCGATTGCCTTATCCACGTAGTGTGTAAAGGTAGCCTCAGCGTAGAAGTCCTTGTAGAGTTGCACCACATCCTCTTGGAGGTTTTCCACCTTCACTACGGCTGTTGCAAAAATACCACGTGGGAAGTCTCCACGGTAAGGAATGAAGTCGATTTCAGCACAGAAGTTGGGTTGTAAGTGCGTCAGACTTTCCTTAATCTCAGGCACGTGCTGGTGATTGAACGCCTTGTAGATGCTCATGTTACCTGAGCGCCACGAGAAGTGAGTGGTTGCCGCGGGTTTCACACCTGCGCCTGTCGAACCCGTAATGGCGTTCACGCTGATGTCGTTGTTGAGTAACTCTGCCTTAGCAAGGGGCAAAAGAGCGAGCTGAATGCACGTCGCAAAGCAACCGGGGTTTGCCACATGGAGGGCACCATTGATTTTTTCGCGGTTAAGTTCGGGCAGACCATAGACATAATCGTGGTCTTCAGAAGCCAAGCGGAAATCCTGTGCGAGGTCGATGATGCGAACGTCGGCAGGGATGTAATGCTCTTGGAGGAACTGCGTGCTCTTGCCATGACCGAAGCAGAAGAATACGACATCCACTTCCTCAAAGGGGAGTTCGGAGGTAAAGCGCAAGTCTGTCTCGCCATAAAGTCCGGCATGCACGTCCGTAATCAAGTTTCCCGCATTACTTTCGCTATTCACAAACACAATTTCTGCCGCAGGGTGATTGAGCAAAAGGCGAATGAGTTCGCCAGCAGTATATCCGGCACCGCCGATGATGCCTACTCTGATAAGTTCGTTCATTTTAGAGGTTGTAAGGTTGTAAGGTTATGAGGTTTTAAGGGGGAAAGGTCTTTAGAGTCTTTAAGGTCATTAAAGTCTTTAAGGTCTGCCACACCTTAAAACCTAAAAGCGAAGCGACCTTAAAACCTTATAACCTCATCAATTAATTTCTGTCATCATGGAGTGAGTAATAAGCGCGGAGGGGTGTGCTTGTCACCTTGATGAAGCCCTTTGCCTCGTCAGAAGTCCAACCCTTCTGCGTTTCACCATACTCACCAAACTTATTCTTCACCAAGTCGTCGGGAGAATCTACGCCGACCGTCTGGAAGGTATAGGGTCGGAGTTCAAGAGTTACCTCACCGTTCACATTGCGCTGTGATGAAAGGAGCATGGCTTCCATATCAGGCATAACGGGTTCGAGGTACTGACTTTCGTGAAGGAACATGCCGTACCAGTTAGACACTTGGTCCTTCCAATACTGCTGCCACTTTGAAAGGGTGTACTTTTCAAGGAAGCGGTGTGCCGCAATGATGAGCATAGGTGCTGCTGCCTCGAAACCTACACGGCCCTTGATACCAATAATCGTATCGCCCACGTGACAGTCACGACCGATGGCGTAAGCAGCTCCGATTTCTTCGATAGCCTGAATGGCAGCAATCTTATCATCGTAGTGCTTGCCGTTGACAGAAACGATTTCGCCCTTCTCAAAGCCAATCTTGAGGAGTTCGGGTTCCGACTTTGTGGGGTGCTTGAGGTATGCAGATTCGGGAAGTCCCTGATTGCTGTCGAGCAATTCGCCACCACAGATACTTGTGCCCCAAATACCTACGTTGTAAGAGTACTTGAGCTTTGTGAAGTCGGCAGCAAAACCATTCTTGTTGAGGTAATCTACTTCTTCCTGGCGGGTCAAAGTCTTGTCACGAGTGAGTGTGATAATTTCTACGCCGGGAGCCATCACGAGGAAGGTCATGTCGAAGCGAATCTGGTCGTTGCCGGCACCTGTAGAACCGTGTGCGATGGCGTCAGCACCAATTTCCTTGGCGTAACGTGCGATGGCGAGCGCCTGGAAAATGCGTTCGGAAGAAACAGAAATGGGATAGCAGTTGTTGCGAAGCACATTGCCATAAATCATATAGCGAAGGCTCTTGTCGTAATACTCCTGCGTCACGTCGAGTGTCACATATTCCTTCGCACCAAGCTTGTACGCATTTTCTTCATTCGCCTTGAGTTGCTCAGCACTGAAACCGCCTGTGTTAGCACACGCAGCATATACTTCATAACCCATTTCCTTTGCCAAATACATCACTGTATAAGACGTATCGAGACCGCCGCTGAAAGCGACTACTACTTTCTTTGACATAATTATATTTTAGGTTTTTAGGTTAAAGGTTATAAGGTTTTGAGAACCTTGCGGATGGTGAATTTATAACCTTTCAACCGAATTATTTATTTAATAGAATTTGTGGAAGTGAGGTTTAAGAAGATTACGAACTGCATAGTCCTCATAACCTTATGACCTTAAAAACCTCATAACCTTATAATGCTACGCCTGTTCGGGATGCGCATTGATAAAGTCGAGAACGTCCTGGGGAATTTCCACAGGGAGCTTATCGTTAGGGTGACGTGCAGGGTCGTAAAGCATACCCGTGCACACGCAATACTTACGGCCTGTGCGCGCAAGGACGTCGCAGTTGATGCAACAGGGTGCTTCGGGAGTACCACAGCCCTTCCAGTATTCATCATCGTGTGTGAGTTCATCGAAAGGCACGGGCACGTAACCAAGGCTGGTATTGATACGCATAACAGCGCCACTGCTGGTCAAACCAAAGATTTTAGCTTGCGGCCAACGCACGCGACTCAAACTGAATGCGAGGCGCTTGATGCGTGTAGCGAGGTGGTGACCACGGAACTTGGGAACAACAATCAAACCTGAGTTTGCCACGTAATGCTTGTTTTCCCAACTTTCAATGTAGCAGAAACCTGCAAATTCTTCTCCCGCAAGGGCGATAACGGCTTTGCGCTCGCGCATCTTCGTTGCCACATATTCGTGTGTACGTGAGGCAATGCCCGAACCGCGCACCTTTGCCGACTCGGTAATCGTATCTAAAATGGTATCAACATATTTTTCGTGGCTGCCGTCTGCGACAATCACACGAATACCATCGTTGTATTCTTCCATAATGTATTTAGTTTTTGAGTTTAATTACTGATAGTTAAATGTTTATCTGTTGCACGGCACGCAGCGTGAGAGTTGCGTAATCACGTCTTCTCTGCTGTAACCCTCGCGTATGACTACGATAATCGTATCGTCGCCAGCGACGGTGCCACACACCGCATCGAGGTTGCAATTATCAATTTCCGAAGAGATGACTCCCGCATGACCGGGCTTGGTACGGATTACGGCAAGGTTGCCCGAGAATTCCATTCCGATATACCCCGCCGTGTTGCGATACTCGCTGTAGGTCGAAGGCTTAATCGTGCGTTTGTAGTGCGGATGGTCGGGCAACATATAAATATACCCGTTGGGACCCATCATCTTTGCCGCATTCAGTTCGCGCAAGTCGCGTGAAAGTGTGGCTTGTGTCACCTTATGTCCCTCGCGCTCTAATTCACGAATAAGATTCTCTTGCGAACTCACCTCGCAGTTGCTCAATATCATACGCAATACCGCCAGTCTATCGTCCTTTCCTTTCATAGTCTATGTTTAGTTTTGAAACAGGCGCAAATATACATCCTTCATTTTATCCATGCAATAATTTATGAATAATTTTTCTGTATATTCATAATTTTATTGCATAAATACAGAAATTCTATCCTTTGAGCCTGCATTTCATTCGGGATTTGTGAAGTGAGAAAGGGTATTGTATATGATTTTTCAGCATTGAGCATCAGCGGAATGCCGTATGCTCACAAGCGCATTCGACTTTCTGAAAACAAATTGCCGATTAAATTAAACAAACTGCCGATTAGTTTGAATAAAGTCCCGATTAGTTTTCAGCACTTCCCGAAGCCTTGGTTTCAAGTGCCTAACCGTGGTGTGAAGGTGCTTATTTCTTGCGCCTTAAGTGTACGGTTACGGCATTGTGGTCCGAACGGTCGGGGCGGTCAAGCACGTGTGCAGCATGGGGTTCCCAGAAGTCTTCACCATAAAGGATATGGTCGATGCGCACCACCATAGAGTGGCGGTTAAAGGTACGTCCAAGTCCATTACCTGCCTGTACAAAGGCATCATCAAGGTTGCCCGCGCTGGCAATTGTGCGATAGGTGTAAGAAACGGGCGTATCGTTGAAGTCACCACAGACTATGAGGTTACGATGTTTGTTGTCCTCAATATAACGAGCAATATTGTCCGCCTGCTGCGCACGAGGTTCTGAAGCACGTGCGATTTTGCGCGCTACGTGAAAGAGTCCCTGGAAATCCAAATCCTCCTCGTTGTTTTCGTCCCTCAGGTTATCCACATTATCCTTGAAGATATCGCGATCTTCTGCCGTAAGCCCCATCGATTTAAGGTGCATAACGATAAAATAAAGCGTATCGGCATTCGAGAGTTTGATTTTGAATACCGCAGCATTGTTACCCTCTACGCAACTAATGACTTCCTTTTCCAAAATCGGGTAGCGCGAGAAACAACCTAAGTAACTTTCGTTCGCACGAATGGAATCCGCATAAAAACCATTGCGTTTCAAGATGGGGCGTACGTGTTTCGTGTATTGATTTCCGCCTATGCCTTCTTGGTATCCCACAATGTCGGGACTCTCAAGGATAATGTCGCGCACCAATCGGTTGTCGCCGTCCTTTGTGTTCTTACTCTTGTTCTGCCCCGTCCATAATCCGAAACAGGCAGTGTTATAGGTCATCACCTTAAGGCTCTGCTTGGGCGCAGGTGAGGGCAGGTTGATGGGAAAGTAGTCGTATATGGTACTGCTACAAAGCAGGAGTCCTACAAGGGGAATCCACGAGCGGCGCCATGCGAATATCAGGCTGATGAAAAGCATAAAGATGGTGCCTCCCAGAAAGAAGGGAAATGCCAACCCTGCCAAGCTGAGTATGCGAATCTTTTCGGGGGATATGTAGGTGCTTCCCACGGAGATGCAAAGGAGCACCACGGATACTAATGAGCATCCCGTGATGATATTTGCGAAAATCAGGTAAAGGCGTGACGTTTTTTTATTCTGCTGTCCTTTCTTCGGAGCCTTTTCCTGCTTCTTGGGGGAAGTAGTTGGGGTATTCGTTTTTGCCATCTATATTATATATGTGTTACAATGGGAATACTGATTTGAGTTTCGCCCTTTTGTAACTCCAAAATGGAGGGAGAGAAATTCCAATGCTTCATACTGAAAATTATTAGGGAGATATTTTGATTTATCTCCCTAATAAATGAAATTATCTCCCTATTTGTTTTGTGTAACTCGGATGCCTTATTTGCTGGCATCGAATAAGAAGTTTTTTTCTTCCTCTGTCAGGCTTTCATATCCCGACTTTTTAATCTTATCAAGCAATTCGTCAATGCGTTGTCGCTTAGCTTCGCGCTCCGCTGAGGATGAGGGCGCCGACGATTGGTTCATTTGATCGTAGGTTCCGCCCGGATTCACCGTCATCTTGGCATTCTTATTGTAGGGGGACTTTGTCGAAGAATGAAAGTGCTTCTTCAGGCGTTGCCACCACGAATTAGGATTGCTGATGCGCGTCCAGCGCAGGAGTAAAAGGAAGCCGAAGAACATACCGCCGAGGTGGGCAAAATGTGCTACGTTGTCGTTCGCAGAGAATGAAGAGAAGAGTTCCAAGGCTGCGTAACCAATGACAAAATATTTCGCCTTCATCGGGATGGGCGGGAAGAGCAGCATGATGCGGTGGTTAGGATAGATGTAACCAAAGGCTAAAAGGATACCATAGACAGCACCAGAAGCACCGATCGTGCGCCAATAATTCAGGAACTCGCCCATGGGATAAATACCGTCGGGAGTACGCACGCGTTCATAGTCGGCAAGTCCTTGTATCCAGTATTCGCCATACTGGAAAAGCTCTTGACACAATCCTGCGCCCACACCGCAAACCAGATAGTAGATTAAAAAGTGGCGTGCACCGAGGGTGTGTTCTATAGTTCTGCCAAACATCCACAGCGCAAACATGTTGAAGAAGATATGTGATAGGTTTGCGTGGAGGAACATGTAGGTAAACAACTGGTGGAGCTGGAAATTGTCGGCAAGGAAGAAGTGCAATCCTAATGTTGCCACTAAATCAATGCCAGCACCCTTTGCCACCTCTTGCAACAGGAATACTACGACGTTCGTAAGCAGGAGGTATTTGGTTACTACGGGGATGTTGTTCATAAAGTGAGGTTATGAGGTCGCTTCGCTTTGAGGTTAAAAGGTTGGGTGGTTTGAGGTCATAAAGTTATGAGGTTGTAAGGCTATGAGGAAAAGTCACGTTTCCATTCCATCTGCACAATCCTTAAAACCTTACAACCTTATAACCTCAAAACCTATCTTGCTACTTATTCAAGCGCCAAGTAGCGCCGTCCTTTGTGTCTTTAACTTCAAAACCAAGGGCAGCAAGTTCATTGCGCACCTTGTCTGAAGTCGCCCAGTCCTTGTTCGCCTTTGCAGTAGCGCGGATGTCGAGGAGCAAGTCAATAGCCTTGCCGAATGCAGCCTCGCGTTCAGCATTTCCATCAGCTTCAGAAGTGAGACCGAGGATGTCAAAGGCGAATGTGTGGAAGAGCGTGCGGAGTGCTTCTAAGGTGTCGGCAGCAATAGTCTGCTTCTTGTCCACAATCTGGTTGATGACGCGGCACGCATCAAAGAGGTGGCTGATAAGAATGGGAGAATTGAGGTCGTCGTTGAGGGCATCGTAGCACTTCTGCTTGAGTTCTTCTACAAAGTCCATCTTCACGGCGCCGTCCTTACTTGCTTCGATGCGGTCAAGTTCCTTAATCGCTTGGAGCAGGCGGTCGAGACCCTTCTTTGCGGCTTGAAGCGCTTCGTTAGAGAAGTCTACCGTAGATCTGTAGTGAGCCTGGAGGATGAAGAAGCGAATGGTCATCGGCGTGTAGGCTTGTACGAGAAGGGGGTGGTTGCCTGTGAAGAATTCATCAAGGGTGATGAAGTTGTTGTACGACTTACCCATCTTCTTACCCGCAATCGTAATCATATTGTTGTGCATCCAATAGTTCACCATGGGTTTGCCTTGTGACGCTACCGCCTGTGCGATTTCGCATTCGTGGTGGGGGAACACTAAGTCCATACCTCCACCGTGAATATCGAACTGTTCGCCGAGGTATTTGCGACCCATTGCCGTACATTCGCAGTGCCAGCCGGGGAAACCGTCACCCCAGGGCGAGGGCCAGCGCATGATGTGTTCGGGTTGTGCCTTCTTCCAAAGTGCGAAGTCCACTTGGTTGCGCTTTTCGCCCACACCGTCGAGTTCGCGAGAAGCATCCTTTACATCGTCAAGATTGCGGCCAGAAAGAATGCCGTAGCCGTATTTCTCATTGTACTTTACCACATCGAAATACACCGAACCGTTGCTCTCATAAGCAAATCCGTTGTCCAAGATTTGCTGCACGAGCTGCTCCTGTTCGATAATGTGCCCCGTAGCGTGGGGTTCGATGCTGGGACGAAGCACACCGAGCTTTGCCATTGCCTCGTTGAAGCGATTGGTATAGTGTTGCGCCACTTCCATGGGTTCGAGCTGCTCAAGACGTGCCTTCTTAGCAATTTTATCTTCGCCCTCGTCGGCATCATGTTCGAGGTGGCCCACGTCAGTAATGTTACGCACGTAGCGCACCTTATAACCCTGGTGCTTCAAGTAGCGGAAAAGGAGGTCAAACGTAATTGCGGGACGCGCATGTCCGAGGTGTGCATCACCATATACCGTAGGTCCGCAAACATACATACCTACGTGGCCCGGATTGATGGGCTTAAATTCTTCTTTCTTACGAGTAAGTGTATTGTAAATTGTCAACATAGCTTTTGTTTGTTTTTGAGTTTCTATTTAGTGCCCGTTGTGGGCGTGAAGTTCTTAATATTTGAGCGGAGAAATAGACTTTTGAAAAACTGGGACGGATATACTGAAAACAATCTCGGATTTAGTTTGAATTAAGTGCCGATTAGTTTGAATGAACTCGGACTTAGTTTTGAGAAAATCCCAAGAGATTTCAATAGTCATCGTCAGTATCTTGCAAATCAAGGTTATCGAACACATAGGAAGGTTCAAATCCGCGAGCGATGAGGCTTCGTGCCAACTTCTGTCGCACCTCGTAGTCGGTTTCTCCCTTGATGCTGCGTTGCTTTGAGCGAAGCACTTTTGTGAACACCTCGGCATACTGCTCCTCCGTGATACAAGTCATCGCCTCATTGATATAGGCGTTGCAGATGCCCTTGGCGCGGAGCTGCTGTGCCGTCTTGACGCGCCCCCAACCGTTGTAGAGGGTCTTGTCGTGCACAAAGGCGCGGGCATATCTTCCCTCATTGATATAACCTTCGTCGATAAGGCGGTCAATCAGCACTTCGGCTTCTTCGGGAGCGGCGCCCTTCTTGCGCAATTTCTCGGAAATGTCCGCACAGCAGTATTCGCGGCGCGCACAGAGCGCTGCCATAGATTGATAAAGCGCTTCCATGTCGTTAAGGTTTGCGAACGACGAACCACAAGTGATGCCCGATAGTAGATACCGCACCGTAGTGGCGCCACATGATTCGGAAGCGCTCGAGGAGCGACTTCTTGTGGTTCTTCGTGGTCATTCCTTCGTTCAGATAATCACTGATGACGCACTGAGCGTCGTGTGTGGAGCGCTCAAGGCGAGCTGCTTCCTTTAAGATGCGGATGCACCAATCGAAGTCGGCAGAGAAGCGGTATTTCAAGTTGTATTTGACGCTGCGGAATACGTGTTTGTGGGCAAAGAATGCCTGATGACACACCAGCATGCCGTGCTTAAACGACTTCCAAGTGAGTTCTTTGGGCGGAGAAAGGCGGCGCGGACCAATATACTTCTCATCCGCATCCACTAAGTCCGTACGTCCGAAAATCACCGCGGGGCGCTCCTCCTTGATTTGCGAAGCGAGTTCGCTCAGAAGGGTTGCGCTGTGGAGCTTGTCGCCAGCGTTGAGGAATAAGATGTAGTCGCCCGTGGCCATCTGTAATGCCTTGTTCATGGCATCGTAAAGTCCGTGGTCGGGCTCGGAGATACACGTGATTTCGTGGGGCACGGCGGCGATACTGTTGCGCTCCTGGTAGTGATGAATGTGTTCAAGTGTGTTGTCGCGGGAGTTGCCGTCAACAATGAGGTGTTCTACATAAGGGTAGTCCTGTTCTTCCACACTTTTAATAGTGCGCTCAATGAGCGTTGTAGCGTTAAATGTTACCGTAGCAATGGTAAATTTAAGCGGTTCCGTCGTGCTCGACGGAGGGTTGTCTGTTTGCATTTCTATAGGGGTTATTTAGAATCTGGGGAGGATTTTAAGAAGCGCTCAGCGATAACTTTTTCGGCGTACGACTCAGTTGCCACTTTGCGAGCGTCGTTGGCGTAGTTTTGATACCCATCTGAGAATGCCGTTTCAAGAATGCCATCGGCAAAGTCGGCAGCATCGAGATAGCGTGCGAGGTATCCGTTGCGTCGGTGGGCAATCATTTGAGGCAAACCGCCTACGCGGAATCCCACACAGGGAGTGCCGCATGCCATAGCCTCGGCAATGGTGTTGGGAAGGTTATCTTGTAGCGTGGGCATCACCAAGAGGTCAGCCGCTTGGTAGCATAGGAGCATCTTTTCGGCATCTGTGATATACCCTTGTGGGAAACATTCGCAAGGGATTCCCACCGTGGCAGCCTCGGCTTCGCGTCCTACGATAATGAGTCCTAATTGAGCGGCAAAATCGGCGTTGCGCTCTTGAATATTCGTGAGTGCGTCGGCAAGGTAATAGATGCCCTTGTTGCGATCCGTAGCGCGGTACGCCACAAAGAGGAGTAACTTTTTATTGAGTGGCAAACCGAGGCGTTTGCGTGCCTCGATCTTATCACCAGGCGTATAGAAGGTGGTGTCAATAGGGTTGGGGATGCTCTCAACGGTGAAGTTCTTGAAGAGGGGTGCCTTACGCGCCAATTCAGCCAACCAGTTGGAGCACGCCACTACGCGAATCTTTCCCTGGGCATAGACTTTCTGCTTCTTCTTAAAGGTGCGGTAGGAAAGGTCGCCCTTGCTCCCATTGTTGATGAGCAAGCGGCAGTTGCCACATTCGTTTTTCCACCCCTCACATTGGCGGGCGTGGTGGCAGATTCCCGTGAAGGGCCACATATCGTGGAGTGTCCACCACACTTCCTTGCCACTACGAAGAATCTTTCCGATGTCCTCCATCGAGAGCATGCCTTGGTTTATCCAATGTAGGTGAATAACATCGGCTTCCTTGAAGCAAGGGAGTTTTGTAATGTCTGTGCCGTGTGCCGCATGGTCAACTTCAAACAGGCGGTGCTTCTTGCATTTGTTTTCAACGAAGATTTCTGCGCGCTCCGCCACGAATTTTGCCTTCAGAAGCAAGGAAGGTGGCAGTGCAATGACTCTGTGGTCGTCGTCATCCTTGTCACGAACGAGCATTTTGACTTCAGCACCGTTTTTCTCCAGGGCATTCATCAAGCGGCGGGCAGCAATAGCAGCGCCCCCCGTTGCGGAAGAGGTATTGACGAGAAGAATCTTCATTGAATGGGGGATTTTTAGAAGCGTAAGGGGAAGTAAAATTGGCAGATGGGAGTTGGTAAAAACGAATCGGCACTTAGTTCAAACAAATCGGCAGTTAATTTCATTTAATCGGGACTTAGTTTTCAGCACAAAGGATGTCGTTTTTTACTACTCGCAAAGCGTTTTCATTTTGTCTGATAGAGGGCGCAGAATTTAAGCCTTCTTTTTCACACTGCGCCACACGAGGTAGCCACCGAGGAGGATGAATGGAATGCTAAGCAACTGCCCCTGATTGATGCCTATCATATCCTGCATTTGGAGTTCCCAAGGTTCCTGCACCTCCTTGCAAAGTTCGATAAAGAAGCGGCAAGTGAAGATACAGAGGATGGCGGTACCGAAGAAGTAGCCCGAACCGATGCGCTGAGGCGCTTTCTTATAAAGCCAAAGCAGGAGGGGGAACAGGAGGAAGTAAGCAATCGCTTCGTAGAGCTGTCCAGGATGGCGTGGGAACGTCTCGCCGTTTGCGGCAAAGACAAAACCCCAATCTGAACCAGTTGCCTTACCCACAATTTCGGAGTTCATCAAGTTTCCGAGGCGGATACACCCCGCCGTGAGGGGGGTGGCGATAGAGATATTGTCAAGGGCATGCAGGAACTTCACCTTCGTCTTACGGGCATAGAGCATGAGCGCCACGATAACGCCAATCGTTCCCCCGTGAGAGGCAAGTCCGGCGTAACCAATGAACTTCGTGCTGCCGTCGGGCATGGTGCGGATGGGCAACACCATTTCCGTGATGTGCGACAAGTAATAGCCGGGTTCGTAAAGCAGGCAGTGACCCAAGCGTGCCCCAATCAAGATGCCGAAGAAGCAGTAGAGGAAGAGCGGATCAAACTGCTCTTGCGTCAGCTTCTGATGGCGGTAAAGTTTGTAGACTACGAAGTATGCCAACGCCAAACCAATACCCCAAAGTAAGGAGTACCAGCGCAGGGCGATGGGACCTAATTCGAGTGCTATTTCGGAAGGGTTCCAGATTATCATTAGTGGGAAAGGTTTTAAGGTTTGAGGTTATGAGGTTGTAAGGGGTTAAGGCTTTTAGGGGAAAGGTCTTTAAGGTCTTTAGAGTCTTTAAGGTCTTTAAGGTCGGAGACATGTGGAACATTCCACCCCGCATGGTCCTTAAAACCTCAAAACCTCAAAACCTACAACCTTAATCAAAACGCCAACTCTTCCTTCGAAACAAACAGGAGGACGTCGCCCACCATAAGTTCCAATTGTCCGTTGGGCACAATGTATTCTTCGCCGCGCTTGATCATGATGACAAGGGTTGAGGCAGGAAGGTGCATATCCATCAGGCGGTTGCCCTTTTCGAGCATAGCCTCCGTCACTACATAGTCGGAAAGTTGGGCATCCAATTCTTCGGGAAGTTCAACACCAAACTCATTGCCCTCTTTTTCAATGGGAAGGTCGAGGTCAAACTTCTTTGCCACCCATGAAATGCTCATGCCTTGCAAAATCAGGGAGAGGAGCGTGATGAAGAAGACGATGTTGAACAGCGTTCGTGCCCCAGGAATGTCGGCAAGGATGGGGTAAGTGGCGAAGATGATGGGTACAGCACCGCGCAATCCCACCCACGATACAAACAGGCGTGCCTTCAGGGGTAATTCGCGGAAGGGCGCCAAGCACAGGAACACGGTAAGCGGGCGCGCAACGAACATCATGAACAGACCGATGCAAAGTGCTACAAGCACTACGTCAAGAATTTCCAAGGGGTTGACCAAAAGTCCGAGCGAGAGGAACATCACAATCTGTGCCAACCACGTAAGTCCGTCCATAAAGGTATTCATCTCCTTGCGGTTGGTCAGTTTCTCATTTCCCAGCACAAGACCAGAGATATACACCGCCAAATAACTGTTACCATGAAGCAATTCCGTCAGCGTGAAGGAGATAAACACGAGTGAGAGCAACAATACGGAGTACATCGACTGGGTGCTCAAGTTGATGCGGTTGATGAGCCATGCACTGCCCTTACCTACGGCATAACCCACGAAGATACCAGCGGCAAACTGTACGACAAGGTCGCGGATGATGGTTCCAAGGCTCCAACTTTCGGGAGCACCAATCACTTGAATCAACACAATCACCAGCAAGTACGCCATGGGGTCGTTTGAACCGCTTTCAAGCTCAAGCATGGGCTTCAGATTGTGCTTTAACTGCATCTGTTGTGAGCGTAGCAGGTTAAACACCGAGGCAGAGTCCGTTGATGACATCGTAGCAGCCAAGAGCAGCGCGGTCAGGAAAGAAAGTTCGATGCCCATGGGCGTGAAAGTGGTCAGTGCCCAAGCAAAAGCCCCCGTAAAGAGCGTGGTAAGTAACACACCCACCGTAGAAAGAATCAACCCCTCGCGCATAATCGGTCGGATGTCCGCAATCTTCGTGTCCATACCCCCCGTGAAGAGGATGACACTCAAGGCAAGCATACCGATAAACTGCGCCGTTGAGGCATTATGGAACTGCAGACCGAGTCCGTCACTTCCAAAGAGCATCCCCACGATGAGAAACAACAGCAGGGTGGGCACACCGAAGCGGTAACTGGTCTTGCTGAACAGGATGCTCACAAAGATGAGAATCGACCCCAGCAACACAATATTTTCAGCGGTAAGTGTGAGATACATAAATAATGTTGATTGTTAAAGGTTAAGTCTAAGGTTAAGTTCGCCCAAAATTACAATTTTATTATAAAATATGCGTCCATTTTTTTGGAAAAGATGAGAATGAAAGTCCAAATCCTTTCTTTTCACATTTGACCTACTGCCAACTCCTTCCTTTTGGTAATTCCGTTGGTCAAATGCTACGTGCTCTATGGGGGAGGTGTTCCGTATTTTTTCCTTTTGCGAAGGAGCCAAAGGCAGATGATTTCCCCTTCTGTCGGCAACAATTTTTTTGGGGTCAAACTTTCTAAAAACAAATCGGCACTTAAATAAAACAAATCGGCACTTAGTTTCATTTAATCGGCACTTAGTTTTCAGCAACTCCCTATCCTATTTTTGCATCCTTGCTTCTCCCGCTATTACTTCCGATGGCATGGGCTAAAACTAAGTGAAAAAAATCCCTTTTTCTCGCATAAAAATGGGGCACACGCCCTTCGTTTTCAATATTCTTCTTATCTTTGCCCGTGAAAGAGGCGGTTTGCACACTGCTGCAATGAAAAGGGAAACAGGTGAGAATCCTGTACAGTCCCGCTGCTGTATGTTCCATCGTCGTAAGCACTTACATGCCATTGACTACGGTTGAGAAGGCGTGCTTGCAGGAACGAGTCAGAAGACCTGCCACCTCTGTGTTAGCGTTGTGACCTCGCGGAAGGTTTACAATGTTGGTGAAGTTGTTGTAAGATTAACGGTTAATGATTAACGGTTAAAGGGTGAAAGGAGAACGAAGAGGCTGGCGCAGTGTTGCTACTCCGCATGACCTTTATTCGTTAAACGTTCACCTCTCACCGTTCCTCGTTTCCCGTTCACCACTCCCCTATTCTCTTTTTCAAAATAAGCAGGTTCCGCGCTGCACCCTTTTATGCCTATGCGCTGTTGTCAGATTGTCGGAACGCTTTGTATGCTTGCGCTTCTTGCTCCCCAATGGAGTAAGGGGCAGGTGCTTGCTGATGGTTGCCTTGATGAGGTGACTACTGTAGGTATGCGCCACGACAAATCCCTTACTACTGCTGCTCCCACCTTCCGCCTGGACTCCGCCTCCCTGCGCCGTATGGGTATTACGGACATTACGGGTGCGCTGCGCCATGTGGCGGGCATTCACTTGCGTGATTATGGCGGTGCTGGCGGTTTGAAGACGGTAAATGTGCGCGGTGTGGGAGCGACTCACACTACTGTTACCTACGACGGCATGCCTATGGCAGACACACAGGGAGGTACGGTAGACGTCTCGCGGTTTGCCTTCGACCTTATGCAGTCGGTGCGCTTAGATGTCGGAGATGCTGCCCCTTTGTTGGTACCTGCGCGCAGTTTGGCGACGGCTACGCTTCACATAGGCAGTTGGACAGAAGGCGAGGAGCGTAATCAGACGAATTTTCAGTTGCGTGCAGGTTCGTGGGAACGGATAAATCCCTCGTTTTCGTTGCGTCGCAAATTGGGTTCCAAGCACAGTTTAGGAGCGGCGGCATCTTATTTTTTTAGCAACAACAACTATTCCTTCCGCTTGCGCAACGGACTTCATACCACCACGGAGCGGCGCCATAATTCGCGTATGCAAAGCGGTGTGGGCGAGGTAAATTGGCAGTATCGCCCAGACGCGCGACATAAGTTGAGTACGAAAATCTACGCATCGGAACAACGGAGTCAGTTGCCCGGACCTGTGGTGCTTTACAATCAGGATAATGCCGAGCGTATGGGCGAACAGTTGCTCTTTGCCCAATCGCGCTTTGACTATACGGGGGCGCGTTTCAACGCTTTCGCCGCCGCAAAGGTGGGACGCCAAGTGCAACGCTACGAAAATCCCGACCCGCAGTATCCTGGTGGAGGGATGGAAAACACTTACCGACAGACTGAGGCGTATCTTACGGGTGGTGTGAGTAAGTCGCTACTTCCACAATTCTTTGTGGCGTATGCAGCTGATTATTACTACAATTACCTTGCTACAAACCTTGCGAGTGCCGACGGTGCGGCGCGCCATACCTTGCTTCAGGCATTCTCCCTGCGCTATGAGCAACCTCGCCTTACCGCAACCCTTCGCCTGACGGCGCAAACGGCATGGAACTGTGCGCCCAAGGGGATGGATGTTCCGAAAACCTTGAATAAACTTTCCCCTTCGGTAGCCGTGGCGTACAAACCCTTTGGTGGTGATTTCCTGCTCCGAGTTTTTTACAAGGATTACTACCGTCAACCTACCTTCTCCGAAACGTATTTCTACCACATGGGAACGCAGGTGCTCAAACCCGAACGTGTGCGGCAGTTGGGGGCGGGGATGACGTGGCAGGGCAGACTTCCAATTACCGAAACCGCTATTCGTCTCTCGGTAGACGGTTATTACAACGACCTTACCAATAAGATTTCTGCCATACCCTATAATCTTTTTGTATGGCGCATGGAAAATCGTGGCAAAGTGGTCATCCATGGGCTGGATGTCACCTTCCATGCTGCGCAACGCCTTTCGGCGCGCCACCGATTGCTCTTCTCGGCAAATTATTCCCTGCAAAATGCCGTTGATCGCACAGATGCTGCCGACGCCACCTATGGTAAACAGTCGGCATACCTTCCGCGACACAGCGGGGCGGCGAGTATGACGTGGGAAAACCCTTGGATTTCGTGTGGCATCACCTTTTCGGGAGCCTCCGAGCGTTGGGCAACCAACAATCACGCACCGACTACAAATATGCCTGGATACGGAGAATTGGGTGCCACACTTTATCGCAATTTCTCCCTCCGTTCGGGAGTGTTAAAGGCAAGTGTTTCAGCCCATAACCTACTTAATAAAACCTATGAGGTCGTCCGCCGCTACCCCATGCCAACCCGCAATTTTATGGCTACGTTAAATTATAGTTTTTGAGGTTGTAAGGTTATAAGTTTTTGAGGTTTTAAGGTTGCCATGCGGATGGAACTCTCCAATTTTTTCTGCTTCACCCCTCAAAATCTTACCCCCTTAAAACCTTATTTCCTCACCCTTCAAAACCTTAAAACCTTATCTCTCTTATGCGTTATTTACTTCCCCTTTTCTGCCTCCTTATGGTGGCATGTTCCTCTTCTGACGAGTCAGTTACCCCTGTTCCCGACGTACCCAAGAGTTCGTTTTATGTTGTAAACCAAGGTTCGTTTTACGACGGCATTGATGGTAGCATCAGTGCGGTAAATACCGAAACGGGCAGTGTGATCAGTGACGCCTTTATGGCGCAAAATGGGGTGAGTATCGGTGGTACGCCCCAGGGCGCTGCGAAGTATGCCGGCACCCTCTATGTTCCTGCTTTTGAGTCGGGAATAGTATGGGCGCTGAATGCTGAAAATCTTTCCGTAACGGGAACGATTTCTACTCCTACCCCACAGGCTGTAGTGGCAACGGCTGATTACCTTTTCGTCGCCAATAACGATGGTAATTTGTCGGTGTTCGACCGCAACAATCTCCAGCTTGTTGAGAAGATTCCTGTGGGTCCGAATCCCTACAGCCTTGCCCTTCTTGGCGATGAACTATTTATTAGTATTTCAGATGGTTATAACTATCCCACTTACGAAAATGGTCTTCGCTTAGCGCGCTTTTCAACCACGGATTTCAGTCGTGGTGAAGACATTCCCGTAGGGTTGAATCCTGGTCAACTCATTGCTACCGAGTCGGGCAAATTAGTGGTTGTTTGTAGCGGCAATTATGCGGATGTTCCCTCAAAGGTGTACAACGTAAATCCAGCTACGGGCGAGAGCGCCTATATCTGCGACGGTTCCTTCATTGCGGTGAATGGCAACGACCTTTTGGTGATTCATTCTGTGACGGATTGGAGCACTTATGAAACGATTACGACCTACAACCTCTATGATGTCAATACAGGGGCGCTGAAGCGTGAAAACCTCCTCAGCGGTAACCTTCCCACAGCACCCATCAATGTGCAGTTTGACGCCGATGGTGGCATCTACGTCCTTGCCGACCCCTCGGCAGCGGAATATAATATGCCCGGTTACGTCTATCGTTACAACGCTGATGGTACGTATAACACAACGTACCATGTCGGCGTTCATCCTTACAATATTATTTTCTAAACGGTGCGCATTTCAGGTCGTTGAAAGCGTGTTCAAGGATAGCACCTCCGAGGGGGTAAAAACAAACTCGGAGTTAAATAAAATTAAGTCCGAGATAGTTTGATTTATCTCGGACTTAATTTTTTCTAAAAGGGATACTGTTATATCCAAAAGGGATGGTGTCTTTTACGCCTCCCAACTGATGGTGCGCGTATCGTCATCGTTGACGCGGATGTCCACCCAAACGGTGTTGCCAGGGAGGAGGTCTTCAACCAATTCGGGCCATTCAATCAGGCAAACGGCGCCTGAATAGAAATAGTCCTCACATCCCATGTCATACGCCTCGTCAATCTTCTTGATGCGGTAGAAATCGAAATGATAAATGAGTTCTCCCGTTTCGTCAGAGCGGTATTCGTTGACAATCGAGAAGGTGGGAGAAGTTACTACCTCACTCACACCGAGAGCTTCGCAGAGCGCTTTGATAAAGGTGGTTTTACCAGCACCCATCTGCCCGTTAAAGGCAAAAACGGTGTCTTCCTGCATTGCCAAGCGGATAAATTCTTCGGCTACGGCGCCAATCTCTTCAAGGTTGTTTATTTTAAGTTCCATAGATGAATGGTTTGCGGTTATAATGTAAGTGTTAAATGTTAAAATTTAGGGCATAACGTGGGATGGTAGGGATATGTGAGTGAATGAGTTGCACATTTTTTACAAGAACCTACTTCCCATAGTAACGGCATGGGTTGTCGTTTTTTCGGAAACGCTGTTCCTTATCCGTAATTGGTGCAAAGGTCGGAATATTTTCTTAAATACAGTCGTTTTTGGGGGACGAGAATTTTGTAATTTTGCACAAAATTTTGAAAAGATGCTCCTTCGAACCCCTATTTTCCACATATTATTCCTATTCATGGCGTGCCTCAATTTTTCGGGGTGCGACATGTTGGATTATCACCCTTATGATACGCGTTTTGACGGTGAGCGTAACATCAACTCCACGAACACGGCGCGTATTGAGCAGGCTTTGGAGGGTAGAAAGCAGTTGCGTTTCGCCGTAATCAGCGATACGCAACGCTGGTATGATGCTACTCACGAAATAGTGGATCATATCAATGCTAATGAGGGGATAGATTTTGTGATTCACTGTGGCGATTTAACCGATTTCGCACTGACGGATGAATTTGAGTGGATGCGTGACGAACTTCAGCGCTTGCACATGCCCTATGTGGTAGCGATTGGTAATCATGACTGTATTGGTACGGGGAAAGCCACGTTTAGAAATATGTATGGTCCGTTTGAATACAGTTTTACGGCTGGTGATACCCATTTTGTAGTGCTTAACACCAATGGTTTGGAATTTTCGGATACCCCAAACTTCTTTGGGGTAGGCTTCTTGCGCAAAAATATTACGCAAGTCCCTACTTCCGCCAAGCGAACGGTAGTTGTGATGCACGTTCCCCCTGGAAGCGACCAATATCCGTTGACTCAGATGGGCTTCTACCTTTCTGCACTTGAGCCCTACCCTAACGTCCAGTTTGCTCTTTGTGGACATGAGCATAGTACGGTAGTTCGCTATCCCTTCCCCGAAAGTATGCCCTATTATCAGGTAGCTTGTGCCGACAAGCGTTCTTATTTAGTGTTCAACCTCAATGCCGATGGTACGTATGATTATGAAGAAATATTGCTTTAAGGAGGTACGTGGGGGCATACTGCTGTTGGTTGTTCTTATGCTCACCTGTGTGTCGTCGATGTCCGCAAGTACAGAAAAGAAACGCACGTTTCTGCAACGCATAACGCCTACTCACGTCACTGCACAGTATGCCGGAAACATTGGCTGCGTTTCAGGCGGTGTAGGTTGGGAATATGGTAAAAAGAAATGGATGACCGAGGCGCTTATAGGGTATATTACGCGTTATGGAAATACGCAAAGTTTGAATACATTTACGCTGCGTCAGTATTACACCCCTTGGGACGTCAACATCCCCCTACCCCGTGGTTGTAAAGGCGCGCTAAAGTTCCGCCCCGTGGCAGCTGGTTTGTTTGCCAACGTAGTTTTGTTCGACGGTGACTTTTGGACGGAAGAGCCAAAGCATCATTATGGTGGCAGTTACTACCGCTTTACGACGCGTGTGCGCTTCTCTTTCTCTCTTGGCGAACGTATTACCTACGAATTTCCTGAAGAGTGGAAGCGATGGGGCGAGGGTGTAGAATTGTTTTATGATTTTTCTACAAATGAGCTGAGTGTGATATCTGCAGTGCCTAACAAGCACTTGAAACTTGCGGATATTCTCGCTTTAGGCTTTGGAGCACGTTGGAAGTTCTAATGCATCAGCTGATAACCCCTGTTTTATACTTCTCAGTATAAACACAATGGAGGCAACTTGCGTTTGCAGGTTGCCTCCATTGCTTTTGCGTTGCGCTATATTGGAGTTACAGAAAACAAATAGGGAGATCGTTTCAACGAAGTGCCGAGTAATTTGAATAAATCGGCAGTTTGTTTTACCTACATGAGAAGCCCTGTCAACATATCGGTTTGCGCTTCCCTTTCATGCCCCATTAGTTCCTATTATCGCGTTATACGTTAAAGCGGAAGTGCATGATGTCACCATCCTGTACGACGTATTCCTTACCTTCTACGCGCATCAAACCAGCTTCCTTGACAGCGGCTTCAGAACCGAGGTTGATAAAGTCTTCGTACTTGATGACTTCGGCACGGATGAAGCCCTTTTCAAAGTCGGTGTGGATAACGCCTGCACATTGGGGCGCTTTCCAGCCACGGCGGTACGTCCAGGCACGCACTTCCTGCACACCGGCAGTAATATACGTTTCAAGTTCGAGCATCTTATAGGCTGCCTTGATCAAACGGTTGCAACCCGATTCTTCAAGACCGACATCCTGGAGGAACATCTGGCGTTCTTCGTATGTTTCAAGTTCTGCAATGTCAGCTTCTGTCTGTGCTGCCACCACAAGAATCTCAGCATTTTCATCCTTCACGGCTTCGCGCACACGCTCTACGTAGGCATTGCCCGTAGCTGCCGATGCTTCGTCCACGTTACAGCAGTAAAGTACGGGCTTTGCGGTGAGGAGGAAGAGATTTTTGGCAGCAAGTTCTTCATCCTTCGTGTCAAACGTCACGGTGCGGGCGCTCTTACCTGCGAGGAGGGCTTCGCGGATGGCGATGAGCACGTCGTACTCCAACTTCGCTTGTTTGTCGCCACCTACCTTGGCAATCTTCTCTACGCGCTTGATGCGATTTTCTACCGTATCGAGGTCCTTGAGTTGAAGCTCGGTGTCAATAATTTCCTTATCGCGAACGGGGTCTACAGAACCGTCAACGTGCACCACATTATCGTTGTCGAAGCAACGGAGCACGTGGATGATGGCGTCGGTTTCGCGGATGTTGCCAAGGAACTGGTTTCCAAGACCTTCACCCTTTGATGCACCCTTAACCAACCCCGCGATGTCCACGATTTCTACGGTAGTAGGAACGATGCGGTTGGGGTTGATGAGTTCGGCAATCTTCGTAAGGCGTTCGTCGGGCACGGTGATGACACCCACATTGGGTTCAATCGTGCAGAAGGGGAAGTTAGCAGACTGTGCTTTAGCGTTGCTCAAGCAGTTAAAGAGGGTTGACTTACCTACGTTGGGCAAGCCTACAATTCCACATTGTAAAGCCATGTATGTATCAAATATTTATTTCTGTGCAAAGTTAAGAATTTTGACGAAAACGCATGCTGTTACAAGTTTGTGTTTTCGGCAAAGGACGCTAAAAAGGAGCGTAAATATTAACTGGGAGATCGTTGAAACTAATTCGGAGTTCGTTTTAACTAAGTGCCTATTCGTTTTTCGTATCTCGGATATGGGAAATGCAATATGCCCTGAAGCAGCCTATTTTCCCCGATGAAATGGCGAAAAAAGCGACTGTTTAGCCTTTCCAAAAGTGCCTCTACTTTACAGAACGGCGGTACACATTCGTTTCACGGATTTCGTAACCCTCGCTCTGGTATAACTTGTTAGCAGCTTCGCGTGAGGGACGAGAAGTGAGGTTGAGCGACTTTGCGCCAATCGCTTTTGCTTCTTCAGCAAGGTGTTGAAGGAGTTGGCGTGCGTAGCCACGACCGCGAGCTTCGCTGTCTACTACTACATCTTCGACCCACGCCTTTGTACCTGTGATGAGTTCCTGAAGGGAAAGGGTTGTGGTGGCACGAATCTTGCCTTCTTCGTCACGAAGTGTGTAAAGGCGTGTCGTGGGGCAGTTGAGTACCTCTTGCAAACGGTCGGCAGTGAGCGCTTTTGCGCTTGACGAGAGTTGGGGAAGGAGGTGGTTGAGCGCCTGAAGGAGTTCTTCGGTAACAACGCGCTCCTGCGTTATGGTAGCTTGGTTAAGTTGCATAAGAAGTGATTGATAAGTTGTATGAATTGTGGGATGTATGCCCTCGGGGTGCACATCACAGAGCGGTTCCAGCACAAATCGGCGCAGGTGTAGGCGCGGATGGGGAAGTTGCAGGGAGGGCGTATTTATAATGTGGCTCTCATAGGCAAGCAGGTCGATGTCGAGCGTTCGGTCGGTGTGAATACCGTTGACCGTCTTCGAGGTGCGCCCCTGTTCGCGCTCTATTTGCTGCGTGATGTTCAGGATGGTTTCGGGAGAAAGGGTGGTTTCAAGCAATACGACGGCATTGACAAAGGCGTTGTCGGAGGCGAACCCTACAGGTGCTGTGGTGTAAAAGCGAGAGCACTTGAGGAGCGTTCCTACGCGCGTCTCAAGTGCTCGTATAGCCGTTCGCAACTGTTCTTCCTTTGCACCGATGTTTGAACCGAGGGCTAAAAGGAGTTTCATGTGCGGTTTAATCTACAATAAGGAGGCAGTCGCCGTAAACGCCAAAGCGGTAGTCTTCCTGAAGGGCTACGTCGTAAGCCTTCATCGTGTTTTCGTACCCACCAAATGCCGCTGTGAGCATCAAGAGCGTTGAATAAGGCAAATGGAAGTTGACCAACATGCTATCAGCCACCGAGAAATCGTAGGGAGGGAAGATAAACTTGTTCGTCCACCCCTCAAATTCCTTAATGCGGCAGTCGGGACCTACGCAAACTTCGAGTGCGCGCTGCACGGTAGTACCTACGGCAAGAATCTTCTGACCATTATCCTTTGCGCGGTTGACCATTTCGCAACACTCGCGGTCTACCTTCATCTGCTCAGAGTCAATTTTGTGCTTCGTAAGGTCTTCCACATCCGTATCACGGAAGTTACCGAGTCCACAGTGGAGGGTGATGAATGCCTTGTCGATATCGAAGATTTCCATGCGCTTCATCATCTCACGCGAGAAGTGAAGACCCGCAGTAGGTGCGGTAACGGCGCCCTCATGTTCCGCAAAGATACACTGGAAGCGCTCAAGATCTTCAGGTTCACTGCCACGACCGATAAAACGAGGCACGGGAGCTTCACCAAGCGCGTAGAGCTGCTGGCGGAATTCCTCGTGGTCGCCATCATAAAGGAAGCGGAGCGTACGACCGCGGCTTGTCGTGTTGTCAATAACTTCAGCCACAAGCGAATTGTCCTCGCCGAAGTAAAGCTTATTGCCAATACGAATCTTACGAGCGGGATCTACGAGCACGTCCCAAAGGAAGAGGTCAGGATTGAGTTCGCGGAGGAGGAACACTTCGATTACAGCACCCGTCTTTTCCTTATTGCCGTAAAGGCGTGCGGGAAATACCTTCGTATTGTTGAATACGAAGAGGTCATGAGGGTTGAAGTAAGAGATAAGATCCTTAAACATCTTATGCTCAATCTCTCCCGTCTTGCGGTGAAGCACCATCATGCGACTTTCATCGCGGAAACGAGCGGGATATTGGGCAATTTTTTCCTGGGGAAGCTTAAATTTGAATTCTGAGAGTTTCATAGTTTTCTGTAGACTGAAGGTAGGTTCTGTAAAATTAGCATTCAGGATTCCTTAGTGGGTAATTTTATGAACCTACAGGGAGGGAAAGTTGTTTTTCAAAGTCCTCGATGGTGGCAAAACACTTGTCGATGGTGTAGTCGCCCACTCGGGTGCGGCGGAGTGCCGTAAGATGGGCGCCAGAATGGAGTGCCTCGCCAATATCACGTGCCAAGGCGCGGATGTACGTGCCTTTAGAGCAAACTACACGGATTACGATTTCCATCGTGTCGAGGTTGCAGTCGAGCAACTCGATTTCGTCGATGCGCAAGGGCTTCGCCTTGAGTTCTACGTCCTTGCCTTTTCGTGCCAAGTCGTAAGCGCGCTTACCATCTACCTTTACGGCAGAGAATACAGGGGGCACCTGCATGATTTCTCCCACAAACGTGGTGAGCGCCGCCTCAATACCTTCACGCGTAATGTGATCGGTGGGGTAAGTAGCGTCAATTTCTTTTTCGAGGTCAAAGCTGGGCGTTGTGGCTCCCAATTTAAGGGTTGCGATATACTCCTTTACGCCCGCTTGAAGCTGGTCAATTTGTTTTGTTGCCTTACCTGTGCAGATAATAAGCACACCCGTGGCAAGGGGGTCCAGTGTACCAGCGTGTCCCACCTTGATTTTTCCTCCGATGTGTTTTGAAATTAACCATCTTACCTTTGCTACGAGGTTGAAGGAGGTCCAAGTAAGGGGTTTATCAAATGCAAGAATCGTTCCTTGCTCAAAATTATTTGGCATGGTGCGAGAGGGAATTTGCGTCAAGGTATTTGGGGAGACGCAAGGTTAGATACCAAAGAGAAGGGTGATGATACCCACGATGAGGCAGTAGATAGCAAAGTAAATGAGCTTACCACGGCGCACAATGCTGATCATCCACTTACAAGCAGCGCATCCAGAGAGGAATGCTGCGATGAAGCCAATCGCCAAAGCGGACATACTGCATCCGTTAAAGGCTGCTTCCATTCCTTCCTTGTAGGCTTTGATACAATCAAGGAGGGCTTCACCGAGAATTGGGGGGATAACCATGAGGAATGAGAATTGCGCCATGTTTTCCTTTTTGTTACCGAGAATCAAGCCCGTTGCAATCGTTGTGCCCGAGCGACTCAAACCGGGTAATACGGCTAATGCCTGAGAAAGACCAATGATAAAGGCGTCGCGAAGGGAAATCTTGTCCTTCAACTTGGGCTTTGCAAAGTAAGAATACGACAACAACAAGGCTGTAAGCAATAAGCAGGCGCCTACCACCCCAAGTCCGCTGCCGAAGATGTCTTCTACGTGGTCCTTAAAGAATACGCCTACAATGCCAATGGGAATCATGGATACGATGATGTTAAGAACGTATTTCTGATCGTCGTTGAGCGTGCCACTTACGGGAGAATGAAGCGCACCTGCAAGGATTTTCCAGATTTCATGTCCGAGAATGACAACTGTGCTCAATACTGTTGCTACGTGTACCGCAACGGTAAACATCATGCTCTGTTCGGCTTCAATACCTAACAAGGCAGAACCGATTGCAAGGTGACCGCTACTACTTACTGGCAAGTATTCTGTCAATCCTTGCACCAAACCGAGAATAAGGGCTTCTAACCAATCCATAATCTAAGTCTTTTATTTTGTATATTCAGAATTTTTGTCTTTGCTACGGTAGAGAATGGCTACAACAATGAAGAGGTAGCCGAAGAAGGTCACCATGGGAGCCACACGGATGCGACGTGCGTTGAAAATCTCAGGGTCAAACTGCTCAACAGTCGTCCCGCCGCCCGACATGAGGATTAGACCGACCATGACAATGGCGATGCCCACTGCTAACAAGTAGAAGTTCATCTTTGAAAAGGCAAATTCGTGTTTCATAATATGAAAGTTTGTTAGTTGACGAGTTTATAGTAAACGAGTTTATAGGTATAAATTGACGAGAAGGTTTGCGGCTGATACGCGAATCGACTTCGGACACAATCTTGTCTGCTCGTTTACTGTCAACTTGTCTACTAAAAATTATTTAATTCATAAACATTTGACTGCTCGACATCTTAAGGAACTTGTTGACCGATACGTATGCACTGATAAGGGTCAAGCACAATCCGCAGACGAAGTTAATGCCGAACGTTGTCCACACCACTTCTTGCGTTACGAGATTTCCGACGTAGGCATCCAAACTATACAGCCAGTACATGCCCAATCCTACTAAGGCATTTGCAATTATTGCAGCCCAGAAGCCAATCCAGAAGGCGCGCATCATGAACGGGCGACGAATGAAGCCCCAGCGGGCACCCACGAGCTTCATGGTGTGAATCGAGAAGCGGCGTGCGTAGATGCTCATGCGCATCGTGTTGTGGATAAGGGCGAAGGAGATGAAACCAAGGAGCGAAGCCACGAACACGAGTATCGTTCCGACGAGTGGAATGACGTGGTCAACAAATTCCATCGCCTCTTTCGGATAAATAACGTCCGTTACCTGTTTGTAGTTGTAGAGGTCGGGGATGTAGTAAAGGAGGCTGTCTTGGTTGGCATAGTCAGCGTTAAGAAAGAGTTCAAACTCTGCCGGAATGGGGTTGAATCCCAAAAACTCTTGAGGGCCTCCTTCAAGCACCGCAGCCATTTCCTTGGTGCCCTCTTCCTTTGAAATATACACCACTTCCTTTACGTAAGGCATTGTTTCGAGTTCCTTAGCCATGGTTTCGCGTTCCTGCTTCGTGATGGCGTCGTCGAGCAACACTTCTACCGTGAAGTTTTCGCGTAATTCCTTGCCAAAGTTTTCAGCAAGTTTGATAAAGAAAGTAGCTGTACCCAACAGAATCAACACTAAGGCAGTGCTGATACAGGAAGTGATAGTATTAAAATTACCCGTTTTTTTTGTCTTCGCTTTTGCCATAATAGAATACCGCTTTCCGCCAGTAGTTAGCATAAGTGCACACCAAGGCATAAATTATGGCAAAAGTACTACATTTTATTGAGAATGAACGGAAAATTTTTGGTTTTCCACAGTTTGAACCCCAGTTTTCTTGTCATTTTCCCGTTTTTAGGGCAAAATGTGTTCCTCCCTGTGGTGCAAGGATTTGACCTGCCAAAAACAAAGTGCCGATAAAATGAAACTAAACGCCGATTTGTTAAAAATAATCGGTACTTTGTTTTCAGGAAATCCGTTCTTCTTTTTCAGTCCTCCTATTGAGGGGGTATTTTAATGGTTGGAGGAGGATTTTTTGTGCCTTAAATCAATTCAGTCGGGGACACCTAAGGCATCTCCGACTGAACGAACATAAACATAACAATTTTACACACACTTTTTTCTCATTCCTGCAAATCGCAAAGGAATGATGGTGCAAAGTTACACCTTTATTTCATGCGTGACAATCCCTAAAAATAGTGATTTTAAGCATTTACCCTTGCTTAACGATACCTACTTTTAGGTGGGTTACTTATGATATTCCTACTTCTTGGCTGCGCAACAATCGTTAGGAGTTACCGCGATGATTTCCCACTTTGAGGGTGCAGAAGCGTTCCATGTAACAATCGTATTTGCCTGCGAGAGGTGGAAACAGGGGTAGCTCACGTTGGAAGTGTGCTGTTCGTTAAACACCGACTGCCCCTCGCGGTCGCTAATCAGCGCAAACGTACCCGCTTCAGCAACATTCTTCGTGGGAAGAATCTGTGAACTTGTAGCAGCGGGCTTGCCCATATACACCTGGTGCTTCTCGTTGTAAAGGCGCCAGAGTCCGTCTTCCGTGAGTTGGAGCGTCCACACCTGAGCTGCGTCATTAGCGTCGAGAGCTGCGGCACTCAACTCGGTTGCTGAGGTCTGCAAATATTGGTTTTGGTTGTACGCCTTACCACCTTCCAAATAACCGAGGTTGCGCAAGCGGTATTTCTGTCCGTCAACCGCCTGTTGCAAGGTGCTCGCAATGCTCTTATTCAACTTTGCCACAGCGTCTACCGTAGCGCGCTGCTTGACTGCCTTTGCCACCTTTTCTACACTCTTACGCTGGTCCAAATTGGGCATACCCACAATAGTCTGGCACTTCTTACCCGTGAAGATGCTCATCACCTTTTGGTTGACTACCTTCTCTGAGATATAAGTTTTGGTCAATGCGGGGTCGTCGCAATAAGCGTAGCGGTTGTGGGTAATCTGTTCTACCGTGTAGTTCTTATATACGATGGTGTAATCACGCGCAAAGGTTGATTCTTCGTAAAGGAAGCCCAACGAATGATCCTTTTGGAGGGTCATTGTAGAATATGCTGAACCCATTCCGCTTACTTGATACGAACCATCCCAATCACGCGCAAAGAGGGCGGGTGAAGCAAAGTCCTTGGCATAGTCAGTGAGTTCTTTGTAGAAGAAACCTACATTACGACGTCCTTGAGGTCCGAAGGGCACCGACTGAAGCGCGAGGTAGGTCTTTACTCCGTCAGCCTTACGCACAACGGGGAGAATCATGATTTCACCATTCGTAGAGTTGCCTTCTGCTGCCACACCACGATTCTTAGCATTGGAAAGGGCTACTGTACCCCATGAACCTTCGCCCTTCTTCACGTCGGTATAGGTGTAGATGTTGAAGTAACGACCCGTACAACGGCTGGAGAGCAACACACTACCGTCGGGAAGTTCTTCCACCTTGGGTTCGTCGCCATTGGGGGCGGGGCGGTCGTAAATCGTGCCGAGTACCTTCCACGAACCTCCGAAGTCATCGGAATAAATCACGCGGTTGCCGCCATCACGTGTCCACATCGAGCAATAGAGGCGGTAATACTTTCCTACCTTAATGCGACTGCTCTGACAGATTTTGCCCGAACCGATAAACATAGAGGAAACGGTGGGTTTGTCGCCATCAAGGAAGAGCGAGTAAATGTGATCGGTCATTTCTACAATCTCACTCTTCTCCCATTCGCCCGTCTTCTTGTTATAAGTCAGGTAAATGCGTGCTACACGATTGACAGAGTCGGCTTCTGTCTGCCCAATCTTCGAAGGGTTCCAACGTCCGTGCCAACAAACAGTGCGACCACACACCATCATGACCAACAATTTGTTGTGCTCGCGGTCGGCAACAATCGCAGCGTCACCATAGCCCGTAGTCATGTGGTTAGAATCGCCCCCCTTACCGTCGGCAATGAAAAATTCTTCGCCCCAGGTTTTACCATTGTCCTTTGAGATGCGACACTTAATGTCTACTTCGCCATAACCAATGTCATTGCCGCAAGGACGATAATCGGAAATGGCAAAGACATCACCATTGGGCGCCGCAGCAATGGCAGGGATGCGGTAAGGACGCGCAGACTCAGGATTGGTAATGAAAAGGTTTTGCTGGGGTTCCTGCTCCACAGTTTTTTGTGCCGTCACAACGGTTTGTGATGCGCTCAAACCTGCAACCATAAGGAGCGTAAGAAGTTTCTTGTTCATAAAGAATATGGATAAGTTAATG